>Ga0208754_100079_pt1 | contig 73937 bp, 82 predicted proteins | sample LakWasMet55_HOW8_2_FD_183889 | JGI IMG/M metagenome (GOLD analysis project Ga0208754, IMG submission 183889) | Freshwater sediment methanotrophic microbial communities from Lake Washington under simulated oxygen tension - Sediment Metagenome... | ecosystem: Environmental > Aquatic > Freshwater >... | reverse complement strand
GGATTCTCCGGCAAAAAACCGGTCATTAAACAACCTGGGGTGGAAACTTTTCAACGCTCTTTTCCCCAGGACCCTGGAAAGTTTTACACGCCGTTTTGCAGTTTATTGTAATGGCTGTAATCTTGCCAAAGTGGAATACAAAAACAGTAAGCTCAAGGCAGGCATTCATTACAAATATCTGTTAAAAAATAAAATTGAAACAAATCCTTACATTAATCAAAAGGGAGGCGAATTTGAAATTAATCGCCATGCTGAATTTTTTATTGCCTCGCTAGAGGCTGTGGACGACATCAAGAAATCAACAAAAGCTTATGGTGGTATAGAAAAATTAGGTGTCCACCAAATAATCCGCGCAAACCCAAATATAGTGGATACTGAAATTGCCTTATCTGAAGCTAAATCCGATAAAGATGATTCGGAAAACAAAAATTCACGAATCGACTTTTGCGCCATTCAAGAAGAGGACGGAAAATTGCTGTTGCGGTTTTTTGAGGCTAAACATTACACAAATAAAGAGTTAAGGGCAGAACAAGGGAGGGAAATAAAAGTAATTGTACAATTAGAGAGGTACCGAAAAAGTTTAAAAAATCAACATGACGCTATTTTGTTAGCCTATAAAAAACTAATTCGGCAAACAGCGGCTATTGAAGGCGTTAATATTCTTGGAAAAAATTGGGCAACACACCCAGGCATCAATACATTAGAAATCGACCCTGAACCCAGATTAGTAGTATTCGGTTTTGACCAAGATCAGAAAGACGGTGTTCTTTTCAAGAAGCGCATGGATGCATTAAGAGCAGAACTGGATGAATCGCCAGAAAAGAAACGGTTGCTGCTTAAAGGTGACCCAAAAGGATTTACATCGGGGATTAGTTCTTAGTTTGAGAATCAGGTAGGTCGGGCAAGCTTTTTCTGCCCGACATTACGGTGTTTAAATGTGGGAAAGGTTTTAGGATTGTCTCAATTTTTTATCATTGGAATCCCCATGTTGGGCAACGATAAAGCTGTTGCTCAACCTACATCTGAGCAATTGGGTGATTCTTTAAGCTCAAGCCGGAACGGGTTTGTTACCCGTTCCGTAACGTTTCTATCGCTTGTCGGAGTCTGGAAACGCTAGGGACGGGATAACAAATCCCGTCCCGCTGTAGGTCTTGGTAAACTCCTGTAATGAATAAGACATGTAACACAGTTAATAAACCGCCTCATGATCGCCGACATCAACCAGAATAATTTCCGTCTCGCTGATCTGTAATTCCAGTGTAATGCGGTAAGACAAGTTAATAGAAACCGAGTGTAAATGTTGCAGCTTCCCCTGCAAGGCATGTATGCGCAAAGAGGGATGGAACGGATTGGCTTCCAGCAATTGCAGCGTTTTCAGGTACGGCTTTTTTAATTCAGGATGACGTTTGATAAAGCGTAAGGCACGGCGATTATATTGTTCGGTAAAAATCAGCGCATAGCTCATTCCATGCTTTCCAAGCGGGTCAAGTGCGCTTCTGCCGATTCTTTTACATAGCGTCCTGCCGCCATATCCTCGTTGGATTCGATCAGGGCGGCGGTTAATTCACATTCGCGTAAATAGTGGTAGTGGGCAACATCCATCACCACAAAGCGGTCTTTGCCGCGCACGGAAATGACAGCTTCGGTTTGTTGTTCCAATGCGGTTTGGATAGCCAAAACGCCTTTGGTTTTTAGTTCGTTCGCACTGATTGCAGTCATGATATTTTTCCGTAAAACGTAAAGAGCATGCTTAATCATACGCTTAACCGTATGAAAGCTGAAGGTTAAAGTTTTTGGGCATAGGCAGCAAATCGGTTAGATTAGCTTTGTTTTTGGTTAATAAATTCCAAGCCGGAACGGGTTTGTCACCCGTTCCGTAATGTTTCTATTGCTTATCAGCGTCAGGGACGGGATAACAAATCCCGTCCCGCTGTAGGCGGATTCGTTCAGGTAATCGGCCATACACGAAAGCTCCCGTAGCGAATTTAATGAGGATTTTTGTCAGCTTCTATTTATGATATGCCGAATCCATAAGTATTAAATCCCGTCTGAACATAACCCCTATCAAAATTAAAAGGATAAGCCACCATGTTAGCTATAAAACAAGAAGCTCTCCGCACCATTAATGACTTGCCCGATGATGCCGATATTGATGAAATCATGTATCGGCTTTACGTTCTGGACAAAATCCGTAAAGGCCAGCAAGCTGTTGAACAAAATAACGTTTTAACTGCTGATGAGCTAAAGCGAGAAATCGAAGCATGGTGATCTGGACGATTCCGGCAAAAGCTGATTTGCGCAGCATTTATGATTTTATCGCTCATGACTCCCGCTTTTATGCGAAAAAAGTGGCTCAGGAAATGACGGGAAAGGCCGATATTTTAGAAGCACATCCTTTTATTGGCCGTGTTGTTCCAGAAATCGCTGATGAAAATATTCGGGAAGTATCTCTATATGCTTATCGCATTATTTATCAGTTGATGGACGGACAAGTTTATATTTTGGCGATTGCACATAAGCGGCAGAATTTAAAAAGCATCTCTACGGTTTCTTAAAAACGATATATTTCGTTACATTTGATCAATCGGGTGGTTTTTTTAGGCGCGGCAAGAATACGTCAGGATAAGTCGCTGGAAGCAATCTTGTTTATCATTACAGAGGTGTTTGATGAGTGAAATAAGTCGGCAAGAGCAGGAAGACATCAGCCCGCGTTACGATGAGCTGATAGCAGCACAGCAAACCCTGTTGTTGTCGACGGCTTCCGCAAGCGGTGTTCCTGACATCAGTTACGCGCCGTTTGTGCGTGACCACGCGGGTGTGTTTTATATCTATGTCAGTGAGCTGGCTGCACATACGGTTAATTTGCTGAAAAACCCGCAGGCTTCGCTGTTGTTTATACGTTCTGAATCGGAAACGCGTAATCTTTTTGCACGGGAGCGGGTGGTGTTAACTTGCAGCGTTAGGGAAATCAGCCGTGATGATGCGGTTCATTCTGAGCAGTTACAAGCCTTGCAGGATAAGTTTGGCGAGGTGGTCGGTGTGTTACGCGCATTGCCGGATTTCCATTTGTTTGCTTTGCGTCCGGTGGCTGGGCGGTATGTGGCGGGTTTCGGCAAGGCTTTTGATGTTAATGTAAACGATAGCTTATAGATATTTAAAGACTGGCCATGAATCTCAGGGACTTAAATTATTTGATTGCCGTTGCCGATTTGCGCAGTTTTGTGCAGGCGGCTGAACGTTGTTTCATCAGTCAGCCGACGTTAAGCACGCAGATAAAGAAAATGGAGGACAGTCTAGGTGTGCAGATTTTCGAGCGCACCAATAAGCGAGTGTTGCCGACCGAACAGGGCGAGCAGATTATCGCTTCGGCGCGGCGGATTCTGAAGGAAGTCGAGCATATCAAGGAACTGGCGGTAATTGCCCAGGACCCGCTGGCCGGCAATTTACGCTTCGGTGCTTTTCCGACCTTGTCCACCTATATTTTTCCGCAACTGGTACCGCTGATTAAACAGGCTTTGCCGAGGGTGCGGCTGATTCTGGTCGAGGAGAAAACCGATCAGTTGCTTCAGCAATTGAAAAATGGGCAAATGGATGTGGCGTTGCTGGCTTTGCCGGTGCTTGACGATTACCTGGAATCGGAAGCGGTGTTCGACGATGAATTCCTGCTGGCGGTGGCGGTGGATCATCCGCTTGCGGCTAACCCGGTTATCAGGCAAGAAGATTTACAGGGGCAGGAATTGCTGCTGCTGGATGAAGGCCATTGTCTGCGCGGCCAGGCTTTGCAGATTTGCCAGACCAATCATGCCGAAGAGCAGCAGGATGTGCGGGCGACCGGACTGGAAACGCTCCGGCAAATGGTACATGCGGGCACCGGGATTACCTTCATGCCGCGCATCGCTATCCGTGGGCATGAAGAAGGTATTTGTTATGTTCCGTTTGCAGCCCCGGCACCGAGTCGAACCATTGGCTTGGTTTGGCGCAAGACCAGCACCCGCGTCGAGTTAATCAGGCAGTTGAAGCAGCTGATCCATACCGCTTTGTCAGGTGATGCGTCTCTGCACGGTGAAACCAAACCGCATGATGTTGACCCCTAACTCCGTACTGTCAGCCGTATCTTTACCCGTTTGGCGCTGTTGCGTGGCGGTAGGCCGGAATAAATCCGTCCGAGCGGGAGCGAGAACGGATATTTCCTGCACAGCGGCCCCAATGGTAGAGGGCCTACGCCTGACTAATAAGCATTGAACAATAGAACGCACCTCTATACACTTGAGTCATAATCGAATTACGATTTTCTGGTCTTCCCAAGCAAGATACCAACACGTAACCCAGGGCTATCCATGCATAAGCTAATATCAACGTCCAGATTTCTTCTAGTGATTCTTTTTGTATCTGCCAGTCATTACGCTTATGGTGATTTCGGCGAATTCTCAAGTGTTGCTGCCAGTCTTGGGTTTAAAGCGGAGGATTATAAAAAGCTGCTGGCAGGGGAAATCATAACGGCCGATTTGCCGGAAACGACGGATAAAATGCTGGCGGAATCGTTCGCAGTTTTCGCACCGGTTTACACCTATAAAATTGCCGATCTTGTGCTGTCGAAGCGGGTTTTTGAAGCGGATGTGAATGTGATTGGTTCCGGGCCTATTGATCCGCTCAAGATTGAAGCCAGTTTAGCGAAAGTAAGTTTTACACCGGGCGAAGCTGCCGAAGTCAAGAAATTGAAGAATTTTACCGGTGGTAATGAATTCAATTTATCTACTGAAGAAATTGCCAAATTGAAAGCCGCGATTGCTTCAGGAAAAACTTCGACTGAGGCTGTTTCGAAGCTTTACCGAGGCATTCTTGCCGGGCGCATGGAGGCTTATCTTAAGTCAGGCATAGTGGGTATTGCCCCGTTTGACCGGGACGACGGTGCTTCAACCAGCGCGGCCAGTGATTTTGATGCGATGACCAAGGCGTCAACAATATTGGCCAAGGATTTGCCGGGACTTTACCGTACCTTCCTCGAATATCCCAATAATCAGTCGGCCCACATTGAACATGGCTTCTTTTGGGTGAAAAGGCGGGTGGAAAATAGGCCCACTTTCGTGCTGGAGCACCGCATTCTGGAGCGCAGCCCTGATAGTTTGATTATTCTGAGACGCGAGTTTTTTGTCGGCCATTCCTATAATGGTGTCCAGGGTGTTTCTGGTGCTTTTACGGTATCCGAGCAGGGTACGCTGATTTTCTCAACGATCAGGACATCAAGCGACCGGGTGGCTGGATTCCTTAGCGGGTCGCGGCACAGCATTGGCAGAAAACTGATGCGGGATGAAATTGTTGAACGTTTTAAAAAGATGCGCCAACATTTTGTTAAATAAACTTGTTTGTTACTTGCCTAGCAAAAACAAACTCGCCAGTCCCAAAAATATAAAAAATCCCATAGAGTCGGTGATAGAAGTCAGGATAACGCTGGTACCTACCGCCGGGTCTTTGCCGAATTTATGCCGTAATAAAGGAATGCCCAGGCCTACGAGTACAGCGACCAGCAGGTTGATAAACATCGCTGTCGCCATCACGGCGGAAAGCGCGGTGTTTTGATAGAGCAGCATGCTTAATAAACCCATCACCAGTCCGATAAAGACGCCGTTTAAAACCGCAAGGGTCAGTTCCTTTTTTATCAGGCGGCGGATATTGGCCGGGGTAATTTGACCTAAAGCCAGCGAGCGGATAATCAGCATACTGGTCTGGTTGCCGGTGTTGCCGCCCATTGCCGCAATAATCGGCATTAATGATGCCAGCGCCACCAGTTGCACAATCACGTTTTCAAACAGGTCGATGATACGTGTGGAGGCAAAAGCGGTGACGATGTTAATCAACAACCAGCCCCAGCGGTTCTTGGCACTTTTCCAGACGCTGGAAAACAAGTCTTCCTCTTCTGTAACCCCCGCCTGGATCAGCAAGTCTTCATCGGATTTTTCACGGATAAAATCCAGGATGCTGTCGACACAAAGTCGGCCTTGCAGCTCGCCGTTGCTGTCAATGACCGGTGCGGAGATCAAATCGTAGCGTTCAAACGCGCGCGCCGCTTCGGCGGCATTCTGGTCGACCTGAAAACGGACGTAATCAGTGACCATCACTTCACGAACCTGTAAGGAAGGCGAGTGAGTCAACAAGCGTTGCAGCGGCAAGATACCTTTAACCCTGTTGTGCTGATCGACTACGAACAGTTTGTCGGTGTGACCCGGTAATTTGCCCAGCTTGCGGATATACGCGCAAATGGCTTTTAAATTCATGTCGTCCCTGATCGTAATCATACCGAAATCCATCAGCGCACCGACCTGATTATCCTGGTAAGACAATATGGCGTTCAGGTGCGAACGCTCGGTGCTATTTAAAGACCTCAGGATTTTTAACATGGCCCTTTTCGGGATGTCGGCGGCGAGGTCTGCTATTTCATCGGTATCCAGGTTACTGGCAACGGATGCCAACTCTTCGGCTTCCATGCCGGAAATCAGGGTTTGTCGTACCGCATCAGATACTTCCAGTAATACTTGCCCGTCATGCCCGGTTTTAATGGCATCCCAAACGGTTTTACGTTGATCCAGCGGCAGCGATTCAAGGATATGCGCAATATCGGCAGGATGTAACAGCGCGAATTTTTCCTGCAAGCGAGTTTGATGTTGTTTATGCAGGACTGTCTCTACCAGTTCATGATTACTGGCAGGGGTTCTGTGGACCAGGGATTGCTCTAATTGCTGTTTTTCCAGCAGTGTGATGACATCTTCCAGCTGGTGCTGTAAGAATTGTGCTGAATGAAGTTTGTCAGAAGATTCCATAACAAGCTGTCTGTGAGGGTGTCCGGTTGATTCGAGCTGTGCTTCAGACAGGTCAAACGCGAATAGGGTTAAGTTTTTGCTTTTATTCGAGCCAGAATTTCCTGCCAGAGTTCATTATAGGCAATCGTGGATGCACTTTTCTTTACAAACCCGCCCAGCGGCATCCGTTCCACTCCCATGCGTTCAATATCACTGGCGTAGGGAATGGCGGTAGCCAGTATTTCCGGGTGGATGTTTTTCATATTTTCGACAATATCGCGCTGCATTTTTTTGCGCCGGTCCAGCATGCAGATAAACGGGATCAGCGTCAGGTTTTTTAAGTTATTATCGGCTATGAATCCTTTCAACTGCTCCAGGGTTCGTAGCGACAGGGTTGTTGGGATAATCGGCGATAACAGCACGTCGGCAGCTTCAAAAACGGCTTCCGATAATAGCGAAATATTCGGTGGGCAATCCAGGAAAACAAAGTCGTATTCTTCTGCCAGCGGTTTAAGCAGCTTTCTGAGTTGTCGTGTCGGCTTTTTTTTATCGTCAAGAATCAAGTCCAGGTTCCTGAACGAGAAATCAGCAGGCAGTAAATCCAGATTTTCAAAATCAGTGCCTTTAATCAAGCCGCTCAGCTCGTGTTTTCCGGCTATCAGTTCTTTACTGCCGCCTTTAATTTTAGGTTTGATGCGAAAGTAATAAGTGCTGGCGGCCTGCGGGTCGAGATCCCACACTAACGTGCGGTAACCGTTGCGGGCAGCATAAAAGGCCAGATTAACCGCGCTTGAGGTTTTGCCTACGCCGCCTTTAATGCTGTACAAAGCCAATATCTTCATTATAACTCTCTGTATTAAAACAAGTATCTTGGATGTGAAAAGGATATCAGGTTTGTGCAGGCAGTATTAGTCGGATTGATTGAACGTTTTCGCTTATCTTATTGTGGTTGTTCCGCTTGGTCGTTTTGGTCGGGCGGTGCAGGACGAACGCCTTGATAACCATAGCCCTGATAGTAAATACGCATATCCCTGGTACTTTGACGCTCCAGTGCTTCAGCTTTGAGTTTTGCTTCCAGTGCTTCCTGCTCTTCTTTGTCTTTTTTCTCCTGAAGTTCCTTTTCAGCACTGGCTCTTGCCGCTTCCCGTTCCGCAAAACCGATTTCCCAGTTTTTTAGTTTTTGTGCTGCTTCGGCTTCTTTTTCAGGAGGAATGTTTTTAATATCAACAGCTTCCTGCTTAACAGCAGATTGGCAAGGCGTAGCCTGATAAGCCGTTATACCCGATGCTAATACGCATTTAAAAATTTCTGCGTGAGCAGGGCAACCGAGCAGTGCTAATAACAGAAAAGCTATATTTTTCATGATTCAAAACCCATATTGATAGAGCGTCGAACCTATCATACAAAGAAACAGGAATAGCGTCATGCAAATTAAAATTATTGTTTGATTCTATCTGGCGGTTACTCACTATAGTTTGGGAAAGTGGAATGATGTTATACCGGCTCACCTGAACAGCAACGTTCTTTCTTTAACCACCTTCTTCTTTATCATCTTCAGCCGCCAAATCTGAAATTTCTTTCAATCTGGAAATCGCTTTAAAGTTGATGCTGTTTTCAGGGTAGTTACCTGTCTCATCAGCAATACCTACCTGTTGTCCAGTCAGTAATTCCAACGCTTCATTGACGCTCGCTACGGCGTAAACCGCAAACAGGCCTTGAGCAACAGCGTCAAGTACTTCCTGCTTCAGCATCAGGTTGCGTTTGTTGGCTGCCGGAATAATCGCGGCATGGTGTCCGTTAAGCCCACGCGCCTGACAAAGCCGGAAGAAGCCTTCAATTTTCTCATTGACGCCGCCTATTGCCTGTACTTCGCCGTATTGGTTGATAGAACCTGTTATCGCAAAAGACTGCTTAATCGGAGTTCGTGTCAGTGCAGAAATAAGGCAGCATAGTTCTGCGAGTGACGCGCTGTCACCGTCGATATAGCTGTAGGATTGTTCAATGGCAATACTGGCCGAGATAGCCAAAGGAAATTGCTGGGCGTAAAAATGGCCGAGATAGCCGGTTAAGATAAGTACGCCTTTCGAATGGATAGCCTGGCCCAGTTCGGCTTCACGTTCAATATCGATAATGCCTCTGGAGCCTGGATAAACGGTGGTAGTGATTCGGGCGGGAGCGCCAAAACTACTGCCACCTATTTCCAGAACGGTAAGGCCGTTAATTTTGCCTATCGCTTCGCCTTCAGTATCGATCAGGATGGTGCCGTCCAGCATTTCCTCGAGAATGTTTTGCGACATCCTGCCGTTACGGTATTCCCTTGCGGCTAAAGCCTGTTCTATATGTAGTCGGTCGATTTGCTCGCCATTTGCTTGTCTGCAAAACAGGTTGGCTTCACCAATAATTTCCAGTGTATCTTTTATATGAGCGGAAAAATGCTGCTGGCTTTCAGACAAACGGCAGTTGTGTTCAATCAAGCCTTCAATGGCTTGCCGGGTTAATGGTTTGGCACCCGAATCGGCGGCTTGCTTAATCATCAACTGGGCGAATTTCAGCATGGAATCATCGGTACGCGGGATGTAATCATCAAAATCCGCAAGAATTTTAAACATCTCGTTGAATTCGCTATCCATTTCTTCCAAAAGATAATAGATGTCGCGTGAACCGACCAGTATCACTTTAAGATTTAACGGAATGACTTCCGGTTTGAGCGTAATGGTGTTGATGCCCAATTCTGAATACGGTGATTCGATTTCAATGCGCCCGGATTGCAAGGCACGCTTCAGGCCTTCCCAGACAAAAGGATAAGTCAGCAGCTTTTCGGCATCGAGAATTAAATAACCGCCATTGGCTTTATGTAGCGACCCGGTACAAATTTGCCGGTAATTGGTTACTAAAGTCCCTTGGTCGCTGATATATTCAATGCGGCCAAACAGATTTTTGTAAACCGGGTGTGCTTCATAGATAACCGGCGCGCCGTTGTCCTGTTTGTGATCGACTACAATATTGGGCAGGTATTGTTCCAGCAGCATCTGGCGTTTGCTGTTGTGGTCGCGCGATTCCAGGGATCTTAGCGGCATCAGGTAATCAACGACGGTTTGCTCCAGATGTTTTCTGATTTCGGCAAGGTAAGTGATGGCATCGTCAATGTTTTGATAGCTGTCATTCAATTCGGCAAACAGCGGGTCTATTGCCAGGCTGATAGTGTCGCTGTCCAATTGCTTGGTTTTTTCAACCATTGTCCTACGCCACAAGGGTAATTCCAGTAATACTTCACTGAGATAATCCTCCAGCTCTTCAACTTGCTGGTGAAAAAGTTCACGGTCTTTCTGCGGTAATTGCGTGAATTGTTCCTCATTCAGGGTTTTGTTATTGCGTATTGGTGCGAAAGTAATCGATTCGCTTTCCCTGAACAGGGCAATCGCAAAGGAATGAGCTTTTTTATCAACCAGATCAACTGCTGCGTTATAGGCTTGGTTAAATTGCCGTTCAATAGCAGTCTTTTTTTGCTGGTAAGTCGGATTCTCCAGAGCAGCAGGAAAAGTTGCCAATAAATCATCCAGCAGTTTTTCTATCGCTTTGCTGAACGCCTGACCTTGTTCAGCAGGTAACTCAATGGCAATAGGTTCCCTGGGGTTGTCAAAATTATCCACATAAGCATAGGAAGGCGGTGTCGGCAGGTTTTGGGCCAGTGTATCCAGGTGATTGTTTATCATCGTCAAACGGCCTGAGCCAGGCTCACCCATGATAAATATGTTGTAGCCTGGATTGGGCATGGCAACGCCGAATTCCAATGCGGACTGCGCCCTGGTTTGACCTAAAATGGAATTTTGTAAGCGTGGAACTTCAGGAAATTCAAAACCAGCCAGATCGACATGTAGTTTCAGGGATGCGAGTGGCAGTTTCAGGGGATTAGACATGGATAAATGACAGGGTGTGGTTGCAAGTAAGCCGTGCATTCTATCATTCTTACTGTATGAGCGGACAATGACTAAGTCAGGCGTATTGTTCGTGCTTGATGTTTTATAATCGCCAACGATTTTATTGGGAATTTAAGAGGTTAATATCATGGACAATGAGTTATTTGGCATTGCCGAACAGTTGGGCAGGTTGTTAAAGTCAAAAAGTAAAAAGATTGTGACCGCTGAGTCTTGTACAGGCGGCTGGATTGCCCAGACAATTACTGAAATTTCGGGAAGTTCAGGCTGGTTTGATAGGGGATTTGTTACTTACAGTAATGCGGCAAAAATACAAATGCTGGGTGTTAAACCGTCAACGCTGGAAAAATACGGCGCAGTGAGTGCCGAAACAGCCCAGGAAATGGTAACAGGTGCATTGGTAAACAGTGATGCTGATTGTGCCGTCGCGGTGACAGGTATAGCGGGGCCGGACGGCGGAACAGAAGAAAAACCTGTAGGCACTGTTTTTATCGCTTGGAAATGGAAAAATGGGAATACAGAGGTGTTAAAAAAGCAATTTTCTGGAACCCGGCATCAAATTAGAGCACAAACGGTGAAAATTGCTATTGAAGGGTATCTTAAAAACCCCAATAATTATTGGTAGTTAATGTATGTTTATGGCTTTAAACGGGTTATGAATGTTAACTAATGATTTGGTTTATGTATTAAAAGCCAAATTCGGATTCATCAAAGTCATCGAATTGCTCTTTCAAGCGTTTCTTTTCCCAGTAGATTTCTATTTTTCTACGGGCGTCCCTTTTTACGGTTTCTTCTTCAATACCATCAGAAAGCGAAACGAATTCGCTATTGTCAAAAATATCATCGTCATCATTGTCGGTTTCCGGGTTAGTTTGAGTACCTGTTTTTGGCCCTGATTTGGCTGATGTTTTAGTCATTTTTAATCTCACAATATAAAAGTATCGTCAAAATCCTATCATATACGCATGGAAAGCAAAAAATATTATCGTTAGATGTCAGATTTATTTCAAGCCTGTCCTGATGCGATGAGTATATAGTTGTGCTGCCAGATTGAGCTTTGTACGGAAAAATACTGTTTTCGGGTATAATTCGCGCAATTTTAACTCGTGGTGAAGGCGTTATGTCAGAAATCAATAAAGTAGTATTGGCTTATTCTGGAGGTTTGGATACTTCAGTTATTCTCAAATGGTTGCAGGATGTTTATGCTTGCGAAGTTGTTACTTTTACGGCAGATCTGGGGCAGGGCGAAGAAGTTGAGCCGGCACGGACCAAAGCTCAGGCGCTGGGTATTAAGGAAATTTATATTGATGATTTGCGCGAGGAGTTTGCGCGTGACTTTGTTTTTCCGATGTTCCGCGCCAATACGGTGTATGAAGGCGAATATCTGTTAGGTACATCAATTGCTCGTCCGTTGATAGCCAAACGTTTGATAGAAATTGCCAACGAAACCGGTGCAACGGCTATTGCCCACGGTGCAACGGGTAAAGGTAACGATCAGGTGCGGTTTGAATTGGGCGCTTATGCTTTACGGCCTGATATACAGGTTATTGCGCCCTGGCGGGAATGGGATTTAACATCCCGGCAGACCTTGCTGGCTTATGCTGAAAAACACGGTATTCCAGTTGAAATGAAAAAAGGCAAGGCATCGCCATATTCTATGGATGCCAATTTGCTGCATATTTCTTATGAAGGCCGTATTCTGGAAGATCCCTGGGCAGAGCCTGAGGAAGACATGTGGCGTTGGACGGTTTCACCTGAAGCGGCACCTGATAAGGCGACTTATATCGAGCTGACTTATCAGCACGGCGACATTGTAGCTATCGATAATATAGCCACTACACCTGCAACGGTTTTAGAGCAGTTGAACAAGATTGCCGGTGAGAACGGTATCGGGCGCCTGGATATAGTTGAAAATCGCTATGTTGGAATGAAATCACGCGGTTGTTATGAGACGCCCGCAGGTACAGTTATGCTGAAAGCCCATCGTGCAATTGAATCACTGACTTTAGACAGGGAAGTGGCACATTTAAAAGATGAGCTAATGCCGCGTTATGCTTCTTTAATCTATAACGGTTATTGGTGGAGTCCTGAGCGCAAGATGCTGCAAACAATGATTGATGCTTCACAGTTCAATGTAAACGGTAGGGTCAGACTCAAGCTTTATAAAGGCAATGTCATTGTAGTCGGCCGTGAATCTGCTACTGACAGTCTTTTCGATGAAAGTATCGCTACATTTGAGGATGATGGCGGTGCTTATAACCAAAAAGATGCGGAAGGCTTCATTAAGTTAAATGCGTTGAGAATGCGGATTGCTGCAGTCAAACAGCGCAAATAATTAGCAAATTAAAAACACAGGACAAATACATTTAAGCTTGTATAATTACGATAAGTAGCGTTATCGATGCGCTTAATAATAAAAATAATTGTGTCTCTCCAGGCCGTTTGTTTGTCTGGCTTAAGAGGAAGTAAAAATGGGCGATAAAGATAAAAAATCAGAAATTGTTGTTCTGCAACGAATACCGTCACATCAGGGCTTGATGAAAACGAACCGCTGGTTGCTGAGGAGTGTAGTATTTTTGATGATCGTTATTTTTATTGCCGGTTTCTTTTTACTGCCTGATAGTGATTTTTTATCCAATTATAAAAAAGTCATTACTTCCGAATCTTATGCAACTGAAATGAACCCTGTCTTGTCAGCTGAAGTTAATACTTTAAAAGGGCAGTTGGTTGGTCTGGTCAGCGGTTCAATCGAAAGCAAGTTGAGAGTCCTGGAACAAAGTATTCGCTCAGGTGCAGACAATGCTTCTTTGGGAACTATTGAAGATCTGAAGAATGATGTCAGGGTTCTGCGGGCCTACACCGAGCCGGTTAACAAGGGTGAAGTTGCTGTTAATGAGCAATTAATGCAGGAGATGTCGCATCTGAAGCGGCTTATCTACTTGAGCTTTGCTTCATGTGGGCTAATGTTGGCGGCACTTGCCGGTATCTGGATAAAAAGTCTTACCCGTTTACCTTATAAAGAGGTTATAGCGCGTTATCTGGGTAAGCATTAGTTAGAACAATATTTCAGATATAAAAAAGCCCGCCAGTCATACCTGACTGGCGGGCTTTTTTGTGTAGCAATTTTTTATTTGGTGCTTATATATTTGAACAATGCGTCAACAGCTTGGTCTTCACCGTAGCCCGCTTTTTCAACGGCTTTATTTTTCATGATTTCAGCGATAGCTTTTGGCATGCCGCCTTTGCCTTCTTTAAGAACGCTTTCAAATTTTGCTCTGTCGAGAGTTCCTGCTTTAATTAACTCAGTTAATTGTGGGTTTGAAGCGATATCGTGGCATGTGCCGCAACCGCGACCAAAAGCCCGCTCGTAAATCTTTTTGCCGATTTCAATATCTTCATCAGCAAATGCAGGGCTAGTTAAAGCGATTAAAACGATACCAGCTAATGTACCTAATGTTTTTTTCATGTTGACCTCTCTTGGTGTTAAAAAAGAACTGTAGTTTATTTTAGCTTTCATTACAGTCCGATTAAAAGTTAAACGCCCAAAGGATAGGGAATTTAAGCGGAAAATTCAATTGTTTTATTTTTTATTTTCATTGAGCTTCATTAACGACAGCCATCTGGGAATGACGACTTAACTGAATTTAGCTACTTGTTTGCTTACCATGAAACCATTGCAATTTATCATGCAAGCTTACAACTGTGCCAATAATAATTAATGTGGGTGCTTTGATGTTATGCGTTGATACGGTTGTAGGGAATGATTCCAGGGTTCCGGTAAGCACTCGCTGATTGTTTGTCGTGCCTTGCTGGATTAAAGCAATCGGCAAATCTTTTGGGCTGCCGTGAGCAATTAAAGATGCGCAAATTTTCTCCAGTCCGACCAGACCCATGTAAATGACAACGGTTTGGTTGGGGGCTGCCAGTTGCGTCCAGTTCAGGTTGATGGAGTTGTCTTTCAGGTGGCCCGTGACGAAAGTGCAGGATTGCGCATGATCCCTATGCGTTAATGGTATCCCCGCATAGCTTGCGCAACCGGACGCCGCGGTAATGCCGGGAACGACCTGAAAATTGATGCCTTGTTGCATTAAGGTTTCAATTTCTTCACCGCCGCGGCCAAAAATAAACGGGTCGCCACCTTTTAAACGTGCTACCCGTTTTCCTGACTTTGCCAGATCTGCCAGCAATGTATTAATACTCTCTTGCGGTAAGGTGTGATTTTGTCTTTGCTTGCCGACATAAATTTTTTCCGAATCCCTGCGCGCTAAATCGATAATTTCGGGTGAAACCAGATGGTCATAGACAACAACGTCGGCTTGCTGCATCAGGCGCAATGCTCGGAACGTTAATAAATCAGCCGCACCGGGACCCGCGCCAATCAGATAAACCTCACCTTTGCTGACAGTGTCTTTCTGTTCGGTGAGAGCATGCAGTAATTGTTGTTCAGCATCCTGATCATTGCCGGATAAGATCAATTCAGCAACTTGGCCTTGAAAAATGTTTTCCCAGAAAATTCTGCGTTGAGTCGGAATTTTAATTTGTTGTTTAACGTTATCCCTGAATTTTTCTGCGAGCTGGGCCAGTAGGCCAAAACCGGGAGGAATGACGCTTTCTATTTTTGCTCTGAGTAGACGCGCTAAAACCGGAGCCGCTCCACCTGAGGATACGCCAATGATGATCGGTGAGCGGTCAACAATGGCTGGAAAAATGAAACTGCAAAGTGCCGGACAATCAACAACGTTGACAGGAATATTTTGCTCTTCAGCTGTTTTTGCAACCAGTTGGTTCGTTTCACTGTTATTTGTGGCTGATATAACTAACCGAAATCTGTGCAGGTTTGTTGGTACAAAAGGTTTCTCTAATATCGTCAAATTGTGGACGGGTTGCAAGGCCAGTACAGCGGGGCTTATGTTCATGGCTATCACGGTGATTTTCGCGCCAGCGCGGGCTAATAATTCGATTTTTCGTGCGGCTATTTCACCAGCCCCTACAACGAGGCAATGCTGTTCCTTGAGTTTTATAAAAACAGGAAGATAATCCATTTAATTACGATGATTCGTGGATTTGATAGGGGGTGGTATTATATGCGCTCCAAAGTAAGTAAAGAAAATTTAAAATCAGACCATGCTTGAATTTAATCTGGAAGTAGATGCCAGTGGTTTGCTATGTCCATTGCCGTTACTGCGCCTGAAAAAAGCCTTGATGGAAATGAACAGTGGCGAGGTAGTAAAGGTTGTAGCAACCGATCCTGCGGCATATTTGGATTTTGGTGTTTATGTTGACCAGACCGGTCATCAGATCATCCATTTTGTCAAACAAGCGAATACGCAAATTTTTTATATCAAGAAAAATTAACAGTTCAGGGCAGGCTAGATATAACAATATTTGAAGATATTTACGGGTTTATCGGAATTAACAAAGACGGGAAAGGTTGTTTGTCTGAAAAATATTGTAATTTACTATCCTGTTTTTATATTGAGCTACAATAACATTTATAAGATCAGCAACTAAAATATAAAAATGAAAACAACCAAAATAGGTTTTATTGGCGGCGGCAATATGGCTGCAAGCCTGATTAGCGGATTGATAGCCAGCGGACATGCTCCGGAGCGGATTTGGGTGTCCGATGTAAACCCATCGACACTGGTAGCATTGGCGGAACAACATAAAGTTAATATTTCAAACAGCAACGATGTTGTCGTCAACGCAGCCGATGTGATTGTCCTGGCAGTTAAGCCGCAAGTATTAAAAGCAGTAGCGCTAAGTGTTGCCGCATTAGTTCAGCAACAAGAATCACTGGTTGTCTCCATTGCCGCCGGGATAAGTCTGAGCAGTTTAAAACTCTGGTTAGGAACAGATACTTCGATTGTGCGTTGCATGCCCAACACTCCGGCATTAGTGTTGACGGGTGCAACCGCTTTGTGTGCAAACGAAAAGGTAACAGCAGGGCAGCGGACCTTGGCAGAAAATATCTTGCGTTCTGTCGGTATTACGCTTTGGGTTAAAGATGAAAATGATCTGGATGCAGTCACAGCCGTTTCCGGTAGTGGTCCCGCATATTATTTCCTGCTCATGGAAGCCATGGAAAAAGCGGCGGTGGAGCTTGGCTTAAATGAAGCAACTGCGCGCTTACTGGTGCAACAAACCGCATTAGGTTCGGCTAAAATAGCCCTGGAATCAGAGGAGACACCAGAGCAATTACGCAAACGCGTGACTTCGCCCGGCGGGACAACCCAACAAGCCATCGAAACTTTTCAACAAGGTGGATTTACTGAGCTGGTTTCAAAAGCATTACACGCGGCAAGAGATCGCTCAATAGAAATGTCCAAGCAAACGGAGAATACCTGATGGGTGCCAACTACCTGACTGACCCGATTATACTTATTATCGATACCCTGTCCTCCCTTTATATCCTGGCCGTATTGTTGCGGTTTTTATTGCAATGGTGTGGAGCTGCATTCTATAACCCGATCTCGCAGTTCCTGGTCAAGGTTACCCATCCGCCGTTGCGGTTGTTGCGTCGCTTTGTTCCGCCAATAGGTAAAATAGACACTTCTTCTATTGTTTTGGTGCTTGTTCTACAAATGCTTGCCAATTTCTCTATATTGTTGCTGAAAGGCGTAACGATCAATATTGGCGCATTAACTATATTGTCCTTAACCGATCTGGTATCCCTGCTTATCAATATTTTTATATTCGCAGTGTTTGCCAGAGCGATGCTGAGCTGGTTAAACCCCGGCGCCTTTGATGCAGCATCATCTATTCTGACCAGCCTTACCGAGCCTTTGCTGGATACTTGCCGTAAGTTTATCCCTGACCTGGGCGGTATAGATTTATCACCGTTAGCCGTATTGTTATTTTTGCAATTGGCGAAAATGGTCATTTTGCCGCCATTGCATCAATTAGCCAGTTTAATAGGTTAAGCGAATTAAGCCTGATATTTGCTATGTTTGCTTCCCGATTCCATAAATTGCATAAATATTTTCACTAAACTATGCCTGCCCAAATATTCCGATCTGTTATTGTCCTGGTTTGTTTGCTTTTGCCATTACTTATTCAGCCTGTTTATGCAAAAAAAATGTACAAGATGGAGGATGAGCAAGGCAACACCCTGTTTTCGGATCAGGTGGAACCGGAACAGTCCAAATACCGCCGTGAATTGCTGAATGGTAGCGGCAGGGTTATCGACATTACAGAAAAGGCAAAAACGAAAGAACAGATGGAACTGGATAAAAAGCTTCAGTTACTTCGAAAAGATGAAGAAATACTGATTAGTCGTCAAAAAATTCGTGACAATGCCTTGCTCAATACATTTCATTCTAAAGAAGAATTGTATGCCGGGCTTAAAATAAAAATGGATATGTTTGATGCGCAAAGAAGAGCTATCGAAAGCAACTCAAAACATCTTGTAGAGCAGCTTAAAAACCAGCAAAAAGAGGCTGCTGGTTATGAGCGGAATGGTCAGAAAGTGCCGCAAAAATTACTCGATGATATAAAATCAACACAAGTTCAGATTGAGCAAACATATGTTTCTCTTGTATTAAATGATGATAAACGGAATCAAACACAAAACGAATACAAGGCAGACATTGCCCGGTTTTTATTTCTAACCCAGTCGGCAAAAAAACCGATACCGGTGAGTAAAATACCCAGTCTTAAAGAAGCTAATGCCCTGGGGCTGTTTTACTGTGAGAATGATCATCAATGCAACAAGGCTTGGGAGATTGCGCGGGTTTTTGTTAATGCTCACTCCACAACCTTGCCTGATGTTTATAATGACAAGCTGATTATGAACCGCCCACCGGCAACTGATTTGGACATCAGTTTATCCTTATCAAGGATTGCTGTTACTGATGAAGACTACCAGCTTTTCCTCGACATCCACTGCCAGGATTCGATGCCCGGCAGACAGTTATGTTCCAGCGAGAAAGTTAAGGAAATACGATTTTCTTTCAGGTCTTATGTTAATGACGCTTTATCTAGGTCGGCTCAGTAATAATGTACCCACGCCTTGGTCTGTAAAAAGCTCAAGTAATACAGCATGTTCCACTCTGCCATCAATAATGTGGACACTGGCGACACCGCCTTTTAGGGCGTCTGTAGCGCAACGGGTTTTAGGGATCATACCGTCTGTTAGTGTTCCGTTTTCGATCAGCTCGTCAATATCCCTGAGTGTCAATCCAGTCAGTAGATTGCCGTCTTTATCAAGTATTCCGGGAGTATTGGTCAGTAAAATCAGTTTTTCAGCCTTAAGCACTTCAGCAATTTTTCCGGCAACCAAGTCGGCATTGATATTATAAGATCTGCCGTCATCGCCGACACCAATGGGTGCAATAACCGGAATAAAATCACTCCGACCAAGCATGTCAACCACGGCAGGGTCTATACTGCTTACTTCCCCGACAAAGCCAAGGTCAATAATCTCGGAGATTTCATTATCAATGTCCAGGCTGTCGCGGGAATCAACCACTAATTTTTTTGACCGGATAAAGTCGCCGTCTTTTCCGGTTAGGCCTACAGCTTTGCCGCCATGGATATTGATTAACGAAACAATCTCCTTGTTGACCAGTCCGCCCAGCACCATCTCAACCACATCCATGGTTTCGCTGTCAGTAATCCTCATACCGTCGATAAACTTGGAGGTTTTTCCAAGCTTCGCCAGTAACTGACCAATTTGAGGGCCGCCGCCATGAACTACAATAGGATTTAATCCAACCAGTTTCATCAGGACAATATCTCTTGCGAAACTGTGTTTTAAGGCTTCGTCAACCATGGCGTTACCGCCAAATTTTACGACTATGGTTTTGCCTTTAAAGCGCTGGATATAGGGTAAGGCTTCAATTAGTACGTCGGCTATTTGGTTGGCTGTTCTTTTGGTCATTTTTCTTAATCGTTCTGTCTTTAAAAAATCGTGGCTGTATATGGGCGCTTAACATGTTTTTGAAACTAGGGCTTGAATTCTGATATATCAAAAAAACTATCCATATCAAAGTCTTCGTCGTCATTAACTACAATACTCATGTCGGCGTTGGTTCTATCTCCAACCATTTCTTCGTTATCCAGTACCCGTTTAAATTGAATTAATGTCGAAATAACAGCATTCATTTCACTTAAGTTAACAGGATAATTACCCGGTAGCTTAAGCGTCATCATGTCCTTAAATGCTTTCATGACACTGTGCAGGTCCTGGGCCAGTAAGTCTGAAAGTTTTCGATACCCGACTAAAATGGCTGTCATAGCCAGTAATGCAGCAACAACGATAATGCTGGCAACAGTAATCAGACCACTAGCGCTTACGCTGGACTTATACTGGTAATGAAGCTCCCAATCCGTGTTGGGAATCTTGATAGGAAAAATATCGCTGTTTTGCATATCAATTTTCTCTCCTGAACTGGCTAGCACCAGTGAGCCCTGTCTTAATTCGATGTAGACATCTTTTGTTGTCGCGGCGTGAAAGCTTTTACGAATAAAGTCGTAATTTAAGCTGGCCAGAATAACGCCGATTACCTTGCCATTCTGCATAATCCTGCTGGTTATCGCCAAGTGCCTGTTCGGGCCATTATCGCCTTGAATCGCGGGTAGCTGCACTTTAGTAAAAGACTCTCGCACCATATCAAGATCTGCAAAACCCATCGGGGGCATGCTTTTGTCATCAGGTTGGCTGACGCCGGGCAATAACACCCTTATTTTTAAGGCATTCGGGAAATGTTTTTCAAGCTTATCGGTTACTGTATTTAACAGCACAGGATCGGCACGATTAGCGGCAGCGACAACCTCAGGATCCTGGGCCATTTTATCCAGGGTGCTATTCAGCAACGCTATTTGGGCAGAAATGCTTAATATCGCGCTTTTTGCAACAACCGTAGCAGACTCCTCTTTGGAGGCTGCTATACTTGAGCTGCTAACCCAATAAGCACCTGCGCCGGAAATAATAATCAACAAAACAGCCACTACTGTTAGTGCAGAAAATATTCGTCCCATCTGTTATCCACCTTCGAATTAAGAAAAATAGTTTGACGAGCCGTAAGCCGATAACCCGCTGTAAACAGGATAGCATTTCAACATGCTATCCTATTAAGTATTATAGGTTTCTACAATTTGTGAACGTGATTCGTTATGGATTACCAAAATTAAAACCTGTATAGATTAATGATGGCCGATAACGCAAAATTAACAGGTGTTTAATCTTGCTTAACTGTTATTTTTTGCCGGTCGATCCAAAGCCGCCATCACCTCTATCGGTAATCGTCGTAAAATCTGCAACCAGTTTAAATGCTACTTGGACTACCGGCATAAACAGCAACTGTGCAATTCTTTCGCCGGGTTGGACAATGTAATCGTTTATCCCGTCATTATGCAAAATTACGCCTATTTCCCCGTGATAGTCCGAATCAATAATGCCTAAGCCTTGGCCAACTCGGATTTGACTGTTCAGGCACAAGCCACTTCTGCTTGCAACTACGGCAACCAAACCGGGGTCCTGAATATTTACTGCCAAACCTGTACCAATTAATTTATTTTTGCCGCCTTCGATAACTAGTGGTTCTTCAATGCAGGCAACCAGATCAACACCAGCAGAACCCTTGGTCTTGTAAACAGGCAAGCCATACTTTTCAAGCAAAGGATTGACGATTCTGGTTTCAATTAATCTTTTCATAAGCAATTCGTGTTTTATATTGTAATAAGACGACTTTCCGTCGCAAAGCTGCCTGAATAGTATAGTCTACCGAATCAATACGTACTTATTTTCGCTTACACTTAAATTTAAAGATGTGTAAGCCAGTTGGCTGTCCTGAAAAACGGGGCAAAAACAGGCTATGGTCAATATGATTGACGCCAACGTAAATGGTTTTCTATTTGCATTATTCAGCCTGCTGGCTTACACCAATGCTACAAAAATTTTTAACAACTCTGCCATATTGGTCATGCCAATATGCAAATTGTGTTCTATATCAGCCATGGTGATTTCCCCGGCGGTTTTACCGGCGGCCCAGTTGGCAATTACAGAAATGGACGCGTACTCAATACCGAGTTCTTTGGCCAATGCGGCTTCAGGCATGCCGGTCATTCCGACCAGATCACAGCCGTCTTTTTCCATGCGCTCAATTTCTGCACGGCTTTCAAGGCGGGGGCCTTGTGTACAGCCGTAAGTTGCCTTTGGACTAATCTTTATATTGGCCTGTGCTGCAGCGGCGATCAAAGTAGAACGCAGTTTCGGATGGTACGGATAAGTGAAATCGATATGTGTGACCGGATAGTTTTCATCTTCAAAAAACGTATGCTGGCGACCATAGCTGTAATCAATGATCTGGTCGGGAATAGCGATGTGCGCGGGAGACATTGCGGGGGTAATGCCGCCTACTGCCGCTACGGCTATGATTTGTTCGACACCGAGCTGTTTAAGGCCCCAGATATTGGCACGGTAATTGATTTTATGCGGGGCTATCGTGTGCGGATTGCCGTGTCTCGCCAGAAAAACAACCTGCTTTTGGCTGAGTTCGCCGGTAACAAAGTCGGCTGAGGGTGCGCCGTAGGGAGTCGTCAGTTGTTCGCGCTTGATTATTTTCAAAGCATTGAGTTGGGTTAAACCAGTACCGCCAATAATTGCTAAGGTAGTCATGTTGTTTCCTTGCAGGCATAAATGCCCGGTGCGTTGCGTAAATAGCCCTTGTAGTCCATGCCATAGCCGAACACATAACGGTTTTCTACTTCCAGGCCAATAAAGTCAGCCGTTGCGGGCTTTTCATGACCCAGTATTTTATCGGCTAGGACGGCACTATAAACCGATGCAGCACCTTGATCCAGACAATAATCGCGGATGGCTGCCAGCGTTATACCTTCATCAAGAATGTCGTCAACGATCAGCACGGTTCTGTTTTTAATGGGTGTGCTGGGTTTTAACAGCCACTTGATACTGCTGCCGGAAGTCTGGTTTTGATAGCGGCTGGCGTTAATCGCATCAATCGTGAGTGGAATGGTCAAACGGCTTATCAATTTGCCGGCAACAATAATGCCGCCATTCATCACGCACAACACCAAGGGATTGCGTCCAGCCAGTGCAGTGTTGATTTGTTCCGCGATACGTTCAATTGCCGCTTCGACTTGCTGCCCACTGTAAAGTAAATCAGCCGTTGCCTGGACTTGTTCGATTTCTTTAAGCATGGTTATAGGTGTGCTGGATGAGGTTTGATATTTGCAACCACTTTTCGGTTTTCATTAACTGTTCGCGGTTTAATTGCGGCTTGCCCAGCATACGTTGTAACCGCTGCTCTCTGACCGGATCATTCGTGACAGGTAACGCGGTTAACACTTCCTCAGCGGCAACCGGGTTGTTGCAAACCAGAATCATATCGCATCCGGCCCGTTGTGCGAGTCTTGCCCGTTCAGGAAAATCGCCAACCGATGCCGCACCTTCCATGCTCAAGTCATCGCTGAATACTGCTCCGTTAAAGCCTAACTCACGGCGTAAAATCTGTTGTATCCAGAACGGTGAGAAGCCCGCCGGATGGGGATCGATTTGCGGGTACAACACATGCGCGGGCATGATGGCTTCCAGGCCTTCGGCAATCAATTGCTTGAAAGGTAGCAGGTCTTTTGCCCTGATACTGTCCAGATCGCGTTCATCGACCGGCAAGGTCAAGTGGGAATCCAGAGCCACCGCGCCATGTCCGGGGAAATGTTTTCCGGTCGCCGCCATGCCTGCTTCATTCATCCCTTTCCTGAAATCACCGGCAAGCTTTGCTGCCAAGGCTTGATCGCTTGAAAAAGAGCGGTTGCCGATAATTTCGCTAACGCCGCAATCAATATCCAAAACCGGTGCAAAACTGAAATCCACGCCGACCACCAATAATTCTGCTGCCATCAGCCAACCAGCGGAGTGTGCCAGTTCAGGCGTTTGTGCGTAGCTTGCTGCAGGCGGTAAGCGGGTAAAACCGTTTTGAAAACGTTGCACCCTGCCGCCTTCCTGATCCACGGCAATCAATATGTCGCCATTACGCGCTGCACGAATGTCTTTAATCAGTGCGGTAACTTGTTCCGGGTCCTGGAAATTGCGCGAAAATAAAATAACTGCGCCGGTGTTGGGATGGTTGATGACTTCTTTTTCGTGCTGCGTGAGCGTTAAGCCCGCAACATCCAGCATGATCGGGCCGATAGCGTATTGACTTGTCATTGTAAATTTTCGGGTTAGTGATGAGTCAGCCTGTAGTCAGCTGACCGTTTGAATTATGAGCATAAAATCCAAGTGTAACAGGGTACATCGTAACAGGAAAAATGGCTTGTGGGTATCGTTGCCGAGTAGATGAAGGGTGGCCTAGTAATGGACAGAGTCGGGGCAACAGTGTTGGTTGAATGCGCTACAGACTAATGCAAAGAAATTACAAAGAGAAGGGAAGATGGAAATAATCTGACAGCTGTTTCAAAAAAGGAATTAGATTTTTGCTGTTAAACAGATAGATAAAACGAATAGTGCGGATTTTATTGCGGAAATTTATGGTACCGAGAAAAGGAACAGTTAGCAAAATTAATATTCAAATAAAAACAAATAGTTAGTGTTTTTTCTGGGACTATTGTAACTTAGTTTCTTAACTTACTAAAATGATTTTTTACTATAAGGATACCCTGCTTTTTGCGTACCCGAACAGTATAAGAAGATGACCAAAACCACAAATAACAAAAGTTTGTAAGAAAGCTGTGATACAACCCGCCTGCTCTAGCCGTGATGGCTAATCATCGGATTCATCATGGAAATCTGGCCAAAATCTACGTCGCCAAAAAGCATAAAGCTCTTGGGTTTTTGCAGGAATGCTATTGGCGTTTTGTAATGCGCCCATTTCTTCCGTAATGTCGTTCATGAGCCAACACAGGTTTTTTTCGTCTTCGTCCTCGTCATCATTAGTTGCTTCCTCGCCACTAACCTTATTTACAAAAGAAGGTAAATCACAACAAGCTACCGAAAACCCTTCGGATAACGAAAACGCCATAATTGCTGAAAAGGTTTCCAGTTCAATGAATTCATACACCCAGTCATCCAGATCATCGACATCGTGTTCAACAGCCTTGGCTTCTATAAACGCTATAATTTCCTCAAATGTTTTCATAAAATGAGAGACACTCAAAAATCCGCTAAAGGTTAAGGATTGTTAATTATCTCACGCATTTCGTCAGCCCCGATAACACGACCTTTGGGCTTAGCTTTGAGATAAACCGAATTATCTATCGGGTCTTGCTCAAGCCACAGACAAGGCAACGTTAGTCCACTAAAACCACTGACAATACATAAATCTTCCCAATACTGCTGTCCATCATTGTATCGGGTTGGTTTTAGCCCTAGTCTTTGCCAGTCGTCAATCAGCATTTGTATGTCCATCGAATTCATTGCGCCATCACGAAAAAGATAATCGTCATGCCAGAATCTACCACCAAAACTATCTATGTGTTTTCGTTTAAATGAATCAAAACCACCTGAATAGTATTGTTCGATTTTTTCGATAGGAACGATCAGGCTGATAAATTCCAACTGAATTGCCATTGATTATTGCGCCTGTTGTTATTGTTTTAATAATTGGCATTTAACTTTGAGTTTAAAATTACCAATAAATTAACACCAAGGGTTAAATACGGAGATGCCAATTACTTGTACATAATCCCATTCTCACTTTTCCAAATAGGATCAGTGTCCAGCTCAAATGAAGGGGCAACCACCCTGTTTTTCCATTGTGGGTGTTCAAAATCAAATGGAGTGTTTATAAGATCATAGCGTGGGCGACGCTTATTATAAAGTATCCAACTCTCCCCATTTGCCTTAAGTTGGTCAAGCAACATAAAGGCATCATGGGTACATAACTGATATTCTTTATCTAAGAACTCTCGCCCATCAATGGGGCAGCCAAGCCAAAAAAAACCACCAATAATATTTGTAAAAATAGGTGCTTGGGTGCATGTTCGTAGCATAACGGGATCGGGTGGGCTTGTTGCCATTTTTTTTATATCTAACGCCAATTCATCAAAACTGGGGAGTCTCATGGTAAATAGTCGCTTGGAGGATGATTGGAAAATAAACGAGATTATGTAAACATTATTGTTATCCCCCAATTTTGTGATGGTAAAATCTGAAATACCTAAGCCCGTTTTCTGTGACCTCAATATTCCGCCATCATCTAATTGCTATAAGTTTCCAATACACCAGGATCAAGCTTGGGTATACTCCAAATTTCGGTGGCTGCTAAAGCTAAGGATTCTGCTCTTGCTTGAATAGCGGCTTCATTCCATGTAGGAATAGTTGCCAAGGAGAATTTTTGTTTATCAATATCAAATTCCCATGCATTAAGCCTAAGTGGGCTACTATCAAAACTAATTTTTTTGTTTTGTTTGTCGAGAGCTTCTTTTTGCTTAATCAGAAACGATTTATCACTGTATTCGGGGTTGTATCCAGTTAAAGTAAGGTTGCCTAATGTATGAAGCAAACTTTGATGAACCTGCTTCCAATTTGAACCTAGTTCTGTTCGCCATTCTTCAGGTAGTTCCTCATTCTGCGGCATAACGTGTTCTATCGTGTAATCTTTAATAGCCACTGGCTCTTTGCGCTTATGATTTTCTAATCGACGTAATAAATAGCTACAATTGTGAGAATGATATAGATCACGGGTTTTTAAGCTATTTTGAAACTGTTTATCACTAGGAAAGCCTCGATAAGAAGAAGCTGATTCCGAATTTGATTGGAAAACATCTTTTAAAAAAGCAGTTTTGACACTTTCGAGATAACGATCTCTATTTTCGAGCGATTGACTGAATGTCGCAAAAATTTTGTTAAGTGAATTGGTCGGTATATCACAGATAGCTCTTCGGAAGACATAGCTTTCCACTAAGCGTACAATTTCTACTAATTCATCGACTGTTAGCTTATTTTGTTTGTATTGTTCATAAGCATCCAATAGAAATGGATAAGCCACATCAACCTTAAGTTCCTTCAAATCTTGAAACGCTTTTTTCAGTTTTTTATCCGTTTCAGCATCCAATATCATAGCGCAATAATAGTTCGCAAAGGTTTTTATATCAGAAACCAATTTTTTAATATCTGTGTAACGAGCATATTCCTTGAAGTCATCATAAATTTCATCCATCTTTGGGATTTTTCCTTTTTTTACAATAAGATAACAACGCATAAAAGGATCAAAATGTTTTTTGTAGGCTTCTTGACCAAAACCCTCTTCCATTGGTCGCCAATAGTCCTTATACAGTGCTGTTTGTTCTTTAGAATCCAAATCCATGAGTATGTAGTTGCGAATCAAATCAGACTGTTTAAGTCTTAAGCCTGTAAAATTCATACTTTCGAAGATCATCTGCGGATCATCTTGTGTACGTTCTAGCGCAATAGCTACAATTTTAAGCTTGTCTAACCCTCGACAAATGACTTCAAGCTGGTTACTTGCAGATGATATTTTGTTCTGGAAGAAGTTATAATTTTCATTAATTCGCTCACTGCTAGTATCGGGCTTTGGTAAGTCCGTTTGTAGAATTGCTAACAAAGTATTTTTGTCCGTTTCGGATAGGAGTAATTTATACCGCCTATCATCCTCTTCATCTGGATTAATCAAATAATTGTTACGAAGCTTCTTAGCGGAAAAAGCCCCTAATAATTCAGGTAGCTGATTTTCTTCAAAATAATTCGCTAGAGCAGCAATAAGCAGTGTGCAGGTAGTTAATCTTTGCTGACCATCAATAACCAAAGAAGGTTGTTGATTAACAACTGTTAAGTCACGTTCTATATAGGTTATTGCGCCAATAAAATGTGCTTTGACTTTGTCATTTGTACCTGCCCGAATAATATCAGCCCATAATTTTTCGCACTGCTTAGATTCCCATGAGTAATTACGCTGATAAACTGGAATGACAAATTGTTTTGATATTCTTAGCAAGTCAAGTAATGTTACAGCTTCTGCTTTCATATTGTGCTCGTATCGTTTAAAGTAATCCGTTTTATTTTCTTACGGTAATTTGCTCCAGCACCGAAACCAGTTTTTCATACGAAAAACCGTATAACTATTAAAAATTGCCAAAATCAACGCCAACCATAATGTTATTCTTTCGGAATTTGGGACAACGAGGATGAATCGGGGTCAGCAGGCCATTGGTGGTAACGTAATTTTTGCTGATTGTTAGGCTGCTTGGATGCCCTAAACAAGGTTTCGCAAAAATAGCGACTCCTTAGAACAACTATGATTTATTTCATGTCCAACTTGTTTATTGTGACTTCATTTCAAGAATTACAAACTCGTTCCCTTTGGGAAATTGTTCTTTTAATTTTGCTATCACTGCTGACTCTGTAGGTGGATTTTGCTGAACATAAACGGAAGCAGTCTGAGTACTGGAGCTATTGGTTTTAGTATCTGTACGTTTAATTTTTACATGGACTTGTGGCATAAAATTCCTCTTGATAATGTTTTGACCCTAGAGACATTCTAAAGACCGCTAAACATTGCTACAATCAAGCAAAACTTGGTATTTTCCCAATAAAAGTTGGTATTTTATGACGATACACAAAAAAATTAGGCAAGCACGCCATGTAAAGGGGTGGACGCAAGAGGAAGTAGCTGAAAAGCTAGAGATAACAGCAAACGCTTACGGGGCAATCGAAAGAGGTGAGACTCATCCCACTATTCCTAAGCTACAAAAGATATGTGAAGTGCTTGAGGTGGAATTATCAGAGCTGATTGATTGTGAAGAAAGTCGCGTGGTAAATATTACTTTTGAAAAGAATTTAGGAAAACATCAGAATTTTCGATATATTATAGGCATTTGTTCACCAGAACATCTAACCTTACTGAGCGAACTAGAAAAACAAGAGTTGATTATTGAAATGCAAAAAAAGGAGATTGAGTATTTGAAAAAAATCAATGAATTACAAGCTGAAAAAAATAAAAATTAATTAACACCCCCTTTCTATTTGCACAAGGCAGTTGATTTTTTATGTTCGTAGATTAATCGACCACAAAATCGACAGACGCGCTGCCAATTTCATTCTTTTCATACATTACAACGTTTTCAACACCAGGAATAATATGGATTATTAGGGTACAGCCAGATGGCATACAGTCTGCATTAACCTCTGCCTCAGTTTTTTTTCTAGCCAATTCCAGGTACTTGCTTGTTGTTGACTTATCTAAAGTGATTACTAGCTTTTCGCCCATTCTGTGCCTCAAAATTTTTAAGTAAACGAATTTTCTAACATTTTAAATTTGGTGATACACCGTATTTTGGGAATTGATAAAGCCTTAAACGGACATTCGATTGCTTAAGGTTGATTCTTTGACCAGTTGATAAACGTAAGACCTTGTAACGCCATACTTCTCAGCAATTTTATTCTTCGCAATACCCGCCTGAAAATCAGCCTTCATAGCCTCTAGCTGCCTTGAATCCAGCTTAGCCTTACGCCCTTTATATTTGCCTTTAGCTTTGGCAATCGCTATTCCTTCGCGTTGACGCTCAAGGATGATATTCCGCTCAAACTGGCTGAATGCTGCCAGAATGGTCAACATCAAGTCTGAATACAGATCGGACTTTGTACCATCAAAGGTCAAGTTCTCTTTGTGAAATTTGATTGAACAGCCTTTAGCCTTAATCTGCTTGACCAACTCCAGAATGTCCGCTGTGTTTCTTCCAACTCGGTCGAGCGAGTGGACGTTAACCCAATCCCCCGCCCGTAAGTTATCCATCATCAGCTTAAAATTTTTCCGTTCCATATCTTTACCTGATGCTTTGTCAACGTACTCCCGATCACAGGGGATATTGAGCAATTGGCGTTCGGTGTTTTGGTCGATAGTTGAAACCCGCAAATAATTAAAAATCATAAGACACCTGTATAATTTAAATCTATAACGTCATTATAAAGTGTTTAAAAAACAAGTACATGATTTAAATTACACAGCTTTTACTTGGGTTTTGAGTTGTATAGTTTGACCGTAGTCTAATTATACAGGTGAGGGAATTTTTATTAAATGCTGCAAATGAAGACTGGAATGCCCTTTTTTTGTGCAATTCCTATCATGTGCTTTGTGCCCGCGCTTTTCTGATCCCATAAAGCTATTAAGGCATCCGCGTTTTTTAACATTTCCGCATTTCTAACGCAGCCAGCAGCTCGTCCGTATTTTTCCCAATCAGGTAAATAATACTCCAGCGGAATATTGTTGGTTTTGGCGTATTGCTCACCCAAGGTATCCGCGCCCTTGGCTCCACCACAGAGAACGGTGGTGATGTTAAACGCGCTATCTTTGACCGCTTCCTTTAATTTAAGGTAATTCGTGCAAATTCTTGTTCCCGCTATAATCGTTCTCAAATTGCCATACCTCGCGTTAGGTGGCTTTGTCTCTGAGATATTCCACAACGGATTGCCAGTTTGGAAAAAGGACTGTCCCAAAGTGGACATGTTCACCCGTGAAACGGTCTACGCCATTTTGGGTTCTATCATCCACTAGGAAGTGGCCTGCGTTTAGATTTTTATGGTGGGAGAGGATAAGGCGTTTGTGGGCGGGATCACCCAAGTGTTTTTTTACCCAGAGCAGTTTATCAGACCATGCGGATGGATTTTCCCAAGGGGCTGTGGACAGTATATAAGTGTCAAACAATCCAGCCAAAATCTCAAAGGATTCGACCGCTTGCGGCATAGGTTCCATGAGTGAAAATATGCAGGGGACTTCATCAAGCTTTCCGTCGAATTCCCGAACGACATCTTCTGGCAGCCTCGAAATGCCACTTGGAAAATCAACCAGCACGTTATCCATATCAATGTAAAGGACTTTTTTGTTCATAGATCGTAATTTGGCCTCATCTAATGGCGGTTTTGAATTGGGGATAATGGATTGATGGCCATATAGCTGCTAATGGAGCAACTTTGGTGTATCTATTTGTTTTTGCTGGCCAATAAAGGAAGCGTCGCTTTTGTATTTCTCTTTCGTGCAAGTTAAGCCTGAAAATATCAAATAGTCAGGGTATTTATCCATCAATTTTGACGCATACAAAAGACGTTGAGGCTCGCATTCTACAATATGCAAGGTCATTACATTGCTGGCGGCTTTGTATTCCTTTAAAAAATTTATATCCTGCCCAAGCAAGGTATTAACATTATCGGGATGAACCGCTAGGATTGTGTGATGATGCAGTCTATCAACGAAACGACAATCGTAGTTTCCTATTATGTTGGTTTTTTCGATTGGTTTTGGTAAATGCTCATCAAGAAATGCTAAACATATCGGTTGGACAGCTCTATGCCTTGGTCGATTGTAATTTCGGGTATCTAATAAAAACGGTAAAAAAGCTTTGGTGTAGAAGTTGATAAAATTTTTGTTGGCATCTTGCTCGGTATGGTCTCGTCCTTCAAATGTTTTATAGGTTACAGTGAGATGAAAAAGGCTTCTGCCTTCTTTTGCTCTATCATTCATATACTTAGTCCATTCCAATCTTTCTGTTTCGTTTTTATTTAATTTATCACAGCATCTTCCGTGGAGTAGATAGCCTTTCCATTCGAGCATCAGTTCTTTTTCTTCCAGATAGTCTTGGGATAAGTTAATATTTTTCTTATTATTTTGTTTATAAAATACTTTTTCCATCTTGACTATTAAATTTTAAGCAATACTAAATAAATTGCTTGTCTTCATTGACAAACAGTAATGGTTGAGGGCGAAATGTAATTGCATATACCAGTTCGGTGAAGTCCAGCACAATCTCGTCTACGCATAAGTATTTATACGCACTCCATTACCAAAACGTCACTTTTGGGAAAATTTTTTATGTATTTTTTGACCGAACCCGAACTGATTCAATTATTAGAGGATTGCAAGGATTTTACCGTAAAGAAAAATTCATTAGGCCAATGGCAAATTAAATTCGCGTGCAGGGGCAAAGCAGATTGCTTTATTCGAACCAAAAGAGATAGTGAACCCAGAACCTTCAAGAAATTAGACTCTGTCTATAATTACCTTGAAAAATGCGGGGTTAAAAGCTTTCGAGTTGAGATTTGATTTTTACCAAGCACAAGTAACCTAAAGGGTTAAGCTTTGGCCTTTTTTAATGAAGGGTTTTTAAGTAGCTGTATAAATTTATGTTTGTCCCAATGTTTTATTTTTTTGAAATCAATAGAATATTGTAGTTTTTCAATAGCCTCTTTTTTTTGCGGGACAAGCTGGGTATGGGTATAGACTTTCCTGCCAATCGAAGCACCTTGGGTTTTGTGACCAATTATGTCGTCAATTAGGCTCTCTTGGACGGAAGCATTTGTTAATGCTGTCCTTACAGTATGGCGGAATGAATGAAAGTCGAGTCGTTCATTTTCAGCTTTAAACACCCCTAATTGCTCCTTCCACCTATTGAATCGGGTTGAATAGGCATGGAATTTCCCTTGGGTGTTTCTGCTCTCTTCTGGAAATAAAAACTTGCTGTTTTTGCCTCTCTCAGTCACATACGTCAAAAAGCCTAATTCAATAAGCTGCGAGTGAATAGGGACCAACCTATTGCCAGCATCCGTTTTTACTTGTTTTTCATCATCAGCGTTAATGTCTATTATCCATATATCTTCGTACTGGCGGATGTCAGCGATATGAAGTTGTATAAGTTCACTCATCCTCGCGCCAGTAAACAAGGCGAGTAAGGACACCCAAAAATCCGACCCCCTTTTAAATGAGCCTGCTTGATAGTCATTTGATTCAAATAGCATTTTCAATTGCTGCTCAGAAAATGGCTGTCTACTATCCGCTTGGCCTTTGCGAGGTTTTTTTATTTGACCTAGGATTGCTGTAAGACCCTTGGCTATAGGGTAACCATCTGTTTCTATCCAGGTTAGAAATTCTGCAATTAAACAGGCAGTATCTTTCGCTGTCTTTGCGCTAATAGGGGGTTTATTTGAACGAAGCCAATCACTTACTGTTGCACTTTTCGGAAAACTTTGTCTATGTGCGGGAATTTTTAACAGCGTGTCTCGAAAATGGCGAATGCTAGGGGAGTCAAGTTGTGATGAGGTTGGCACTTTTCCATCGTTGCGTTCGCTTAAAATTTTTATAAACAAAGCAAGCTTGGCTTTAGTAGAGCCTAACGTTCCAATATTATTGGATGCTTTTTTTGAATCCAGGAATCGTTTTCCAAGCTCGTCAAGTGGTAAATCTTCAGTGGATTGAAGCTTACTCGTTTGGACGCTGTTAGAAGCCCCATTAGGCGGGTGCGCTTCAAAAAATTTTTGAAGGATATTTATTAGAGGGGTTATTGCGTCATGGCTTATTTGTTGAGTGGTGGGCTGATTATGATTTTGCTGATTAAAAGAGGATAAGTTCATCCCCCCATGTGCGTGTAGCTCTATCGCTCGATCAAATAGTGCAGATTCATCTTCACCAAGCTCTATAAGAAACTGCTCAACTTCGCTCCAACTTAAATCGCCCATTTGTTGGTAACGTTTAAGCAATCCCATTGCCCTACCATAACAACCAGGGTCATTCAAAAGCTTATAAGTGAGTTCATCCATAACCATTATCCAACGTCGTGACCGTTTTAAAGCCTCTCGCTTGCATCTAGTCTTAAGTGATCGCCTAAATAATAGCTGAATATCTGGGCAACACTGCCGTAGTTTCGTACTGAAGCGGTATTGGAAAATATAGATGCCAAAATGATTTTTGGTTAGGTATGATGGGACTCTTGAGGACACAATGTACGCCAAAATGTAACGTAGCTGTGTTCCTTTCTAAAAATACTTAATTTTAACTTATTGATTTATAATCTAAATTTAAAAAATCTGGTACCGAGAAAAGGACTTGAACCTTCACGGCCTTGCGGCCACTAGCACCTGAAGCTAGCGTGTCTACCAATTTCACCACCTCGGCAGAGAATTGCTGTAAAAGCAAAGTGAGCGCGAACTATACTCATCTGCACTGGCCTTGTCAAACCCTAACGTTAAGTTTTTGTCTGGAATAGCGGGCTTGTAGATTCGAAATGACAAGCCTTGACTTTTAAGCATTCAAGTTTTGTCAATGCAGATATTTTCATGAAAACAGCAGGCTGGCGGATCCAAATAAACTGATATATAAATCAATATCCTGTTTGAAATGCTTTTTTACAATAGCAATCAGTTCGTCATCATATAGCGAAGCCGGATGCGGCAACTTACCTGCCTTTTTTAATACTCTAATGTCTTCGGGTAAAAAATCTGCATAGCTCACATCATTTAACAACATAAAGCCGTCGGTACCGTGTTTGCTTAGCTTTCTGGCGTCGACAATTTCTAAATCGGCCTTGCTTTCAATAGCCGCTTTTGCTGCTGAGAAGTTTTCCAGGTTGAAATAGTCGTCGTATTCTTCATAAACTAAATAATCCGCTTGCGGTCGCCAGTGAATATTGGAGCGCAAAACACCAGGTTTGCTTATCGATTTTACAAACATCCTGAATGTCAGCATGCTGACTTCTATTTTTCTATCCAGTGAGTCGTACAGCATCCAGGCTTCTGTGGTTAGGTCGGCAATTTTGTCCAGGTAAGCGCTCGCCAAGCGCGCGTAAGGGCAGCGCAGAATAACAAAGGTGTAGTTTGCGGTCGCCAGGCTTGCCAAATCTGCCTTGAAAGCGTCATTGTTTTGATGCACCCAATTGAAATCGGCTTTTTTCGCAATGCAGCCGTTCGCAATCGCAAGCGATAAGCGCATGGTTGTACAGGCATTTTTGGGTATGAAGCTATAGATGGAATGACTTTTATAGACACGTAATGCAAAGTGCTGGGCAAATTGGTGCTCTTCATTCCTGAGCAGATTGACGTATTTTCTGGCTGAGTATTTAAACAGTCTTGTTTTCATCAATATTTCCTGTTTTAGGCTTTTTAAGAAATCTAGCGTTGCTGCCGCCAGGCATAGTAGATCTTGCCGTCGTCACATTTCCAGCTTAAGCGCTCCGTACCTTGTGCGCCGGTTTGCAAGATGCAGCCATGTTCGGTTTTAAACTTTTGCCAGTGGCCATCATCAACGTCGAGGCTGGCATATAAGCCGAACAGTTTTATTGCCGCAATTACAAATCCGGCAATCAGTGCGCTGCTCAACAGATTGCTGCGAATAAATGCGATGGCTTTGGTGTAGTTGATTTGGCTTTTCACAGTACATCCTCCCGGTTTTTTTATGGTAACTATACACCCGAAAGAAAGCTGGAAAAATAATCGCAGAGCGATTCGGCGGATGGTATTAATTCTGACAAATTGATATGCAGCGGGACGCAAGCTGGTTTAGCGTAAAATACCGCAAAGCTGTTCAGATTTGATTGCCCAATCGTTTTCAGGTTAGAACGGTGTTTCGAAGACTGTAAGAATGCCACACTCAAATATTCGAAGTTGGGGAATTTATCTTAGAGGGGAAAGTGAAGCCGGGTTAAATGCGGATGGGCTATAAGGCACTTGGTTAACATTAGATTTTAGGCGTGCAGACTGATAATGTAACGCCAATAGATAAAGCAAAAATCGGTTGGTCACTCAATCACATCGGCTTGTTTCAGTTTAGTGCGCAAGGCTTCAATGCGTTTGAGGTTAACGCCAAAGTCACTATGCCCTGTTCGCGATGCGGAGCGAATATGTATCAACTCGGCATCGGCATCAAGAACGATATTGATGTCGTCAACGAAACGAAATAACAGGCTGGTTGCTTCGGCGTGCAGGCTGTCACTGGTTTCGTGGGTAATCACCATGCGGCTTTGCTCGTGTATTAATTTTTTTAATTCCGCCCAAGCCTTGCGAGGATTGCTTTTGATTTCAAACGGGGGAATAAAATGTAGCTTATCGATAATCATCGACTGGCTGGAAATGCAGTTAGGGCTTTGCAGGCAAGGCGGTAATTTTTTTTGTGTGGCTGAAGCTGTTCCGGCGATTGATAGAATTGCTGCGATAAACAAGCTACATACAATAATTTTAAGTTTCATAAGACTAAAGTTAAAAAATTATTAAACAGGCTAAGTTTAGCTTCAATCTTACATAATTTTGAAGTTAGTCAAGTTTTATATCTTTATTTACTAAATCCCAAAGTCATATAAAACGTTAAAATAGCAGCAATGGCTCAAAGGTGCAGTTTAATTCCCGACGCTGTGAACACGGGGGCAAGTATTGTTCAGAAGTTTCTCTTGGATTGTTAACAGGTATATTGGACATGGCATCTGGACAACAGAGCCACCATAAACTACTTTTAGATGAATTTAATGTAGTGCAAAATTTCCCCCACGGAGCATCTTTGAATCGCTTATCAATTTATTGTTGGTCTTATTTGGTAAAATTGGTAAGTTTGGTATTCACTTATGCATTGCTTGCTAAAGTTGCGATCAGCTTTTTTTCCGCAGGCAGTGTTGTTTCCATCGTATGGCCCGGAAGCGGCCTTGCTCTTGCCGCACTACTGCTCGGCGGTAAAAAATACTGGCCCGGTATTTTTATCGGTGAGTTTGTCGGCGTTATTCTCTGTGGTACCTCTCCCGGTATTTCTGCGTTTGTTGCACTCGGTAATACGCTGGAAGCATTGGCGGGTGTCTGGTTGCTGAGTCGTAACCACAGCTTTGACCCGGCACTGAAACATCCGCGAAATTATTTATCTCTGGGTATTGTCGGCATTTTGAGTGCCTGCGTGAGCGCGCTAATTGGTACCGGTACCTTACTAATGTCGGAATTACTGGCGTTGCACGCGGCTGTCTCAACTTTTCTGAGTTGGTGGCAGGGTGATATCCTGGGTATTATGCTGGTAACCCCGTTTATCCTGGTGTGGCGGCAATTGCCTTGGGATTGGTGCAAACGGGACCGGATACTGGAAACTATCGCCTGTTTTGGCGTGGCTTGGTTATTCGGGCAAATTGTCTTTCTTGGCTGGTTCAATGACTGGCTGGGGGCCATGCCGGTCTTTTGGATATTCCCGTTTGTGGTGTGGAGTGCTGTGCGTTTTGGGCGACATGGTTCCTTGCTGGTTATTTTCATAACGGCAGTACAGGGGCTGCTTGGACTCATTCGACACGTCGGCTTTTTTGGTACGACATTTCCCGGAACTGAATTAGTCGCTTTCTGGTTTTATACGCTGATATTGTCGGCTATCGGTATAACACTGGCATTGATTATTTATGAAAACGATCAGACTAAACAAACACTGAGTTTAAGCGAGGAAAAGCTGCGCACAATGTTTGAAATGTCACCTATAGGCATGACCAGGAATTCGATGGATGGCCGTTACATTGAGGCAAATAAAGCCTTGCTTGACATGGTTGGCTATTCCCTGGAAGAACTTAACAGCCTGACTTACTGGCATCTTACCCCCAAAGAATATGAAGCCCAGGAAGACCAGCAACTTGCTATGCTGCATAATACTCGCCGGTACGGTCCTTACGAAAAAGAATATGTGCACAAGAATGGTCATCGTGTTGCCATTCGTCTTAATGGTATCCTGATCAATGGCAGTGATGGCGAGAACTACATTTGGTCGACGATAGAAGACATTACTGAATCGAAGCAGGCAGAGTATGCACTGCAACATAATGAAAAATTATTCCGTACGGTTCTGGATACTTTGCCTATCGGTATTTGGATAATCGACGCCAAAGGCAAGATTTTGAGAGGCAACGAGGCCGGACAAAAAATATGGGCAGGGGCTAAATATGTCGGCATTGAGCAGTATGGCGAATACCAAGGCTGGTGGAGTGATACCGGGGAACGGATCAAAAGTGATGAATGGGCGGCTGCCAGGGCGATCACTAAAGGAGAAATCTCGCTCGATGAAGTAATCGATATTGAATGCTTTGACGGCACCTGCAAAACCATACTGAATTCGGCGATACCGCTTAGAGACGGTAACCAGCAAATCACCGGGGCAATTATTGTCAACCAGGATATTAGTGAGCGCAGACAGGCCGAAGATGCGGTGCAACTTGCTGCGCTGGTCTATCAAAACAGCAGCGAAGCGATGATGGTGACTGATGCCCACGATATTATCATTGCCATTAACCCGGCTTTTACGCAATTGACGGGTTATACCCAGGATGAAGTTATCGGTAAGAATCCTAGCATCCGCAGTTCCGGTCGTCATGATGAGGCGTTTTACCAGAATATGTGGAACGAAATCGATGCGACCGGATGCTGGCAGGGGGAAATATGGAATCGGCACAAATCCGGCGATGTTTGTGCTGAATGGCTAAGTGTCAACACTATCTTCAACCAGGATGGCTCGGTTCACCGACGGGTTGCATTGTTCTATGACATTACCCAGAAAAAAGCGGCTGACGACCTGATCTGGCAACAGGCTAACTTTGATTCATTGACGGGCTTGCCTAACCGCCGTATGTTCCACGACCGTCTTGAGCAGGAAATCAAGAAAGCACATTGCAAAAATTTGCACTTGGCTTTGCTGTTTCTCGATCTCGACAGATTTAAAGAAATCAATGACAGTTTAGGCCACAGTGTAGGTGATCGATTGCTCAAGGAGGTTGCGCAACGTTTGAACAATTGTACCCGTGAAATTGATACACAGGCACGCCTCAGTGGCGACGAGTTTACAATTATTCTCAGTGAACTGGATGACCTCAGTGTCGTTGAAACGATTGCAGAGCGCATCCTCACTGATTTGTCCAGGCCTTTCACGTTGGGGGCTGAGATCATATACATATCTGTTAGCATTGGCATCACCATTTATCCGGAAAATGCCACTGACAGCGAAGAATTGGTCAAATGCGCCGATCAAGCGATGTATTACGCCAAAAACCAGGGCCGTAACCGTTACAGCTTCTTCAATCTTTCGATGCAGGAAGCGGTGCAGAAGCGAATGAAACTGGCCAATGAATTGCATGTGGCGCTCGCTGAGCAGCAATTTGGTGTGGTGTATCAACCGATCGTCGAGTTGGCAACAGGACATATCGGTAAAGCAGAAGCCTTGCTCCGCTGGTATCACCCAATACTTGGCCAGATAAACCCGGGCGAGTTTATCTCTATTGCTGAAGATACCGGCATGATTATTGAAATCGGCGAATGGGTATTTCATCAGGCAGTACATCAGGTAAAGCAGTGGCGTTCAGTTTACTATTCGGAATTCCAGATTAGCGTCAATAAATCGCCGAGACAGTTTCTGGACGAAAACGCCCATTATGAAGCGTGGCCAGATCAGTTAAAACGATTTGGTTTGCCGGGACAAAGTATTGTTGTAGAAATTACCGAAGGCATGTTGCTGGATAACAGTGGCTTTATTAAAAACAAGCTGTTTTCTTTTCGTGATAATGGCATGCAAGTATCACTGGACGATTTTGGTACCGGTTATTCATCCTTATCGTATCTGAGAAAATTTGATATTGATTATCTGAAAATCGATCAGTCCTTTGTTCGCAATCTGGATGCAGATTCTGAAGATCTGGTGCTTTGTGAAGCCATTATCGTGATGGCGCACAAATTAGGGATAAAAGTCATTGCCGAAGGTATAGAAACAACAGAACAATGCGATTTACTGATGGCAGCAGGTTGCGACTACGGGCAGGGTTACCTGTTCTCCAGGCCGGTGCCGGCACAGGAGTTTGAGAAATTGTTCGCTGTTAATAAAACAGTACATTCAGGTTTATAGCAAGGCTCCGGGCATCCAGCCGCTTGCAATGCTCAGGAAAAATTTGCTCCCTGAGTTCTCCTGATTATAAATTAATTTCCCCCGGTATTTATATTGCTAGAAAACATGTGCAGCGTTAATGGTTTTTTTGCACTAGCCAGTAAGTAATGCCCAAAGCCACCAGAACCAAAGCCGATGCACTGACATATTCCGGTGCCAGATGCTTATAATCAAAAACAATAACTTTTCGGGAAATGGCCATTAAAGCAGTCGCTACAACCAGTTTAACGGGAATGACATCGCTCCTGATATATAAGGTAATGTTCAAAAAGATTTCAATGGCAATCAGGACGACCAGAAAAGCGCCAAAAGTTTCCAGCAGATCGTTGGTGGACATTAACAAAAATGGTTGCACAGCCATTTTTTGGTACATCACAAAAGCCACATCGGTAATGCCTGCCAAAATGACAATGACCATCAATAATGCCAGTCCTTTAACGCCCAAGCGTATGATCCGGTGTAATAATTGAATAAAGGGATCCTCGTGCTTTATGGGCAGTTCTTCATGACTTTCGCTGGTGACCTGTTTTACCAGTTTAGTGCGAAGATGGGACAGTAAAGGACCAATGATGTTTTTATGGGAAGCGAAGCCGGATGGTGTGAAATCGTGTTCGAAAAAGTCATTCAGTCCTTCCATATTTCTGAATTCTTTCGGATCCAGTTTTTCAAAACCCATACTCCAATAGGGGAAGCCCCGCTCGGTTATTTTCTGCTTTTCAATCACGGTGCAGTCCTTGTGGCGCGGATCTTTTTCTATTCCTGCATAAACGCTGTTAATGGTGGCTTCGTCACCTTCTAGCACTTGAAAAAAAGTACCGTTTGCATACAGCAGAATACCGGTAATATTTTTAACTTCGTTATTGGTTCTGCATTGTTTTAGCAACTGTAACAATTCTTCAGGACTCAGTTCATTAGTTGCAGTGCTCGCGTAAGTCAATCTGATCATTGGGGCATTCTCGTATTTATAGTTATTATGGATTGGGAAATCTTACCGCTAATATTGACAATCTATCAGGTAAATTTACAGCTGCAATAAGGCAATGTTTGGCTTAGCCGTTTACACTAAAAATTCGGGTTAAAGATGGGCGTTTTAAGAGATGAGTGCTGGTCAGGTGACGAATGAAAACTCTACCTGCTTTTAAGCAAAAGAAATTTGTAATGCTTACACCCTCGCTGATTGATCTCAATACGCCTGATTATAAATGCAACGTTTTTCCCAGTTTTGGTATTACCGGTGCAAATCAACCGCTGATGGGTTGATTTGCACACCTTGTCTTCATTTTTGCGCCCTGTTAGCAATGTACAAACCTGTTAATTAACTAATTTATTAAATTTAATCATCGGGTTATAAAATCATTGTCAGTGTTGGCATAGTAATGGCTTGTGGTCAACGTATCTATTACTTTTCCAAAACACTAAGGAATGATTATGAGTGAGGTCAATTTGTCAGCTATACCGAAAACCGGTCTGGCTGGATTGAAAGAAAACTGGCGCAGTGATTTGTTGTCAGGTTTTCTGGTTTTTCTTATTGCCCTGCCGTTATGTCTTGGTATATCCATGGCTTCGGGTTTTCCGCCTTCAGCAGGAATTATTACAGCAATTATTGGTGGAGTGTTGGTTTCGCGGCTCAATGGATCGTTTGTAACTATCAATGGACCGGCGGCAGGTTTGATTGTGGTAGTGTTAGGTGCTGTCCAGGAACTCGGCGAAGGTGATGCAATGGCGGGTTACCGTTATGCGCTGGCGGCTATTGTGGTTGCCAGTGCGTTGCAAATCCTGATGGGCTTATTTAAAGCCGGAAGGCTGAGTTCTTTTTTTCCTGCATCTGTGGTGCATGGCATGTTGGCGGCGATTGGCATTATCATCATGGCGAAGCAAATCCATGTTGTGTTGGGTGTTACGCCTGAGAAAGGCAGTCTGATTTCCACTATTGCGCAGATTCCGCATAGTATTGCTAATCTTAATCCAGAGATAGCGATTATTGGGGCTTCAGGCCTGGCCATCCTGGTAATTTGGTCGTTGATAAAAAATCCGCTGTTAAAAATGATTCCAGCACCACTGATTGTGGTGCTGGTGGGCATCGGATTGGCAAGTTATTTTGATCTGAATCATGAACATATGTATTTGTTCTTACCGGATGCGCACTTCTTGCCGCACCATGAAGCTACTGTTGGGCCCAAGTTTTTGGTGGCTATTTCCGATAACTTCATGTCCAGCTTTTACTTTCCCGATTTTTCAAAAACCGGCACGTTAGAGTTCTGGGAAGCTGTAGTGAGCATCAGTCTGGTCGGCAGCCTTGAAAGTTTGTTGAGCGCGATGGCGGTGGATAAGCTGGACCCGTATAAACGTCATACTAATCTGGACAAGGATTTGACTGCGGTAGGCGTGGGCAATCTGGTATCCGGTTTAATCGGCGGCTTACCAATGATTGCAGAAATTGTGCGTAGTTCGGCTAACGTCAATAATGGTGCTAAAACCGCGTGGGCCAACTTTTTTCATGGCGTCTTTCTGTTATTGTTTGTGGTGTTGTTTCCGCGTTTGATCCATAGCATTCCCTTGGCAGCTTTAGCAGCGTTACTGGTATTTACCGGTTTCCGTCTGGCTTCACCGAAGGAGTTCGGTAAGGTTATGGGCTTGGGTAAAGAGCAGATGTTCATGTTTGTGGTTACGATTGTCGGTGTGATTGCGACGGATTTATTGGTCGGCGTCTTTATCGGTATCGCAACCAAATTTGTCATACATCTGTTACGCGGCGTCAAATTGAATAATTTGTTCAAGATACAGTTCACTGTTAGCCAACAAACTGCCGACACGGTTTTGGTGGACATCAGCGGGGCGGCAATTTTCTCCAACATCCTGCCTTTAAAAGATGCTTTGATTAAGCTGGAGAAAGGCAAGACTGTGGTTTTTCAGCTGAACGATACTTATTTGCTGGATCATACTGTCATGGAGTTTTTCCACGATTTTCAGCATGACTATGAAGGTCAGGGAGGCAAGTGTGAGTTTCTCGGCCTGGAATATCATGAAACCTACGCAGAGCATCCTTTGGCTGCCCGAAGAATGAATCTGAATAAAAATAAGTACATATAAGTCTTCCTGACTAGCAAGCTGTCTCAGCTAAACCGTCATACCGGCAGGGATTGCCGGTATCCAGTTCACAGGGATGTGGTGCTTGGGTTGCCATCCGTGGCTTCTGGGTTCCGGCAATCCCTGCCGGAACGACGGTTTTGAAATTGGCTGAAGTATCTTGATAATCAGGTAAGTCTTTCAACATTTTTAGGGTGGTGTAAGCGGGAACGCATTTTTAACCCGTTCCCGCGTGAAACGCTCATGATCCTTATGTTAAAAGATTTTTTAGCGGCTACTGCAGACGGGCTATTTGTATCATTTGGCGGTTAAACCCGAACACCGGAGGCAAGCCATCGGGAGAATACGGACCGAAAAATCTGTGACCGCCCTGCATACCCAAGGCATCAGCAAGATTCATGTGTTCATTAAACGCCATAATATTACCGCATCAAACTTCTGGAGAAATTTAGGCTGGAAATTGCGTAAGGATATTCAGGCGAATTCCTTTCAAGGGATTTAAAAATCAAAAGAAATGCGGCTTAGTGCTTCTTATGTTTCTGCGTTTCATTCAGAGCCTTTGCACCGGGTGGGTGTAGCTGCAAAGTAAAAGTATTCAACGGCAATATTTGAATTAACGAGGAATCATATGAATAAGCTTTCTCTGTCAACTGTACCCAAAACTGGCCTAGCCGGATTAAAGGAGAACTGGCGTAGTGATTTGCAGTCCGGATTTCTGGTATTTCTGATTGCCTTGCCATTATGTCTGGGCGTTTCGATAGCTTCCGGCTTCCCGCCGTCGGCAGGTATTATTTCCGCTATTGTCGGAGGACTACTGGTATCGCGCATTAGTGGTTCTTACCTGACTATCAACGGCCCTGCTGCCGGTTTGATTGTCGTGATATTAGCGGCGGTGCAAGCATTGGGCGAAGGCGATGTTATGGCCGGGTACCGTTATACGTTGGCGGCAATTGTGGTATCCGGCAGTCTACAGATGTTGATGGGCCGATTCAGGATAGGGCAGCTGAGTTCCTTTTTTCCTGCTTCAGTCGTACATGGCATGTTGGCGGCGATAGGGTTAATTATAATAGCCACTCAAAGCCACGTCATGCTAGGCGTCACACCGGACCCCGGTAGCCTGTTTTCGACCATCCTGCAGATTCCGCATAGTTTGTTTCATCTGAAGCCGGATATCTTTCTTATCAGTTTTTTAGGCTTGTTGATATTGATTGTCTGGCCGCTAGTCGGGAGCAGGATTCCCGCGCCTGTGATTGTGGTGCTGGTAGGAATGGTATTTGTTTGGCATTTTCAATTGGATCAAGTGACGGCGGCTAACGGATCGAAATTCCTGGTGTCGATTTCCGATGATTTTTCGGCAGACTTTTATTTTCCCGATTTTTCCAAACTATTCAGCGTAGCCTTTTTGGAAGCGGTGATCAGCATCAGTTTGGTGGGCAGTCTTGAAAGTTTGCTGAGCGCGACAGCGGTCGATAAGCTCGATCCTTATGAACGCTCTTCCGATCTTGATCGTGATTTAACCGCCGTCGGGATCGGTAATATGGTGGCCGGTTTAATGGGCGGTTTTCCGATGATTGCTGAAATTGTCCGCAGTTCGGAGAATATCAATAATGGCGCCAAAACAGCTTGGTCCAACTTTTTTCACGGCTTGTTATTGTTGCTGTTTATCGTTTTGTTTCCAGGTCTCATCAATAGCATTCCACTGGCTTCATTGGCGGCTTTGCTGGTTTATACCGGTTATCGCTTGGCGTCGCCCAAAGCATTCGCCAGAGTCATGGATGTCGGCAAAGAACAGTTTTTAATGTTTGTGGTCACCATTATCGGTGTGTTGGCGGTCGATTTATTAGCAGGGGTCGCTCTGGGTATTATAGTAAAGCTGGCTATTGATCTGGTTCGAGGCGTTTGGTTTAGCAACTTGTTCAAAATTCATTTTACGATCCAACAGCAAGATAATGATACGCTGGTTGTCAAGTTATTGGGTTCGGCGCTTTTTTCAAACTTCCTGCCTTTGAAAAAAGCGCTTGCCGGCCTGGAAAGCGGCAAGACGGTTATTTTCGATTTTTCCGAAGGTTACCTGATTGACCATACCGTCATGGAGTTTATTCACGATTACCGGCAAAACTATGAAGCTCGTGGTGGACAATGCTACAAGATAGGCAAGGCATTGGAAACATTTTCAGATCATGCGCTTGCAGCACGATTGATGACGGCAGATGACAGAAAATGATTGAGGTCGGGTAGTCCGACACCTTAAAGCAACGCATGTTGGGTGAAGCTAACCTGACTTACAAGATAGCGAGAATTTCATGATCCTAATATTGGCTTATTGTGCAGTTTTACTAAGCTTCGCTTCCGGCTTGCTGGCGTTGATGATGGTTCAACGCAATAGTTTGATAGCTTTTGCCCACTATTTTTTTCAAAAAAAGCTTGGCAATAATAAAAATTGTCAGGCCTTAATTTTTTCCAGCCTTGATGAACATCGCTTTCCGGTGTTATTACGACAGGCGGTTTTCGTTTTATTGGGATTATCAGGCATTTTTGCAGTCCTGGCCGGTTTGGGTGTACTGGTTGCTAAAGAAGTTATTAAAGACCAGCTTAATTTAGGCCTACCCTGGTTACCTTGGCATGTTCGTTTTGATAGCCTCTCCGGTTTCTTCTTTTTAATCATCGGCATTGCTGTAAGCGCCGTCAGTCTTTATGGTCCAGGCTATGTCAATGGCTACCACGAAAACCGGCACCCTTTTGCTGTTCTTGGCTTGTTTACCGGTTTTTTTGTTGCCGGCATGTTGATGGTGTTGCTGGCTGATGATGCTTTCTTTTTTATGATCGCCTGGGAACTGATGTCGGTGGCCAGTTATTTTCTGGTGGCATTCCAGCATGAACATTCAGCTAACCGTCGGGCGGCTTTCCTTTATTTATTGATGGCCGAAGTCGGTGCTTTAGCGATTATTCTGGGCTTTGGTGTATTAGCCAGTTTTTCTGACGGTTTTACTTTTGATGCCTTGCGTGAGGCCAAGTTATCCACGACCTGGGCAAGCATTGCTTTTGTCCTGGCGCTGTTGGGCTTTGGCATGAAAGCGGGGATTGTTCCGGTGCATGTCTGGTTGCCTGAAGCGCATCCGGTAGCACCTTCGCATATTTCTGCATTGATGAGCGGTGTCATGCTTAAGGTTGCGCTGTATGGCCTGATTCGTTTTTGTTTCGATTTGCTGGTTGAAGTGCGCTGGCAATGGGGCGTGGTGTTGTTATTACTGGGCACGGTGTCGGCGCTGGGCGGCATATTGTATGCGATGATGCAAACCAATTTAAAACGCCTGCTGGCTTACAGTTCGGTTGAAAATATCGGCATTATTTTTATGGCGCTGGGTTTGGCGATGATTTTTATGGCAAATGGTCATCCGCAATTGGCGGCACTGGGTTTTCTGGCCGCCTTGTTTCATGCCTTTAACCATTCCTTGTTCAAGAACTTGCTGTTTCTGGGTGCGGGCATACTTCATCACCAGACTCATGAATTAAATATCGACATGATGGGCGGGCTGATTAAAAAAATGCCGCAAACCAGCATATTGTTTTTAGTAGGTTGTATGAGTATTTCATCGCTACCGCTGTTTAACGGTTTTGTCTCGGAGTGGCTGGTTTTTCAAACCGCCTTGCAGGTCGATGTGCTGGATAACGGCGTGCTGCGCAGCTTGATCCCTGTCGCAGCGGCGGCGCTGGCCTTGACGGCTGCGCTGGGCGCGGCCTGTTTTGTTAAAGTATTCGGCCTGATATTTCTGGGACAGCCCCGTTCCAGAAGCAGTGAAAAAGCACATGAGGTTACTGATAAAGGCATGCTGGCCGGGCCTGCGATACTTGCGGCTTTGTGCTTTTTTATCGGGATTTTTCCGGGTGTAATCATCAGCTTAATTAACAGCGTAGCAGGCCAGTTATTGGGACAAACGATGCCGAATGATTCTGCGTTAGGCTGGTTGTGGCTGGCCCCTGTTTCGGCTGAACAAGCTTCTTATTCACCGCCGCTGGTGCTGGTAGCGGCGCTGATCGCCGGTTGCATCAGCTTCTGGTATTTGCGCCGTAATCCGGCAACGGTCATGCGCAGGGCTGAAACGTGGGATTGCGGCTTTGGCGGCTTAACACCGCGGATGCAGTATACCAGCAGCGCTTTTACCATGCCTTTTCGCCGGATTTTTGCCAAAGTCTGGATGATAGACGAGCAGATCAATAAAGATAGGTATGGGGCGATGGATCAGGAAGTAGCGGCTGTCCATTACCAACTGCATGTGCAGGATCATAGCTGGCCGCGCCTCTATCAACCAATAGCGCAAGGCGTGGATAGTTTGGCTCGTCAGGTCGGACGCATTCAAACGGGAAATATTCGTACTTATCTCGGTTATTCGTTTGTGACTTTAATCATGATGTTATGGGTGATTAGCTGATGTTTGCCAAGGCAGGAGCGGTTTTCGTTGAATATATCGGGACTTGTCTACAGCCAGGAGAAGCGCTATGAATTGGTTACTGGCAGTTATCCAGATTATTCTGTTTATTTCCCTGGCGCCGTTACTTGCAGGCTGGCTTAAGTGGTGCAAATGCTATTTACAAAATCGTAAAGCGCCGTCCTTGTTACAGCCTTACCGCGATTTACTCAAACTGACCCACAAACAACCTGTGGTAGCCGAACAGGCTTCGTGGATATTTACTATATCGCCCTACATTATATTTTCCGCAACGGTGCTGGCGGCGACTGTTGTCCCTTTGATTGCGGTGGATTTGCCGACCTCGGCCAGCGCCGATGTGATTGTTATGGTGGGTTTTTTTGCCTTTGCCCGGTTTTTTCTGGCACTGGCGGGGCTGGATATTGGTACGGCATTCGGCGGTATGGGTTCATCCAGGGAAATGACGATTTCATCACTGGCTGAACCGGCTATGTTAATGGCGGTTTTTACCTTGTCCATAGCGGCTTCTACGACTAATTTATCGGTTGCTATCAGTCATGTGCTCGATCAGGGCCTGGTGCTGCGGCCATCGTTTGCATTTGCGCTGTTTGCCCTGATTCTGGTGGCTATTGCCGAAACCGGGCGCGTTCCTGTCGATAATCCGGTAACGCATCTGGAACTGACTATGATTCATGAGGCGATGATTCTTGAATACAGCGGCCGACATCTGGCATTGATTGAATGGGCCAGCCAGTTGAAGCTGATGCTGTATGGCGTGCTGATTGCCAATATCTTTTTCCCGTGGGGTATCGCCAGAAGCTTTGCGGCTGAAGCCCTGGCTTACGGTTTACTGGCGATTGTTTGCAAACTGGCGTTGTTGGCGGTATTGCTGGCGCTATCCGAGACATTGCTGGCAAAAATGCGCCTGTTCCGCGTGCCGGAATACCTGAGCTTTGCCTATTTGCTGGGATTGCTGGGCCTGTTGAGCCATATTATTCTGGAGGCGGCGCGATGAATATTGAACAGCAGGATTTTTATACCCAGGCCATTTTGTCAATGGCGGCATTAATAGGCTTAAGCTCATTTTTAATGTTAGGGCAGGGGCGGTTGTTAAGAATGATTTTTGTGTTCGCCTGGCAGGGTTTATTGCTCACCTTAACGACAACATTGGTTGCCTACAGTCAGGATAACCCTCATTTATATATTTCAGCCGTGCTGACGTTAGTATTGAAAGTGATTTTTATACCCTGGATGCTAAGGCGTGAAGTAATAAAGATGAATAGTCACCGCGATATTGAAGCCTTGAGCAATAAAGTTTCCCTGATGCTGGGGGGAGCCGGGTTGATGGTGTTCAGCTATTATGTATTGCATCCTATTGTGCAAACCTCATCGCCGGTTATGCTGAATGCGCTGGCGGTGAGCCTTTCCGTCGTGCTGTTAGGTATGCTGTTAATGATTACGCATCGGCAGGCGGTTGCTCATGTTGTCGGTTTTATGTCGATAGAAAACGGCTTGTTTTTCGCTGCGATTGTCGCGACCAACGGCATGCCGATGGTGGTTGAGCTGGGTGTAGCGTTTGATGTGCTGGTCGCTGCGGTGTTGTTCGGTATCTTTTTCTTTCACATTCGCACCAGTATTGATTCGTTGAATGTCGATTTGTTAAACCGCTTGAATGAGGTAGACGATCAGAATACAGAACAAAACAGTCCGCTTAGTTCTTTGTCCTCTGAAAACAGGGCACAGCAATGATTGCCGCCTATCTGGTCTTGCTGATTCCTTTGTTCGGCATTGTGTTTTTTGCAGTAACCGGGCACAAAAAGGATACCGGCAAATTAAATATCCAGTTAAACGCAATCAGTTTGCTGGCGACTATCTGGCTGGCAATTAATGTCCTGAATAAGGGTACGATCATTTCACCGGATCAGGCCTTTTTAATTGACCCGTTTAATGTCTATCTGATTGTGCTGACGGCCTTTGTCGGCTTGACTACGTCGATATTTTCCGCACCCTATATGGCGCACGAAAAGGACATCGGCAAGCTCAACGATAAAAGGCTAAAGCTTTATCATTCCATGTACCAGGGTTTTATGCTGGCCATGTACCTGGTATTGACGACCAATAATATGGGTATCATGTGGGTGGCAATGGAAGGTGCGACCTTGGCGACGGTGTTGCTGGTCAGCCTGTACAGGACGCCTGAATCCATTGAAGCGGCGTGGAAATATTTTATTCTCTGTGGCGTCGGTATTGCGCAAGCTTTGTTCGGCACCATCCTTTTATATTATGCAGCGGCGCAGATCGGTAATAGTGACAATGCCTTGTTGTGGTCTGTGCTTTACGCAAATGCCGATAAATTAAATCCTGATATTTTAGAAATCGCCTTTGTATTTTTATTGATTGGTTACGGCACCAAAATCGGTTTGGTGCCTTTGCATAATTGGTTGCCGGATGCCCATTCCGAAGGTCCGACGCCAATGTCGGCGGTGTTATCGGGCTTGTTGCTGAACGACGCTTTATATGCGGTTGTACGTAATAAAATGCTGGTAGATGGGGCTACCCACTCCAATATGGCAGGTTATTTAATGATGGGCTTCGGTATGCTGTCTTTCCTGGTGGCGGTTTTATTTCTGCACAGGCAGAAAGATATTAAAAGGCTGTTCAGTTATTCCTCCATCGAGCACATGGGCATGATGACTTTTGCCTTTGGTATGGGCGGGCCGTTAGCCACCTTTGCAGCATTGTTGCACATGACAGTTCACTCGCTGACAAAATCAGCAATTTTTGTAACAGTAGGTTATGCCGCACAACTTGCCGGCACCCAAAGGATGAGCAAAATACGCGGATTAATCAAAACCCAGCCCAAAATCGGTTGGGGGCTATTGATCGGCACTATCGCTATCGCCGGGTTTCCGCCCTTTGGCGTGTTTACCAGTGAGTTTCTGGTATTACTTGCCACCATGCACAGCTATCCCTGGTTAACACTGCCACTTTTATTGGGTATTGGTATTGCCTTTGCCGGATTGTTCAGGCATATACAGCCGATGGTTTATGGAGAAAAGCCCGAAGGTCAAAGACCGATTAAGGCTAACTTATGGCCGGTGATGATCCATCTGGCATGGGTGCTCTGGCTGGGTCTTTCTATTCCTGATTTTCTGGCTAACTGGTTTTCACAGGCGACGCTGTTAATCTCGGGGAGTACGCCGTTATGAGTGCTTCAAAGTGGACGACAGATTTTTTAAAGCAGCTTGATAACCTCGGTATTAATGTTGCCCAGATCAATATTCCCTCAATAACGCTGTGGCAAATTAAAAATACCGAATGGCAAAGATTTGCAGAACTGGCTGTTGAGCAAGGTTTGCGTTGGGTTTCCGGATGGGCGGAACAGAGTCATGAGCAGTTTTTCGTTAATGCCTGTTTTGAAAAACAGGGTCTCTATGTGCTGTTGCGCACGATACTCACGCCAGAATATGATGTTGATACACAGTTGGACAGAGATTTGGAATTACCGTCACAGGCAACAGTTTATCCTGCCGCTAACCGTAGCGAGCGCCATACCCGTGATATGTTCGGGATTAATTTCGCGGGGCATCCCGACAACCGTCGCTGGACTCGGCACAAAGCCTGGCCCGAGCAGAGTTATCCTTTGCGCAAGGATTTTGATGTTCAGGGTATGCCGCAAGATATTACGCCGCCCGATAAGGATTACCCCTTTATTAAATCCGATGGTGCAGGTGTTTATGAAATTCCGGTCGGCCCTGTCCATGCCGGTATTATCGAACCGGGTCATTTTCGTTTTCAGGCAGTGGGCGAACTGATTCTGAACCTGGAAGAGCGTCTGGGCTATGTCCATAAAGGCATAGAAAAAATCGCCGAAGGCAGGATGCCCCAGTCATTGGCGCGTCTGGCCGGGAGGGTTTCCGGCGATACCACGGTTGGGCATTGCTGGGCGGCTTGCCGGGCCATGGAGTTTGCAGCGGATATTGAAATTCCGCCGCGCGCTGCGTTGATACGCGGTATTCTGGCGGAGCGCGAACGTATTGCTAATCATCTCGGCGATATGGGCGCGATTTGTAATGATGTCGCTTTTGTTTTTGCACAAATGCAGTTTACCCGCTTGCGGGAACTGTGGTTACGCACCAACGCTACGGTGTTCGGCCATCGCCTGCTAATGGACAGGATTATCCCCGGCGGTGTTTTGTGCGACTTGTCAGAACCATCTTGCGGATTGATAAAACAGGAAATAATCCGCTTGAGGATAGAGCTTGCCGAAATATTGCTGGCAGTAGATCTGAATTCTTCCCTGGAAGACAGGCTTTATACGGCAGGCTATTTATCTGAGGAAATCGCCGCTGCTTTCGGTACTTTGGGCTATGTTGGCCGAGCCAGCGGACAGGATTTCGATGTACGCCGCGATGCGCCTTATGCACCTTACGATCAGGTTAGCTTCAAAGTTGCTGTAGAAAATCAGGGCGATATTGCTTCCCGGTTTTGGGTGAGGTACAAGGAAATCAACGCGGCATTAAAATTGATAGAAGGCTTTGTTGACCAGCTTGTTCCGGGTGAGATTATCACGGCATGGCAAATACCGCAGGCGGGCCGGGAAGGGTTAGGTATCATTGAGGGCTGGCGCGGCGAAATCACCGCTTTTGTTCGTTTCGATGCCGATAATAAAATCGCCCGTTTTTATCCGCGCGACCCTAGTATCCTGAACTGGCCGGCCCTGGAAAAACTGGTGCTGGATAATATCGTTCCCGATTTTCCTGTTTGCAATAAATCGGTGAATGGCTCTTACTCAGGCAATGATTTATAGGACCGGAATATGTTGAGACTTTTAATAAAAACGCTAAAAACAGGTGTTGTTACAGAAAAGTTAAACAGCCGTTCCCATTCAGCGCGAGGCGGCGAGGATGAACTGGAACAACTGGGCATAGAGATTAAACGCCATATCGACAGAAAGTTTTCCGGCAGTATTGCGATACGCGAAGTCGATGCCGGTTCCTGTAATGGCTGCGAACTGGAAATTCACGCACTGAATAATCCTTATTATGATATTGAACGTTTTGGTATTCATTTTGTGGCCTCGCCGCGACATGCCGATGTTTTGCTGGTTACAGGCCCTGTCTCGCGAAATATGCAAACGGCGTTATTGCGTACCTACGAAGCGACACCGCATCCGAAATGGGTTATTGCGGTAGGTGATTGCGCTGCATGCGGCGGTGAATTCGGGGTTTCTTACGCCAGTTGCGGTGCGGTGTCGAATGTTATTCCGGTCGATGCGGTAATACCCGGTTGTCCACCGACACCGTTGACCTTGATGAAGGGATTGCTGGGTTTGATTAATGCCGGTTCAGTTAAAGATTGAATGTAGATAATTGGCTTTGCCAAGGTAACTCGCAATAAATATCTTCCCACTTTCTTGTGGCCGATATATTCAGCGTTGATATAAAATGCGAATATTTAAAGGTGGAGGTCGGGCTTTGCCTGATACGCAAATGAGCACAGTCAGGCAAAGCCTGATCTCCACTGAGCTTTCTAGCATTTTCCATCGACGCCGATTCAAATAGGGTATTTTTTAATATCCCTGCCATTTCCAATTTCTGGTTTAAAACCCCCGGGTCAACCTAGTGGATATAAACCAAACATTCAATCCGGCTGGTTATTGATATATAAAATACATTATTAATCAGCTAGTTATTCTGATTAAATAAGTGGCATAATTTCTGCTCTTTCTTCTTGGCGATACTCTAAAATGTATCATTAATTTTCCAGAAAATAAGACAGGAATAGAAAATGAAAAAATTTAAACTGAAAAGTGCTGTCGCGATAACGGATATATTACTGTCTCAATGCAAGAACACGATTAAGCAAATGAAGGCATTAGCAATAACGGCGGCTATTTTTATTGCTGCCGCAATATCACCCGATGCTATGGCGGCAGACGACTTGCTTCAGGATGCCGGTAGCTGGTTGCAAGTCGTTGGCGAGAGCAGTTTAAAGGCTGTTGACCCAAAGCTGGACAAGGTACGCGTCTGGGTAGAAGGGCAATCCCGTTTTGATGGCGACTGGACGCACTGGTATCAGGGCATGGTGCGTACTGCTATTGGTTATTCGCTCAGTGACCGCGCAACGATTTGGGCAGGGTATACTTGGTTGCCTACCCAAAATATTGGTAAAGACTATGTGTCCCAACAAGATGTGTGGCCTGCATTCCGGTATGTTCTGCCGACCAGTGTCGGAACGGTTACTTTCAGAACCATGGTCGAAAGCAATTTTCTGGCAGGTTCCGATGTCCGTTATCGTCCACGCCAGATGATCCGTTTCCTGCATCCTCTGGAATTTGAGCCGCGTTTAAGCCTGATTGCCTGGGACGAGTTCTTTGTCCGTCTTAATACAACCCAGTATGGTGGGCAAGCCGGCTTTGATCAGAACCGCGCATTTGCGGGTTTAGGCTGGACATTCAACAAAAATGTCCGGGCTGAGGCTGGGTATCTGAATCAGTATCTGGATGATGCTACGCATACCAATAACACCATGCGTCACTTGATTATGGGATCGGTATTTATCAACTTTTAAGTTGTTAAGGGTAATTAGAAGCTGATGCTGCTCGGTACGGATCGTTCTTGTATGTATAATTGATTGGTTACGTTTGTGTCGGCTGGGCGTTGGTCGAATAGCTGGATTATGAGCGTAACTAATTCTTAGCGATTCCCTAACGGTTTTAAAGACAATGAAACGAAAAGCAGCGATAAAAGCAACCCTTACCTTATTGGCACTGCATGGGTTAATAGTTCCAGGTTTAGTTGTTGCACAGACAGCAGAAGATTTCCAGACCTGGGGCAATATTACCGCTACCGGCGGCCTGGATTTTCTTAACCCCAAGTTAAAGAAGTATAAATACTGGCTGGAAGGGCAGGGACGTTTTGGCAATGACACATCGAAACTTTCTCAGGGTATGGTGCGTGCCGGTTTAGGTTATACGCTCCTTAAAAACGATAATGACGACATTACGGCCTGGTTAGGCTATGCCTGGGTTCCAACCGATGAACCGTTTACCAAGTCCGCATTCGACGAACACAGAATCTGGCAGCAACTGATGTGGAGCGGCAAGTTTTCATTCGGTACGCTGACCAGCCGAAGTCGTCTGGAACAACGCTTTATGCCGACGGGCAGCGATGTTGGCTGGCGTTACCGTCAGCTTTTGAAAATATCAATGCCGGTAGTTTTTGCTCCATCGTTTAGTCTGGTTGGGTCTGACGAATATTTTACCAATATCAACTCAACCGATTGGGGCGTCAACGATGGTTTCGATCAGAACAGGGTATTTGCCGGAGTAGGTTATGACTTCGATAAAAGTATTAAAACCGAAATCGGTTATATGAACCAGTATATTCGCAATCCCGCCGGAGCAGACCGGATGGATCATATTTTATCGGTTAATCTGTATCTCGATTATTGAGAAAGCCTAATATAAATTTCTTGATGGGAAATATAATGAATAGTCAAAAACTCTTTAAGCAGCCTATTTTATTTTTAAACCTTCCAGAAATTAAATGAACCCAATCTTCTATCGTCCCGCCCAGCTTCGTGGCCTGGTATTTTTAGGGCTGCTGTTGATGGCGCTGGGGATATTAGGCGGTATGATCTGGCGTAACCTGCATCATTTTGATACGGTTTTATCGTATGTGGACTATTCTCACCGTATCCAAAGTGTATCTGTCGGCTTGCAGCAATCGCTGACAGCTTATTTGATCGAAGAAACTCCAGCGTCTCCACCAATAACATTGGCCAAGACGCTGGATGAAATGGATACGTTGCTGGCCGATAACCATTATTTGTCAACGGTAACCAAGAATAATCTGGAGGCTGTTAGAGACATGCTGAAGGACGTGGTTGACCAGGATAAACAGGAAAAAAATGCCCTATTGATAAAGTCCCTTAAAATCATGAGCGAAACGCTCGATCATGAAGCCTTGCAAAGGGAAAAGTTACTGGAAGACATTAATCTCGATACCCAGTCCGAGCTATATCTGGCCTTGGTCACGTTCACCTTTATATTGCTGGGTGCGATGCTGTTTCTGCATTTCAGGATATTGCATCCGCTTAATGATTTAAGGCAACTGCTCGAACGCTTGACGGAAGAAAACTTTACTCCTATCACTACAGATCATCTTGATCCCTTGTTATTGCCGGTTTTTAACAGCTATAACGAAATGGTGGCGCATTTGGCTGAGCTGGAAGAAGCCAAGCGCTTGCATGCCCAGTCCCTGCAACATGAAGTCAGGTTAGCCACACAAGCCTTGCTGGAACAGCAATATAGTCTGGCGAGAGCAGAGCGTCTGGCAGCAATGGGCGAGGTTGCCGCAGAACTGGCGCACGAGATCCGCAATCCTCTAGCGGGTATCCAGATGGCGTTTAATAATTTGCGCCGCGAAATTGACGACAAAGGCCAATGCGAAAGAATGGAGTTAATCAGTGCCGAGCTGAAACGACTGGCCAGATTGCTTAATGACATGCTTGACCAAAGCCGCCATTCGCCGGAAGCCTCTTCCGATTTCAACCTGTCCAAACTGATTGGTGATCTGGTAATCCTGACCCGTTATCAAATCGCTGAGACTATCCAGCTCGATGTAGAGGCGCCTGCGTTTTTACCGGTACATTTGCCGGAAAGCGGTATTCGTCAGGCCTTGCTGAATTTAATCCTGAATGCAGCCGATGCCCTGGAGGACCAGCCAGGGTTAATCCGTATCAGGGCGCATAGCGAAGCCCATGTTTTACAGCTGGATGTGCTGGACAACGGTCCCGGATTTTCCCAGGAAATGCTGGATCATGGGATTCGCCCATTTCGCACCAGCCGCTCGCGCGGTAATGGTTTGGGGCTTGCCATGGTGCAGCGTTTCGTCAAGGAAATGGATGGTACGATCAAGCTTACCAATCAGCCGACCCAAGGCGCCTGCGTCACATTATCACTGCCTAAAGCGGGCATTAGCGGAACTAAATTATGATTGAAACCCTACTTATTATTGAAGACGAAAAATTATTAGGCTCCGAGTTATCAAGGCATTACAAGCAGTCCGGTTGGGATGTTGCGTTGGCTACCAGTCTGGCTGAAGCCAAAACCTTGCTGCTAAAAAAGCGCATAGAACCACTGCTGGTTCTCTCCGACATGAATTTGCCGGATGGTAATGCGCTGGATTTTATGGAAACCATGAAGAAAAATGTCAGCTATGCGGAATGGCTGTTTCTGACAGGATTCGGCAGCGTACCTGATTCAGTCAGGGCACTGCGTTTAGGGGCTTATGATTTTCTGGAAAAACCCTGCGACCTGGAACGACTCGATTTGATCGTCGCCAGTGCTGCGCGTAGCGCATCCATGCAGCGCCGGGTACTGGATCAAACCAAGCAAGGTCACCGACGATATTCGCCTGAAGCTTATGTGGGTCATAGCCAGCAGGCTCAGGAAGTTCGGCAATTGCTGGCCAAACTGACAGAGGTACCGTTTAGTGCACTGATTATCGGTGGTGAAAGCGGTACCGGCAAGGGTTTGACCGCCCGTATCCTGCATTACGGCGGCCCTCGCGCCCAACAGCCGATGATAGAGGTCAACTGTGCGGCCTTGCCACGGGAGTTACTGGAATCAGAGTTATTTGGTCACGAACCCGGCGCGTTTACCGGCGCATCAGGGCGGCATCGCGGCTTATTGGAACAAGCCGATGGCGGCACTTTGTTCATGGATGAAATCGGGGAAATGCCATTGGACTTGCAGGCTAAATTGCTGAAAGTGATTGAAGACCACAAGGTCCGGCGTCTGGGTGGGGAAAAGGAAATCAATGTTGATGTGCAGATTGTTGCTGCCAGTAACCGTGACCTGGAGAAAATGACTCAATCTGGTGGTTTCCGTACCGATTTATATCATCGCCTGAGCGTTTTCAAAGTGATACTGCCGCCGTTGCGCGATGCTGTAGAAGACCTGGATGAGCTGGTGCCGCTGTTCGTATCGGAATACAACGCTAAAGCCGGGCGGAAAGTTAAAGATATTCCTGATGAAGTCTGGCGTAAGCTGAAATCGCATTACTGGCCGGGAAACGTCAGGGAATTACGCAACGTGATTGAACGCTGTGTATTATTTTCTGAAGGTGCGATATTCCCAGGGCAATGGTTGCAACTGCCAGGACAACAAAGTTCCCACAGGGCAGAGAATATTGATGACAGTATACAGGCAGATGTTTTACAGAACGGCATTATTTTGCCGCTGGATGGCAGTATGGCACTGGATGATATGGATCGATTTATTATCAAAACCGCTCTGGAACGCGCCGGAAATAATCTAACAGCCGCAGCGAGGGCTTTAGGTGCAACTCGCGAAACGCTACGTTATCGGGTGCGGAAATATAATTTGAAGATATTGGATTGAAATTATCCCTAGGTTTATTTGCTTAAGAACTACAAGACAACATAGAACAGCCCGCCCGTTGCCGTGCCCAGTCAGGTCGTTTTTCGGCGAATCGCTCTTGGTCAGGTTGTTCGTCATAAGGGTGGCGTAGTAACTCCAGCAATTCATTCACCATTGAAAAGTCGCCCGCTTCAGCTTTATCAATGGCAAGCTGGGCAAGGTAGTTGCGCAGCACATATTTAGGGTTTACCGCGTTCATGCGTTTGCGTCGAAGTGTGTCGGATGTGCCGTCGCTTTGGATACGTTTGCTGTAACCGCGCAGCCATAAACATAAACGGGTTTTGTAGTCAGCCGTTAATTGTTCAGGCACATAGATCGCAGATAACAGCGGCTCCATCAGCAAGTCATCACTTATCTCAACACCTGTTTCTATATTCGCCAGATGCCGATAAAAAATTGTCATATCGGTTTCAACCAACTGCATGAGTGTTGCCAGCTCTGTCGTAAGCTCGTCGTCTGTTGCCGGATTATATTCATGCAAGCCCAGTTTGGCGGCTATCATTGCTTGCCAGCCTTGTTCGTAGGCTTGTTTATAAGTATTTACTGCTTGCTGTAGCGGTTCGACTTGCCCGATCAGCGGATAAATGGCGTTGGCGAGTTGGCCGAGGTTCCAGAAGGCAATCGATGGCTGGTTGCCGAAACGGTAACGGCGATCTCTTGCGTCGGTAGTATTTGGCGTCCAGTTAAAATCGAAATCTTCCAGCCAGCCATAAGGGCCGTAATCAATAGTAAGGCCGAGTATCGACATGTTATCGGTATTCATCACGCCATGCACAAAGCCGACCCGCTGCCAGTGCACAATCATTTCTGCGGTACGGCGGCAGACTTCTGCAAACCACTCAAGATAAACGGCGACTGATGGCTCGCCCAAGTGCGGAAAGTCGGTGCGGATGGTGTAATCGACCAGTTTTTTCAGCAGATCAGTATCGCCACGCGCAGCAAAAATCTGGAAACTGCCGAAGCGGGTAAACGATGGTGCAACCCTGCATACAACAGCACCGGGTTCGGCTTGCGGATTGCCGTTATAAAACATATCCCGGATAATTTCTTCACCCGTTAGCGTCAGGCTTAATGCCCGCGTAGTCGGTACGCCTAAATGATACATCGCTTCGCTGCATAAAAACTCCCGCACCGAGGAGCGTAATACCGCCAAACCGTCTGCATTGCGGGAGTAGGGCGTAGCGCCCGCGCCTTTAAGCTGCAAAACCCAGTGTTCACCGCGCCGGTTGATTACTTCGCCAAGATTGATAGCACGTCCATCACCCAGCTGGCCTGCCCAATGCCCGAATTGATGACCGCCATAACAGCTTGCATAAGCGTCCATGCCTTTCGCCAAACGATTGCCGGTAAATACCTGGGCGAAGTCATCGGATTCGCAGTGTTCTGGCGTCAGATCCAGCAGCTCGGCAACTTCTCTCGCATAGGCTACTAATTGCGGTTTGCTAACCGGGGTTGGCAAAACCCGCGAATAACAGGCTCCAAGCACTTGGCGGCGATTATTAATAGTTTCGGCATCTGCAGGCAGTTCGCGTACAAAGCGGTTGTCGAAATTCAGGTTATCGAGATGGGAAATGATTGCCGATGTGTTCATCGCGGTAAGACTATTTATTGGCTGAGGGTTGGCAAAATGCCGGGTGCAGCTATTCGGGATGGTGCTTATGTTCCGAATAGTGGATGGACGCTGTGGTTCTGGTTTTTCGGAAAATACTTGAAAAAGGCGCTTGTGAGCTAACGCAAGTGCCTTTTGGGAATCTGAATCCTGTTTTTATTTAGGATAAACGTTAGTGGCGGTTAAGCCTTTTGGACCAGATTCTATATCAAAAGCCACTTTTTGGCCTTCGGCCAAGGTTTTAAAGCCTTCGCTTTGAATGACTGAATGATGGACGAAAACATCTTCGCCGCCTTCAGCCGGTGCAATAAAACCAAAACCTTTTGTGTTGTTGAACCACTTTACAGTGCCTGTTGCCATTTTAAAACTCCTGAAATAAAAACTTAACGTAACACAGAACTACAAGATTATAAGCAGGATAGCCTGACAGAACAGGAAATACCATTACTCAACAATTGCCTTCTGATCGTTGTAATTGTACAGTTTTTTTTATCAAGCTGTCATTCGTATATTTTATAAAGACCATCCAGAACCAGTGAATTGGGACTGACCATACCGATTACTTTATCGTTTTCCAGTACCGGTGCCCTGACTAGGTTGTAGGTTGAGAACAAGCGTGAGCAATGGCGTATGTCCATTTCCTGGTGGACATGGATTACCGGGCGGGTCATGATTTCATAGACATTAACCCGGTCAGGCGCTCGATCCTTGGCTAGAACGTGCCGGGCTATATCGCCTGAAGTTATCAGTCCATACTCATCATCATCATGGCGCTTGTTGACGACCAGCACCGATGTGTAAGCGGATTTCATCATTTTCAACGCGTCACTGATTGTTGCGGCACCGTCTATCGTGGCAAACGATGTTTTCATCACATCTTTGACGCGAATAATTTTGGGATTCTCAGTCATATTTCATCTACCAGTTCTTGGGTTAGTTCTGCGACCTGATGCATGACGCCAATGGCATCCTCAACATCAATTTTAAAGGCGATGCCGGTGCCGGGTTTACTGTCGAATTCCCCGGCTTTGGCGATTTTTTCCAGTATATTCCGGCTAAGGTGCTCTTCGACCAGAAACAACAGCACGTCGCGCTGGGTTTCCAGGGTCAAGCCGAAAAAGGTTTTCGATTGTTTGCGGCCTTCGCCACGGGCATTATTGATAACCGTAGCACCTTTGGCTCCGCTCTTGCGGGCGGTATCCAGTACCAGATCGGTTTTATCATCTTCGACAAAAGCAATTATTAATTTGAAGTGCATGATTTTTCTCAGTGTTTGGATGGAAGACTGGGCTTGCTAAGCCAATGGGCAATTTGTGCGTAAGCGAGTACAGCAATAATAGGAAATAAACTGGCAAAGGCAATCAGGCCAAAGCCGTCCAGTACCGGGTTGCGACCGGGTACGGCCTGGGCCAGTCCCAATCCCAGCGCGGTGACCAGCGGCACGGTGACCATTGACGTAGTAACCCCGCCGGAGTCGAATGCCAGGCCAATAATCATTTTCGGCGCTACCAGAGTCTGAATGGTAACGATAGCGTAGCCAGCCATAATAAAAAAATAAATATCCAGACCTGTAACTATCCTAAAAGTACCCAGAGCCAGGCCAAACGCGACGCCAATCGCAACGGCAATGCGTAAACCCCATGCCCGGATGGCACCGCCTGAAATCTGTTCCGCTTTCAGCGCGACAGCCAAAAGGGAAGGTTCCGCCAGCGCTGTAGCAAAACCGATGCTGGCGGCAAAAACATAAATCCAGTGGTAGGTGTGCCAGATTACAGGTTGGTTCTCAGGATTAACACCTAAAAACTCAGGTGTGGTCAACTGCGATGCCATCAGGCTGCCTAGCGGGAACAGCGCCATATCCAGGCCTTCCAGAAAGAAAGCAATACCGAGCAAAACATACAGGAAGCCAACCAGCGTTTTTACAGGATTAGCCAAAGGCCTGCGGATGACGAACAGCTGAAAACCGATGATAACAGCGACAATAGGCAGAATGTCGCGGCAATTTTGTAAAAGCCCCAGGCCAAAATGGCTAAGCCAGTCAATCATGTCAGTATCCCGTAAGCCATTACAAAAATCATCGGTGTCAATGACGCAAAGACAATAAGACCGAAACCGTCGGTCATCGGATTGCGACCTTTAATAGCCGTGGCAAGGCCGACGCCAAGCGCGGTAACCAGCGGTACGGTGATCGTTGAAGTAGCAATGCCGCCTGCATCATAGGCAATGCCGATAATATCGGCAGGTGCAAATGGCGTTATCGCCGCCACGCAACCGTAACCCCAGAAAACCGGATAATACACAGGCCAGCCGCGGATTATTCTTAATACGCCGATCAATATAGCAAAACCGACAGACAGCGCAACGGCAATGCGAAGCCCGAAGGCGTAGCTATCTTTGGCTTCCTCGCTTGTGGAGATGATTTTGCCTTCGCTGGCGATATTTGCCGCTTTTTCGGCAACCGCAATCAACGCTGGTTCGGCAATGGCGGCACCAAATCCCAAGCAAAAAGCAAAAGCCAGTAACCAGAATAAACTGCCTTTGCGCGCAAAAGAATAGGCCATAGATTCGCCCAACGGGAACAGGCTTTGCTCAAGCCCCTGGATAAACAAGGTAAGACCGATAACCACAAACAGCATACCGATGATTAAATTGGCAACATCCGGGACAGGTTGTCTAATAATCAGCACCTGAAAAACCAGGACAACAGCAAGAATCGGCACCAGATCCAGAAAACTGCTGAAAAGTTGTCTTACAAAACGGTTTTTTAACATTGCCGGTTTAACTTATGGGAGATGAGTGAAAATCGCTAGTGTTGTTTTTTGTAGATTGAGTAGGCCAAGCCAAGTTTGTAGAATCCAGTATTAAAGCGTATTACGCTGGTTACGATATTACCACTATCCGGCGCAATACGGTGTTGTCTTACCGGGTTTTCCTATTGATCTCTATGTAGCCAAATATTAACCAGAAATATCGTCAAGGACGCAACTGTTAATAATTCCCCGGTAATCATGACAGGAAGCACTGCCTTAGTACCCAACAAAAATAAGGCCAGTGCCGGTATCAGCAGTAATATGCCCAGATTGGCAACATAGAACTGGATATTTGCCAATTTACTTTGCCCCATGATCGGATAGATTTTGTAAACGATCCCATACAGGGTAAGGGCAAACCAGCCTAATAAATTTAAATGGGCATGAACCGGCATCAGGGAGAAATTTTCCTGCGCACCCATGACCATGCCCAGAATGATTGAGATGAGTCCATAGATAGCGGCTATGAGTAAGAAACGGATCGATATAGTCATTATATGACTCTCCTTGCTATTTTTGGCAGTGTAAAAGTTGATTGTTTATAGGGTTGTTATTGCGTGTAAGCGATATTTAAAATTATAACGGGGTAGGTTGTTCGTTACGCAGGATTTTATTCGATATTCAAGGCAATTTTCATCGCATAATTTAACTCAGAGATTTTTGAAGCCGATAATGCTCCAACATAATCAGTCAACATAGCTTTGGGTAAGCTCACTAATTCATCGCAATGAATGCTACTTGGATGTTTTAAACCTTCTTCAATATCAACAGGCACTTGCGTAGAAAGGCCGTGATATTTGCTATAGACAGGCGCACAAACCACTGTTGAAAATTGAGATTCAATTAATATCTGGCGGCTTACCACAACAAAAACGCGTGACCGCTTTGGATCACGGGCCGAAGGATGTGCTACCCGGTATAAATCACCTCGCTTCAACGTACCGCCTGATAATCAAGCACATCTTCAGCTTCTTGATTGAGTTCGGCGGCGTGGCTATTAATTTTTTCCAGTTCGGAGTCGTTGGTCTGATGCGTGGCAAAAAAATAGCTTAAGGCTTCGGCTATAAGGTACGAACGTTCGTCTTGTTGCGGGGCGCGTCGAGCCAATTCAGTAAAAATTTCATCGGGTAAAAAAATAGATGCCTGGGTTGTCATATTAATCACCATCGTTGCAAAGTTGCAATATTTTATGGCTTTGTTGCCTGTTTTGTATTGTCGATGTTTATCATACCGCGCAATACGGTTGCCGCCTATTGCGCCTTATCCCCTTGCCTTTCATTTAAGTCTACCTGACAGCCTCAATTAATAGATCCGTAATTTCATCAAAAAACGGTCGCTGCTTACTTTCATCAGACAAACAAGCCGACTTCAAATCATTTAGCAGACTAAGAACCCTGCTATCGTTAGGAGATGAATTGCAGCGCTCAAGCAACTCCTCAAGCAGGCAGCCAAAAGCTCTCACCTCAAGCCGCTCCAGGCCATCGGCAATTGCGCTATCATCGGCTGCGTAAAAAGATGCCGCGCCGAAATCGCCAATCAATGCCCGCCCCTGACCACAATGCAGAATGTTATGCCCATAAAGATCGCCATGCATGATCCCCTGCTTGTGCAAATGTCGGGTGGCTGAAGCAATGCCATGCGCTATTTGCAACACCACAGGCAAATCGAAGCGGGTTTCTGCGGGGTAAATATCGCGGGTGCAAGACGCAAAGTCAGGCGGCCCGGCAAGGTTTTGGAATTCCGGGTCAATCAGTTCCATCACCAAGCCGCTGACACTCGATGGATGGTCGCTTACCCTGCCGAGAACATTAATCAGATTCGGATGTTGTCCGGTAGCGATGGCAGCGGTCATTTCAGAATGCGGCAAACCATCACTGGTCACCGCGCCTTTGAACAACTTGACCGCAACAGCATAAGCGCTATCGTCGGCATTATGATAGTTGGCGCGATGAATAAACCCGGAAGCGCCTTCGCCTAACAGATGCTCAAGCTCCAGCGTGTGCCAGCGAATATCATCAATTGACGCAGTCGCCAGCATAGTGCTTTCCAGTTCAGCCGCGAATGGATTACCGGAATACGCCAGCCACGATAAGCGTGGCAACGCAAACAACCAGTTTGGTAACTCGCTGAGCCGGTTGGCGGCAATGCGGAGCAGCTCAAGTCGCTTGCAGTTGGCGAGGGAGTCCGGCAGCGTTTGGAGATTATTGCCGGCTAACATGAGTTTTTGCAGCTGGGCACAGTTCCCTATTGCATCAGGCAGTGCTTCGATCTCGTTATCGGTCAGAATCAGCCAACGTAATGAGGTCGGTAGCGCCTTGGCCGGTACTTTACGGATACGGTTGGCCTTAAAGCCGATCATACTCAGTTCAGGACAACTGCCTAGAACATCCGGCAACGCTGTAAATTTATTATCGGAGCAGAAAACAATACGCAGCTTGCTCAACCGCGCAAAATCATCGGGGAGTTCCGAGAGCGCATTGCCGGAGAGGTCGAGAATCTCCAGCGTATCTGCCAGATTCATAATCTCGCGAGGGAAACGGGTTAGACCACAGGATAATTTCAGGTGGCGAGTTCCGGCGAGTTCACCGGAGCGGAGCTGGTCGATTGTTTGCATGTTGACTGACGTGTTGGGCTGGCGTTGTAACCGCCAAAGCTAAATTAAAATTTAACAGAAAGTTGGACAAAAAAGCCTGCCTGGTCTACAAGGCTTGTACTTTGCGAAACAGGTGGTGCAGTCCGGTTGCCGCGTTATGACGCCTTACGCTTTAAACCCGCAACGATAGCGTTAAACTCTGCCAAGCCAGTAAAGAGGTCGGCGGCGATGATGTGCGATGGCAAGAACCTGGATGTTACCCTCAAATTCTCGAAAAATAACGTTGTAAGGAAAACCCTGAACCTTTGCCTTGCGAATGGCTGGTGGAAACTCGCTACGGTAGCGGGCGGGCATTTCACAGGCGCTTGCGATAATCACTTTAACGGCCTCATGAAAGCGTATGCCAAGTTCTGTGCGCACAGACTTGTAGAATGCAACATGTTCGGCATATTCTGCCGCTGCTTCGGGATGGAAGGTATGGATCATTTCAAAATGACTTGAATCCTGCGTTCCACTTCCTCTGAAGAAACAAGTTGAACAGCGCCATTGTCGATTTCAGTGGCTCGACGTTGCGCTTCTACCAGCCAGAGTTTTTCCACTTCCTGTTCGGACAAGTCATCCAAACTCGAAAGTAGTTTCTCGGCGAGTCGCGCCCTGTCTTCAATCGGTAGCTGTAAAACCTCTTGTTCAATAGTCTGGATGTTCATGATTTAAAATCCAAAAAGTTGTTTGGTAATAGCTGCGTATGAATTTTGTATCGTTCCCACGCTCCCGCGTGGGAATGCCGCTCGTGACTCTCTAGCGTCGCATTTCGCAACGCCTGAGCGTTGCAGGATGCGTTACCACGCAGAGCGTGGGAACGATGCAAAATGACTTGAATCCTGCGTTCCACTTCCTCAGAAGAAACAAGCTGAACAGTGCCATTGTCGATTTCAGTGGCTCGACGTTGCGCTTCTACCAGCCAGAGTTTTTCCACTTCCTGTTCTGACAAGTTATCCAAACTTGAAAGTAGTTTCTCGGCGAGTCGTGCCCTGTCTTCAATCGGTAGCTGTAAAACCTCTTGTTCAATATTCTGAATGTTCATGATTTAAAAGCCAAAAAGTTGTTTGGTAATAACTGTCTATGATGTCTGCCATGCGGCGCAATACGCTTTGGCTATTGCGCCTTACGGGTTGGGGCGATATTAGACAGTATAATTACGCGCCGCAGGACAGCCCTTCCAATCATATGAGCCAGATTTCGTTACAACACCGCACTCTAGACATGCGTGTCTGCAATTAAAACCGGTTAATGTCTCAAATATACCCGGAATGCTCTCATATTTGAGTTCTAAAACTACTTTTTTATTTAAAAAAATGCATTCATAGGCTTTATTTTGTTCTCTAGTCATGGCTTGTCTCATGTTGGTATTAATTAGAATTTAGTAACCATGTATCTTTATAGCGAACACGAGAAACTTTATTGAGTTTGTCAGCCCACTCAAACATGTATGAAGACTTTCTGCCGTCAATAGATAACGTTTTAAAAATATTCTTCTGCTGAAAGCTGGGATTTTTATTGATAAAGTCATAAATGAGTCCAAAAGTTGATATGTCCTCATAAAATCTTTCAAAATCCTGTCTAAAAATTTCAATATCAAGTTTTTCGTCACCTAATATTCCATGTAATTTATTCGCTCTATCCATAATAGAGTCCATTCCATTATGATTTTGCATAACTACATATGCCTTCATTATCTGTTCTGCTACATATGTGAAATCTAAGTAATATTCATCGCTATTACCAAATAAAGAAACCCATGTTTCTGCATGTTCAAGGGATTTTCCAATGAGTTCCTCTTTTACCTTTAATGCTTGTTCGTGACGATTTAGTTTTTCAAGCCTATATGCTTCCTCTCTTAGGGTTTGAATTTTTTTAGCAACCTCAGAATTATCGAATTGCGCTCTCAGTTTCCAATTCTTGTTCCAATTTTCGTCCTCCTCTAAATAGTCGCCTTCATCTGAGTTTTCGTCTTCTTCAAAGCTTATTGAATAGTTAATTGCATCTTTTATATCGGAATCTTCTTCGGAAATAACCATTGATGAAATAACAAGCATTTCTGCCACAATATCACGCAAAGATATTTCGTGTTCCTCATGTAGTTGTTTTACAAGATCGAGCAGGACTTTACGCAATGCTATACGGCTATCATCAACAGATATTTCCAAGTTCAGGTTCACTAGTTACTCCTTAATTGCTTGCATGTTATCTACCGTTAAATACGTGCTTTTTATGTGCATTAAATTACACAAAAATAAGAGTATAAAATATCTATACACTACTTTGTTTTTTAAGAATATATCCCAATAATTTTTTATTATCAATTTCAGGATAAATAAGCACTACGCAGACACAAATCAACCCTACCATCACTTCGCCGCCCGTTGCCGCCTAGCCTCTTTCGGATCATGTATCAATGCCCGGTAGATTTCCACCCGGTCACCCTGTTTCAACACCTGATCCAGTTTGCAAACCTGCCCGAAAATACCTGCTTTAATGTCTGTCTGGTCGATTTCGGGGAAACGTGCTAATAATCCTGAAGTCTTTATCGCCAGTTCAACCGTTGCGCCTTCCGGTAATTGCAGCGGAACGATGACCTGCTCTTCAGGCTTGGCGAAAGCGACTTCTATTTCAAGCATAGACTTCTTTGGCACGGGTGGTGAAAGCGCCTACCATCGTGTTGCATATCTGATTAAAGACAGCACCGAACGCGAGGCTGGCGAGTTTGCCGGACATTTCAAATTCCAGGTCCAGGGAAATTTTGCTGGCATCTTCGCGCAAGGGCATAAAATTCCACACGCCTTCCAGGTAGGAAAAAGGCCCGTCCAGCAATGAAACGGTGATTTTGCCGCCGTCATCAATAAGGTTTCTGGTTGAAAAGGCTTTTTTGAAGCCGCCTTTGGAAATCAGCAGTTCGGCTTCGACAACATTATCTTCGCGCTTGATGATCCGGCTGCCGCTGCACCAGGGCAGGAATTGCGGATAGGCTTCGATGTCGTTGACCAGGTCAAACATTTGCTGTGCGGAGAATTTGACCAACGCGCTTTTTTGAACGACTGTCATTCTTAAAGCACTCCCACAACATCCAGGAATACCAGGAATACAGCGGCGGGCGCGACATAGCAGGCTAGTAGTTTCCAGATTTTATACTGTGGTTCGGGCAGGTTTAATTCTTGTTCGCTGTGTTGCTGTTTCATGATCCAGCCCGCAAAGATTGCAATGCAAAAGCCGCCGATAGGCAGCATCAGGTTGGCGGTCAGGTAATCCAGCAAGTCAAAAAGCGTCCGGTCAAAGATTTTGAAGCTGGACCAGATGTTAAAGGAGAATATGGTCCCAAAACCCAGCAACCAAACAGTCAGGCCTGACCAAACACAGGCTTTTTCGCGGCTAAAGCCTTTGTCTTCTACCAGCCAGCACACGGCAGGCTCAATCAATGAAATCGACGAAGTTAAAGCCGCAAACACCAGCATGATAAAAAACAGCGTACCGAACAGCCAGCCGCCAGTCATATTGCCGAAAGCAATCGGCAAGCTTTGGAAAATAAGCCCTGGGCCTGAGTCTGGATGCAGGCCATTGGTAAAAACGATAGGGAAGATAATAATGCCTGCCAATAAAGCGACAACTGTATCGGCACCGGCAATGATGATTGATGCTTTTGCAATCGAAACGTCTTTCGGTAAATAAGAACCGTAAGCCATGACTGCGCCCATGCCGAGGCTCAGGGTAAAGAATGCTTGCCCCATCGCGGTTAGGATTGAGTTGGCAGTCAGCTTGCTGAAATCGGCATTGAATAAAAAGTTCAACCCTTTAAAATAACCGCTGGTCGTCATCGCATAACCGACCAAAAAGATCAGCAGCACAAACAGGCCGGGCATTAAAAACCGTACCGATCTTTCCAGGCCGTTATTGATGCCGCGTACGACAATCAGCATCGTTGCCAGCATAAATAGCGTATGCCAGAAGATCAGTTGTATTGGGCTGGCAACAAACGATTCAAACAGGGCTTGCGTCGCGGCGGCGTCGGCATCGAAAAAACTGCCGGTAAATGCCTTTAATGTGTAGGCTGACGCCCAACCGGCAATAACGCTGTAGTAAGACAGGATTAACAATCCGGCGATTATGCCCATCCAGCCCAGGTAAGGCCAGTGTTCATCGGCATTGGCTTCTTTGGTCAATGCTGTCATGGTATCGACAGGATTTTTCCGTCCCCGTCTGCCGAGCATGGTCTCGGCAATCATGATGGGTACGCCGATCACGGCGACGCATAGTATGTAGACGAGCACAAAAGCACCGCCGCCGTTTTCACCAGTAATGTAGGGAAACTTCCAGATATTACCCAAGCCAACCGCTGACCCGGTTGCGGCCAGAATAAACGCGAAATGTGATGACCATTCACCCTGTTGTGATGTTTTTGTATCCATGATTTGAGCACCTGTAAAAACTCAAGAGTTGTAAAATTACCGTAAACGACACGTTGTTTTAATATTTTCTTCTATGCTTTCTGTGTCCTTGGCGGTGAGCTTTGCTATCTATTGCAGTAATATCGGGTAAAATAACAAAATTATCACTTTACGTCAGTTTAAAAATTACCCGTTGCACACTATGGCCGATAATAAGCCCAAGAAAAATAAAAGTCAGCAAAATACCACAATCGCAGTTAACCGGCAGGCTACGCACGAATATTTTATCGAGGATCGTTTCGAAGCCGGTCTGGTTCTGGAAGGCTGGGAAGTGAAAAGCTTAAGGGATGGCAGGGTGCAGCTTAAAGAAAGCTATGTTGTCATCAAGCGTGGTGAGGCGTGGTTATCGGGTGCGCATATTTCGGCATTGCTGTCGGCATCAACGCATATTAAACCCGATGCTATCCGTTCTAAAAAATTGCTACTGAACCGGCATGAACTTAATAAGCTGATCGGTTCGGTAGAACGTAAAGGCTACACGATAATGCCGTTGTCAATGTACTGGAAAGGTGGCCGGGCCAAGCTGGAAATTGGTCTGGCAAAAGGCAAGCAGTTACATGACAAACGCGCTACTTCCAAAGATCGCGACTGGCAACGTGAAAAAGCCCGAATCATGAAAAAAGCTTAAAAACTGCGCGTTTTACCTGTCGCTTAAGGTGTTGCCGTGCAAATCAGACACGGCACTGTTCGCCACGCCGAAAACAGTAATGCTGTTTTTTATCGTGCGGACATAATTTTCATGTAAATGGCCGTGGAAGATTTTTTTTACCCCCATTGCGGAGGCTAACTCACTGATGGCGCTAAAGCCGTGCCGATGCGAGCCGGGCGCTTCATGGCTGACCAGAATATCCGCTTTCAGTGCCTTCAGTGCTTCAAACTCATCATGCCAGATCGCCGATTGATATTTTAAGGATAGACCGGCATTTTTGATATTACGCGATTGGATATGAAGGTAATGTTGTTTGTCCTTCCATTTCGGCGGTTGCGGGGGATACCAGACGCGCCCGAGAAATATCCCGCTTAAGCCAGCAACCCTCAGGCCTGCAATGTCTACAACTTTCAGGTGCAAACCGTTATCAGCCAGAGCTGAATTGAACAGGTTGTGATATTTACCAGGCGATTCAAAATCATGGTTGCCGGCAATCCACCAGATTTGGGTTAAACCGATAATTTCATCCAGGCAATGTTCCAACGGCTTGTCCAGGTCGTAATCACCAAGTAATACCACCGCTTCCGGTTTATATTTATGAACTGCTGCGATCAGTGGTTTAAAGTTTCCGTGCGGATCACCGGCAAATAGGATTTTTTCAGGTCGGCTCATGTCGTTATACCTTCTGTTATGGCATTGACCCTGATGCCAAAAATAACAGTGGTTTATCTCCGTTATTGCCCGCGGGTTTGCTTTCCTTTGATTATATTGATTTTTTTGTTAAAAGTCGCATGGAATGACCAATTTCCTATAGTAATACTCAGAAAAAGGCCGATGCCACTGCCAGGAGCCTTCTAAAAACCTGGGTTACGCCAGTTCCCGTGCTTTATTAAAGGCTTCCCTGAAATCAAGATATAAAGGTTGATCCGTTTCCAGCATTAATCTAAGCATCTCATTTTGCAGTTGATATTTCACGTTGCCGATTGCCAAAGCGCCTACGCCAACTGCGCCTTGGGAGTTGACGGCATGGATCAAGGGTACCCCTGAATCGTTACGCTTGATGCCTTCGATACCCAGGGGCGGTACGGCATTAACATCACCTGCAACTTTAAGCTGCTTCGCTGCTTTCAGGACTGACGCATTTAATACCTGTATCCCTGCTTTCGCTGTACAAAAGATAATGTCGGCATCAGCAACCAGTTGCGCTTTGGCCTCTTCAGTACCGGCACAGGCTCCGGTAAGCGTAGATGCAAAGCGGCGGTTATAGGCCTTGGCAATATCTTCCGCCGTATCAATAGATAAATGATCGACTAACGCTGTTTGAGCGCCTGCCAATGAGGCAATAACACCGGTCGCTATACCAACCGGTCCGGTACCGCCAAACACCAGTGCTTTGGCATCTTGCAACGTTTTGCCGTGCTTGAGCTGCAATTGTTTTTCAACACAGGCGACTAAAGCCGCCGCTGTTGTAAAAGCACCGCTGGGATCAGCAAAAACCGACACTTCAAACGGCGGTACCATTGCCTGTTTACTGGCATTGAGCATATCCATCGCCAGACCTAAGTCGCGACCACCGATAAAAATCCCGGTGCGTTTAACCCCGGCTGGCCCACGTGAGAAAATGGCATCCTGGGTGAGCCCATAGACGCTATCGAGCTTGACGTTGCTATAAGGCATCAGTACATCAAAGCCAGCGTCCATTGCCATATTGATATCAAATGGGCTGTTATGTGGCATAGGGTCAAGCATGTGAAGTATGCTGCGCTTTTCCATCAGGAATCCTCTTTAGGCTTTGGCTTTGATATATTCTCTTGCTACTTGAAAAGCATGTTCAAAATGCAGGTAAACAGGTTTTTCGCTATCCAGCATTTTTTTCAACAAGATGTTTTGTGCCTGGTATTTGATATTTCCGATAGCCAACGCACCTATACCTACTGCTCCGCTGGTTGATCCGGGTACGGGAGTGCCGTTATGGAAAGCATCAACACCGGCGATACCGGCAGGTGGCACCGCGTTAACATCAGCAAGCACTTTCAATTGTGAGCCTGAGGCGATCAATTCCGCACTCAGTAATTCAATGCCCGCTGCGCCGGTTGCAAAAACAACATCAGTGGTTTTAATGTATTCGCCTTTGTCTGCATCAGCACCGGCAGTAATCGTGATTTTGCCGTCACCGAATTCATTGTTGCAGAGATCGGCAATAAGCTGCGCTTTATCCAGCTGCCTGCCTATAATCCTTACATTGGCACCTGCTTGTGCGGCAATAACCGCAGCAGCCTGTCCCACAGGCCCCGTTCCGGCCAGGGCCAGGATGTTTTTTCCCGCCAAGGTTGTGTTGAATTTGGTGATGAGTTCGTGCTCTACAGAGGCAACCATGCCCGCCGCCGTCGTAAATGCGCCGCTGGGATCAGCAAATACCGATACTTCAAACGGCGGGACCATCGAACGTTTGGCTATTTTCAGCATATCAATGGCTTGTTTGGTATCACGGCCACCAATGAAAATTCCGGTACGTTTCAGGTTTTTTGCGCTACGCGAAAAAATGGCATCCTGTACAAGGCCCTGGACTTCGCTAGGCTCAACGTTAATATAAGGTAGTGCAGCAACCCAGCCTGCATCCAGCGCCATATTAACGTCAAATGGGCTCAGGTTTTTTGCCGTCGTCAGCATGTGTAAAATGAATGGTTTTTCCATGATTGCTCCTTGATATAGTAAGGCGGCAAGTATAAAAGAAATAAACACAGAATAACAATGTAGTTCTGGTTTCGAATACCTTTAGGAATTGGCTTGCCTGTTTAAAGGGCATTTGCCTGAGCAAAACGCAAACATTCAAAGGCCGATTTCATATATAATCCTCTGCTGATCTTATGTTGTATTCCTAACTACTTTATCTACATGTCGAAAAAGAAATCTACGGCTTTATTTGAGGACTCCCTTGCAGAACTTGAACAATTGGTCAGCCAGCTTGAACAAGGCGATATTTCACTGGAAGAATCATTAAAGTCATTCGAGCGTGGGGTTAATCTCACGCGAACCTGTCAAAAAGCCTTGCAGGAGGCCGAGCAGAAGGTTCAGATTCTCCTCGAAAAAAACGGTAATCAAACCCTGGAGCCATTTACCGATGAGTAACGCGTTAAAAGAATACCTTAGCTTTTGTCAGAATCGCGTAGAGCGGGCTTTGGACGACCGTCTGCCGGCTGCCAACATATTGCCGCAAAAACTGCATCAGGCGATGCGTTATTGTGTACTGGATGGTGGTAAACGGATGCGTCCGATGCTGACCTATTGTACCGGAAAAACCTTGGGGATAGCCCCTGAGGCTTTGGACGGGCCTGCCTGTGCGGTCGAATTTATCCATGTCTATTCTTTAATCCATGACGACCTACCTGCGATGGATGATGATGATCTCAGGCGCGGCAAAGCCACATGTCATGTTGCTTTTGACGAAGCCACTGCAATCTTGACAGGCGATGCCTTGCAAGCACTGGCTTTTGAAATATTGGCTCATGATTCCAGTATCCAGGCAAATGCAGAAGGTCGTTTAAAAATGATTATTGCATTGGCAAAAGCCAGCGGTTCTCAGGGTATGGTGGGCGGGCAAGCAATTGATCTGGCATCGGTTGGCACAAAATTGAACCTGCCGGAACTGGAGAATATGCACATCCATAAAACCGGCGCTTTAATCCGTGCCAGTGTCAAACTGGCTACCTTGGCGCAAGCGGGTATTGATCCCATAGCTGCTGAAAAGCTCGATCATTATGCCAAGTGCATCGGCCTGTCTTTTCAGGTGAAGGACGATATTCTTGACGAAGAAAGTGATACAGCGACTTTGGGCAAAACGCAGGGCAAGGATAAAGACAACGATAAGCCTACTTACCCAGCGTTGCTTGGACTGGCAGGTGCCAAGCAAAAAGCTCAGGAGCTTCATGAAATGGCGTTAAGTAGCTTGAGCCTATTTGGTAAAGAAGCGGATCTGTTACGTGACTTGTCGCTTTATATCATCGAGCGGAACCACTGATTCCGATTTGATAGCTCAAGTTACAACTGGATAATTGCACGGTTGCTTAAAAAACACCGACTCAAGGAATCGACTTAATTATGAATTGCCGCGATTGCTATCCAATTCTGGATACCATCAACCTACCCTCTGACGTTCGCAAGTTGCCGAAAGAGCAGTTGCGGGCCTTGGCCAACGAACTGCGGGAATTTTTGACCCAGTCAGTGAGTATCTCGGGCGGGCATTTTTCAGCAGGGCTGGGCACCGTGGAACTGACCGTGGCCCTGCACTATGTTTTTGACACCCCCCATGACCAACTGGTCTGGGATGTCGGCCATCAGGCCTATCCGCATAAAATCCTCACCGGACGCAAAGACCGGATGACCACGATCCGCAGTCGCGACGGCGTGTCTGCCTTCCCCAGTCGCTTTGAAAGCGAATACGACGCCTTTGGCGTCGGCCATTCCAGCACCT
>Ga0208754_100078_pt1 | contig 74741 bp, 88 predicted proteins | sample LakWasMet55_HOW8_2_FD_183889 | JGI IMG/M metagenome (GOLD analysis project Ga0208754, IMG submission 183889) | Freshwater sediment methanotrophic microbial communities from Lake Washington under simulated oxygen tension - Sediment Metagenome... | ecosystem: Environmental > Aquatic > Freshwater >... | reverse complement strand
TGGCGTTTTACTACTCAGGATGCCAGAGTGAAATTAAAATCTTTATATCCGTCAATATAACTTTGGCTGACTACTAGCGACTATAAAACGAATATGATGAAGCGATTAATGGTAGTGTTACCGATGACATTTTTTCAACAATATACAGCGTAATTTAATTATGAACCCTAGAAACAATGCAGGATTACGTCACCTGTTTGGCGTATTTTTTTTATGTCTGTTCAGTGCTGGCGTATTTGCCGAAACAAGCATCGCCATATTGGATTTTGAATTAAATGATTTAACTCTGGCACCTCGAATACCTGCTGAAATTGAAAGAACGGCGGGCATAAAAGCTATGTTAGAAGGTGAATTAAAAAGAGCGGGCTATAAAATCATTGCTGTTGATTTGGATACTCAACGTGAGGCCACCGGCGGTTTTGGGTATCTTTTTGACCACAGCGACATGGCCGCAGAACTAGCGAAAAAAGCCGGAGCTGAGTATGTATTGGTGGGCAGACTGCATAAACCGAGCTTTTTATTCGCTTATATTATGGGACATTTAGTCAGGGTTAGTGACGGCCAATTAATCGGTAATTACATTTCAGAGACAAAAGGCGGTGATAAAAAATTAACCCTTAAAGGCGTCGAAAGTCTTGCTGTTAAAATTGATAGGGATTTAGATAAAATCTATACGCCGCCACCCCCCTTCTAAAACAATCGCTATATTCAACACCTCTGCGGCTGCAGACATGTCATCCCAGAAGCCGCAGACCCTTAGCAACCACATAGAAAATGGAGATACCAGATGAGAATGTATTTGATAGCTTTAATGCTTATTTTTTTCGAAGATTCCGCATTAGCTCAGGATAAAATTGATCGCATGAGCGCCGTTACCATGGAATCGTTTATCCCGGATACGGTTAAGTGGAATGACGAGCCAATACTCCCTAAAGGTGCCAAAAGCGTCATTCTAGTTGGTGACCCAAGCAAAGCGGGGGTTTTTATCGCTTTGCTGAAATTTCCATCTAATTATCCAATCCCACCACACGTACACCCATTTACAGAAGTAATTACAGTCCTGCGGGGCAAACTAGGCAATGGCATGGGTGAAACATTTGACACAAAAAAGGGCGAGATGCTTAACGTAGGTTCAAGCTTTGTGTTACCCGCTGGACACACTCACTATGTTTGGACCACTGATGTGGAAACAATCGTCGAACTAATCGCTACTGGGCCATGGGATATTATTTATACGAATCCGACCGATGATCCACGCAAAAATAAATAGCGGGGAAATGGAATCATGAACTCCAGTAGGATTTTAATGACAGCTTTCGGATTTACTGCCGCCACATGTTCAAATATTTGAATGTCGCAGAGTGGCCGAAACTGCGAATTTGCCGATTATCTGAGCGGCTGGGCGTCGGTGATCCGCTGCAATGACCATGAACTGGTCGCGTAATTCGGACTCCATCTTGATGGACATTGAGCGTCTTTAGCCATGCCGGCGTATTGTTGAATGACACTGATTATTCAGTTATGTGGTAGGTTTTCCGTCAACCGCCTGTTTGCGGCACTTTCTACCGCAGCTTTGCCTTCAGGTGTTTCTACATATTGACGCACTTTGTCCATAAGCCGATCCCAAACACGCCGCCAAGTCATCTGCTCAAGCAGCGCAATTGAAATACCCGTACCATCGGATAATCGCTGGAGTAATTCCGGCGTGGGAGCCTGAAATTGTCTTGCTCGGCAATCGGCGACTGGGATGCCAAGTGCGCGCAGGCAAAAGTGTTCATAACGCGCACCGTAACACTCAGCAAGTCGGCGGACATACTGCTCTAACGTTTCGTCAGCATCAGGTTTCGGATGCAACGGCCAGCGCTTTTGCACTCAACGCAATTCCCGCTCAACCACGCGCCGACGCACGCTGGGAGGATGATAATCAGCGTGCTCAATGACGGCGCAATTAATGTGTTCTTCTCCCTGCAATAGCGCATCTACCGTGGCACTGTTCAAAAGTGCGGTAATTTCACCAATCGTCTTCAGATCGCCGCAAAATCAGCTCACATAGCGGTGCAGTTGCTAAATGTGAGGGTTCCACGGCAAGGGCAAAACAGTTTCGAAACTGGCCAGCAGACGTGCGAATTCCTCGCCTGCCTCCCAGAGTGGCAGTAGCAGAGGATGAAACCGATTTTCAAGTTGGTCGTCGCTACGAATCGCAAGATAAGCGTCACGGATACCTAGGCAAACGATAGAAATGCGCAGATCATTGCCAATAAAACGGAGCAGATTCAACAGTTCCCGTTGCCGCCTAGCCGTTGCGCCGAGTAAATTGTGTACCTCGTCAATTATCAGCATGCGGGCGCCGACCGTTCGCATTAGCCGCAATGTCAAGGCCTCATGCACGTCGTGCCGACCATAAAAGCCAACTGGCGTACCCAGTTTGGCCTGCAATGCGGTGTGTAGTCGGTTAGCGGTTGTCTCGACTGGCATTTGTAGCATGAGTACCGGAATGACCTCGTGCTCACCATCATCGGACATCCGCTGGGGATGCGCGCGATGAAACTTTTCGGCAATCATGGTTTTGCCGTTGTTGCTTGGGCCTACAATAAGAATGTTTTTCGGACGCAGTTTGCCAGGCTCGTCGGAAAGTAACGCTTCAAGCTGTGCCAATGCTTGGTGTGCACAGGTGTAGCCGATCCAGTGCTCCATTCTAAGGCGAGCTAGACGCTCTGCACTAGGTAACATGGCCAGCGCGCTTCTGGACCTAAATGGCTAAGGTCAGTCATAGTATCCCTCTTTGCGACGTGCTGACGCCGACTTTAAAAATTTGCAGCTTACTGACATCGGGTTTGACGGCTGCTGCCATCGACTATGACATTTTAGTTGGATAGCAAGGTAATACGCGGGCTTTTGCTAATGTCTGCTGACGCCGACTTCGGAAAGTCACACCGCCTAGCAATCTGTAAGAGGTTTTTTCCTGGAATAAAACCACATTTGATAGATGCTGAGCAAGATTTGCAAGCCCATGGAAAGCCCCATTAACGCCCCGCTGAAAATCACAACATAAGCGAATGAAGAAATTTCCTTAGCGATAAACCAGGACAGAACATCCAGCAGCATTGCCGCAAAAGGGATCACCACAGCCACTCTTTTGACGTAGACATTCAGGTCACAAAGCAAAAAGATTTTGCCGATAAAAAACAGGATAAAAGCAATACCGAATAAATGAATATGCGACACACGCACTAGAGTCGGTATGGTCGCGCCGCCGGCATGAGCCACTTCAGATACCGTTGCATAGTGGGTTAAATCAGGCAAGGAAGGGTTAACGCCGGGCGTGTGGCACAAAACGCAGTCACGATTCAATATCGGGGCAATTTTGTCGTTATACTCCGGCTCGTTTGCACCGTTTTGTATCCATTGCAAAATAACATCCTTATCACTCTTGTACTTCAGGTTTGGCTCCATAATTCCTCGGATAGCCGTACCCAGCCGGGTCTGATTACTGGAACCGTGATAACTGATAACCACATCTTCAACCGAAAGCCCGGCTTTCCCATCCAGTCCCTGGTGGGTGTAATACATATTGGCTAAGGCTGCCAGATAACCTAGCCCTATGGTCAGCAGGAATACGGTATTTAAAATTCTTTCGCTGACTGAAATATCTTTGAAGCGGGTATAACGTTCGGGACGCATATTGATTCCTGATAAATTAAACAGCACCAACCGGCTTCCTGATTATGACGATGCTTCAGCAGCAGCATCGTCATACCGGCATGGACTGCCAGTATCCAGATTACAGGGATGTAATGTTTGCAAGCCTTCCATGGCTTCTGGATTCCGGCAATCCCTGCCGGAACGACGTAATTTGAGTTTTAGCTGAAGCAGCTTACTAATCAGGACCGACTTTGCTAAAAAATTATCCCATAATCATAGCTTAGAACCCCTTCAGCATATCCGCAAGTCCCGGCACTTTTAGCGGCTTAGCCTACAACAAACCCAATCGGCGTTTACTCCTTCTTGCCGACCATTCCCGTGCCTTGTCACTGCATTTTAAAAATGTGCGCGTACCAAAAAGCCCTGCATAAAACAGCAATCATTACAGGGTTTAAGAGCGATAAGAAACCGTCATTATTTTCTTCATCAACTGAAAATTAGTCATCTTGTGTTGCTAATAATAAATATAATATTAATATCTGTTACGCAGTGGTGCGTAAACGGAATTAACTCAGCGCACCATAAAAACAATAAAAATAGCCGTGGTCATTAAATATGGCACCCGGTTTACTACCTCTCCCGACAATCTGGAGCATAATAAATGCAGTATTCAAACGGATTTTTCATCCAATTCATCCGCCTGGCCGGGCCTTTCTGGAACTCTGAAAACAAGATAGCCATCCGCAGGCAAACGCTGGTACTGGTCGTTCTCACTATCCTGCAAATGGCTATCGCCGTAGTCATTACCGAATGGAGCGCTGCCCTGTTCAATGCACTTGAACAACACTCAATGTCAGGCTTATTGACCCAGATAATGCTGCTGATAGTCATTTTTGCAGCCAGTATCGGTGTCACTGTTACACATTTAAAAATCAAGCGGCGTTTGCAGGTGGATTGGCGAAACTGGCTGACAGAGCGCGTCATCGGTCAGTGGATGTATAAAGCGCATCATTATCAAGTGACGCATATCCAGACCGCAAATCACGACAATCCTGATGGTCGCATTGCCGAAGATATTCGTATCGCCACCGAAGATGCTATTACGCTTTGCCACTCGCTGTTTTACAGTTTGCTGGCACTGCTCAGTTTTACCGCCATTCTCTGGCAACTCTCCGGTAAAGTGATTATTGATTTGGGCTTATTGCAGATACCCCTGTACGGACATCTGGTCTGGATTGCGATTATTTACGCAGTTATCGCTTCTTTCTTAGGCTGGCGCATCGGCAAACCCTTAATCAACGCAACCGATGTCAGGCAAACAACCGAGGCCAATTTCCGCTTTAATTTGGTCACTGCCCGCGAAAATTCACTCGCGATAGCCACGATTCATGGCGAAGAGGACGAACGTGGTCGTCTGTTCAGCTTGTTTGAGGACATAATTGACGCTTTCAACCGACAAACGCAGGCAATGTCGAACATCATGATGTTCACATCCGGTTATTCAGTGTTATCAATGGCCTTCCCGGTGCTGGTCTCTGCACCCCGTTACATTCTCGGCAGCATGACGCTGGGTGCCTTGATGCAATCGGTACAGGCATTCCAGCAAACCATCTCGGCCTTATCGTGGCCGGTCGACAACATGTCCACGGTAGCCCAATGGCGGGCATCGGTTGAACGCGTACTGAGCTTAATAAACGCTCTGGATGATTTGGAAAAAGAGCTTTCCCTGGCCGACCCTAATCGAATTGTATTGGAAAAAGGTGAAGATTCTATATTACGTTTTCAAAATGTGTGTATTGCCAGGCTGGACAGCATCGTATGCGCCTCTTCGATAAACGGTGAAATAAGGGCGGGCGAACGGGTATTGATTGCCGGCAATACCTTTACTGGTGCCAAACTGTTCAAGGCAATTGTCGGTTTATGGCCGTGGGGTTCAGGGCGCATTGAACTGCCGGATGATGAACCGATGTTTTTTATGCCGCCAAGGCCGTATTTACCCGCCGACACCTTGCGCACGGCGATTTGTTATCCATCTACAGACAAAACCGTCAGCGAGGATGCTCTTGAGCAAGCATTGGAGCTTGTCGGCTTGCATGAACTGATCGAACAACTCGACCAGATTGATTTCTGGGATAAAGCGTTGCCGCGCGAGCAGCAGCAACGCCTGGGTATGGTAAGGCTGCTGTTACGGCGACCCAAGTGGATTTTGTTACAGGAAGCTTTTGATTCGCTTGATCCTGATGGTGAAGATGAAATGTTCCGGCTGATCTGCCAGGAATTGCCCGACGCAGCCTTGTTGACAGTAACCAATCAACCGACGGCAGCAAAATTTCACCATCGGCAGATTATTTTATAAATAATCCTCTGCTCGCGGGTGGTATTCACAAGGAGAGATAACATGAACCATGATAACTTCAATAATAAATGGGGCAAAAAACTGCGCGGCGTTAATCTTGGCAGCTGGCTGGTCATCGAAAAGTGGATGATACCCAGCCTGTTCGACGGCCTGCAAGCTGTCGATGAAACATCATTCTGCGTCGAACTCGGTGCACAAGCCGAGCAAAAACTCAAACAGCACTGGAACACCTTTATCACCCGTGATGATTTTGCCTGGATTGCCGCAACCGGCATCAACGCCATACGTATCCCTGTCGGGTTCTGGATATTCGGTTCCGACTACCCCTATCACAGGGCTTATGGTGAATCTAGACATCCTTTTGTAGTCGGCGGCATAGACATACTCGACAGCGCTTTCGACTGGGCAGAAGAGTTGGGTCTGCACATCGTGCTCGACCTTCATACCGCACCCGGCTGTCAAAACGGCTTTGATAACGGCGGTATCCAAGATGTCTGTGAATGGCACACACAGCAGGACTACATTGAATATGCCTTATCCGTACTGGAACGCCTCGCCGAACGCTACCGTAACCGTCCCGCTTTACATGCCATCGAAACATTAAATGAACCGCGTTGGGATATCGATACCGACTTGTTAAAAAAATATAACACCGACGCCTATTATCGAATCCGCAAGCATTGCAAACCCGAAGATGTCGCCGTGGTATTTCATGACGGCTTCCGTTCCTATACTGAATACAGCGGCTTTTTAACCGAACCTGAATTCCACAACGTTGCGATCGATATTCACCGTTACCAATGTTTCGTCCGTGAAGACATCGATCTGGATGTATACGGGCATATCAAGAAAACCGTTATCGACTGGAAAAATGAAGCCGACAACATTAATCTTGATCGCGGAATCTGGACCTATGTTGGCGAGTGGAGCCTGGGCATTGATTTACACGTTGCGCCGGTAAATATAAACGACTTCCAGACAACCGTCACCTACCGAGCCTATGCCGCCACGCAACTGGCAACTTATGAAAAATACCTGGGCTGGTTTTTCTGGAGCTATAAAACCGAGACATCACCCGCCTGGTGCTTCCGTGAATCAGTAAACCGTGGCTGGCTGCCCAACCGTTTTGCATAACAAAAACGCAGGATGGGCTGACGCAAGGAAGCCCATCGTTTATGCAGAATTTTGAAAACAACCTGGACAAACTGTAATCGTATTCTTTTGTTAAAAAAGCGAAATATTATCTGCCACTACCAACCGACATCAACGCAAACATCAAAAATATAACCACCAGAACCGGCCAGAAAAAAGGTGCTATCAGAAAAACACCGAGCATGGCGAAAAACAGGGCAACAAAAAACAACACCAGCCCGATACCGAAAAACAGCAATACCGCGAGTATGCCGCTGATAAACATAACGAGCAAAACACTGGGGACAGCAGCAAAGCGAATGATGGGATCATCCACCGGCTGACCATTAACAATAAGTTTGAAAACGCCGACATCAGGGTGAAACAAATAACTCAGCGCGGCAATGATTACGCCGATCACAAATACATTGGCAATCAGGGAATGGCGTTCTTGTTTCATGGTAAAGCCTCCTCTACGAATTCAGGACATCAGTGAAAATGCGATTGTAGCCCTGTAGATTCGCATGGCATATCTTTTCTTCTATACTAAATCCTACAGCCACCAAACAACTAGGCCGCTCCGATGGGTAAACTTTTACGCGACAGCACCACCAATCTGGCGGCAGGACTGCGACTGGCCTTGTTCCGGTCATGCGCGATCAATCGCTTGATCATTAATGCCGATCAACTGGTTTGTCTGCTGCTGATCGATTTAGCCCTGAACATGACGCTCGGGTATTTTTTGGCTTTGCCGGAACCGGTTTTTAACAGTTATGCCCTGCCCTATTACAGCCTTGAGCAAAGCTCATTCTTTTTACTTGTTTATCTGGTGCTAAGGCTTTGGAAAAGAGTGGACAGCTTTTTGGTGATGGCGGTAATGACGATGAGCTTATCGCCCATTTTGAACCTGCTGGTCTTTGCTGATAACTACTGGCAGCTAAGCGCTGAAAGCGCTTCGGTTTATTATCAAGGCTTTGCTGTTTTTATAGCTTGCTATGCTTTTGTGCTGTTGTGGCGGGTTTTTTATATCGCGTCAGGACGGTTAAAAATCCTCACCACGACAGTATTCCTGACGGTAGTGATTATCGGCGCGTTGCAGTATTACTATTTCGGCGAAACTCAAAAATTCTGGTATCCGGCTGAACAAGAGGATGAAGACGAGGACACGCGCTGGGAAGCTTACCGGGCGATGGATGCAGAAAAATTGCTATACAGCCAGCCGGAATTACTGGGTTCGGCTTTACAAGCCTTAAATCCGCAACGACAAGGGATCAGCGATTTGTTTTTCGTCGGGTTTGCCGGGTACGCGACGGAAGATGTTTTTTCCAAGGAAGTAGTATTCGCTAAAGGCGTACTGGATAGCCGCTTCGATACCCAAGGCCATTCCATCAATCTGGTCAATCATTTATCGACCCGCGAAACCCAGCCGCTGGCTAATGCCACTAACCTCGGCATTACACTAAAACGGATCGGCGTATTAATGAACAAGGAAGAAGATGTACTGGTAATGTACTTGACCAGCCACGGCTCCAGGGATCACCAGTTATCAGTTTCATTCTGGCCTTTGGCCCTTAACAATATTACGCCTGAAAAACTGCGCGCACTGCTGGATGAATCTGGCATCAAATGGCGGGTTATTATTGTTTCGGCCTGTTATTCGGGAGGTTTTGTCAAGGCGCTGGAGAGCAATGAAACGCTGGTGGCGACGGCTGCGGCGGCCGATAAAACTTCTTTCGGCTGCGGCAGCGAATCGGAATTCACTTATTTTGGTGAAGCCTTGTTTAAGGATCAGTTGCCCCATCAGTACTCGATTATCACCGCCTTGCAGGATGCCCGTGTTGCCATCGAACAACGCGAAAGGCGAGAAAAAATAGAAGCGTCCATGCCGCAAATTTCGATTGGCAAATCCATCCAAACCAAGCTGGAAGGGCTAAGCGAAGAAGTCAGGCTTCGGGAATGCACCGCAAAAGCCAACAGTGCTAGTTGTTGATAGCTCCGAAAGCTAATTCCAGCACTCCCTGTATATATCGGATGAGGCTTCACCCTTCATCCTGAGCTTGTCGACTTTCGTAGGGTATGCATCACGTACCTTTTGCATTGATTTTTCTGGAAAGGTACGCGATGCGTACCCTACCCCTGACCTATCAAAGTATTTTTCGTACCTCCGTAGACAAAATCCAAGCCCATAAACTCAAGTTAAAGCAATTTGGTAGCGGTACAAAACCAGTTTGAACTCCATATACGAACTGAAAACTTGGAGTCCATTATTTATACCTCCCTGAACATCCCGACAATTTGTATCCCGGTTTACGCTTTGTAAGGTTTGCTACAAAACCATTCTCATCTAATTCCTTTAAAATCATAATTATACAAAATGGCACAGGCATTGCTTTGCTTAAAATAAACAAAGCCATTGGGCCAAAGCCATGAAATCGACAAAAGACATTGCGGCGTTACTGGACGAACCCGCCTGCGAGCATAACAAAAAAGAAAAATCCGGTTGTGCCAAACCCAAGCCGGGGTCGGCGGCGGGTGGTTGCGCTTTTGACGGGGCGCAGATTGCCTTGTTGCCGATTGCCGATGTCGCGCATATCGTGCATGGCCCTATCGCCTGTGCGGGCAGTTCCTGGGATAACCGGGGCACACGTTCATCCGGCGCGGATCTTTACCGTATCGGCATGACCACCGACCTGACCGAGCAGGACATTGTCATGGGTCGCGCCGAAAAGCGCTTGTTCCATGCCATCAAGCAGGCGATCGACACCTACTCGCCACCCGCAGTTTTTATCTACAACACCTGCGTTCCGGCCCTGATTGGCGATGATATTAATGCCGTATGCAAATCCGCTCAGGAACGCTGGGGCGTGCCGGTCGTGCCGATTGATTGCGCAGGGTTTTACGGCACCAAAAACCTGGGTAACCGTATTGCCGGTGATGCGATGGTCCAGCATGTCATCGGCACGCGTGATCCTGATCCGTTGCCCCTTAACTCTATACGCCCCGGCATCAAGGTTCATGATGTAAATCTGGTCGGCGAATACAATATTGCCGGTGAATTCTGGCATGTGTTGCCGTTACTGGATGAACTGGGCCTGCGCATCTTGTGCACCCTGTCCGGTGATGCCCGTTTCCGCGAAGTGCAAACTATGCACAAGGCGGAAGTCAACATGATGGTGTGCTCGAAAGCGATGATCAATGTCGCGCGCAAGTTACAGAAACAATACGGCACACCTTGGTTTGAAGGCAGTTTTTACGGCATTACCGATACCAGTCAGGCCTTGCGCGATTTTGCCAAAGCCTTGAATGATGACGACCTGACGGCCCGCACCGAGCAACTGATCGCCCGCGAGGAATCCCGTATCAGGGCCGAACTGGAACCCTGGAAAGCGCGGCTAAAAGGCAAGCGCGTGTTGTTGTTTACCGGCGGCGTGAAAAGCTGGTCGGTGATTTCGGCCTTGCAGGATTTGGGTATGGTCGTGGTCGCCACCGGCACGAACAAATCCACAGAAGAAGACAAAGCGCGTATCCGGGAATTGATGGGCGAAGACACATTGATGATTAATGACGGTAGCCCCAAGGAATTAATCCGCATCGTCCGCGACTATCAGGCCGACATCCTCATTGCCGGCGGTCGCAACATGTACACAGCCTTGAAGGCAAAAATCCCGTTCCTGGACATTAACCAGGAACGCGAATTCGGATACGAAGGCTATCAAGGTATGCTGGAACTGGTGCGACAATTGGCGTTGACCATTGAAAGCCCGGTTTGGCAGGCTGTTAGAAGCCCGGCACCGTGGAAAATCTCTCCTACTATACCCCCCACTCAGAGGAAGGATGCAAGAGTGGAGGTAAATTGTGGCTGACATCCTGAAAAGAAACAAAGCGCTGTCGGTCAATCCGCTAAAAGCCAGCCAACCGATTGGCGGCTCGCTGGCAACGCTGGGCTTTAACCGCGCAATGCCGATGTTGCACGGTTCACAAGGTTGCACGGCCTTTGCCAAGGTATTTTTTGTGCGCCATTTCCGTGAACCGATTCCGTTGCAAAGCACGGCGATGGACCAGGGCAGTTCCGTGTTGGGTGCAGATGAAAATGTCGTGGTTGGCATCAAGACCATTGCCGAAAAATCCCGCCCCGCCCTGATTACTATCTTGACGACAGGACTTGCCGAAACGCAGGGTGCCGATGTGCATAGAAACGTCCGGGAATTCAGGGAAGCAAACCCGCAGTTTGCCGATATTGCTGTCGTCGCTGTCAATACGCCTGATTTTACCGGCAGTGTCGAAACCGGCTATGCCGCGACACTGACGGAAATCATCCGCGCTCTGGTGCCGAATGCCAAAGAGGCAGGGACTTATCCCGGCAAAAGAAAGCGTCAGGTCAATGTGTTGGTCAGTTACATGCTCACCCCCGGCGATCTGGAAGCCTTGCGCGATATTTTCGAACAATTCCAGCTTCGCCCGGTATTTGTGCCCGATTTATCGGACTCGCTGGACGGCTGTTTGACTGAAGACGATTTCAGCCCGGTCACTATCGGCGGCACACCGATCTCGGAAATGGCAACACTAGGCGATGCGCTCGCTACTGTCGTGATCGGCGCATCGCTGAGCAAAGCAGCAGAACTGCTGGAAGAAAAAACCGGTGTGCAAACTTACCGACTCGATCATCTTTACGGCCTGAAAGCCAATGATGCGCTGATGTCGACATTGGCTGAAATCAGCGGTCATGACGTACCGGAACGGCTCGAGCGGCAGCGCGCGCAATTGCAGGATGCCATGCTCGACACGCATTTTATGCTCGGGCAATTACGCATAGCGATAGCCGCCGATGCCGATTTGCTGGCAGCGTTTATTGACCTGGTTCAGGAAATGGGCGCGGAAGTCGTAGCGGCAGTAACCTCATGTAACACACCATTGCTGGCACGGATTCCGGTTGCCAGCATCAAGATCGGCGACCTGGAAGACATGGAAATCATCGGCAAAGCCAACAAGGTGCAACTGGTGATTGGCAACTCCCATGCGGTCGATACTGCAGAACGTCTGGGTGTGCCGATTTTACGCGCTGGCTTCCCCCTGTACGACATTATCGGCGGTTACCAGCTTACCAGGATCGGTTATCGCGGCACGCGGCAAACATTGTTTGATTTAGCCAATCTGGTCATCAATTTTTCTCATGAAGAAATTCCCGCTTACTACTCGGTGTACGCGCAAAAACCCGCTGGCGAACTCACCGGACTTACCGACCACAAGCCGCCATGTCATTAACCCGACGTATGCACATTGTGCCAGACACTGATGAGGAAAAGTTTATGGAAACTGCTTTAAAAATCGCGTTTGCCACCACCGATATGGAAACCGTCAACCAGCATTTCGGTTCGGCCAAATCCTTCGCGGTCTATGCGGTAGATATGGATAACGCACAATTGCTGGAAGCCGCGCAATTCGGTGACCTCAGGCAGGACGGCAATGAAGACAAGCTGTCAGTAAAAATCGATTTGCTCGACGGCTGTGCAGCGGTCTATTGCCAGGCTGTAGGCGGATCGGCGATTAACCAGCTCATCGCCAGGAATATCCAGCCGGTCAAAGTACATGAAGGCAGCAAGATTAAGGATTTGATTGTTGATTTACAGAATGAGATCAAAGCCGGACCATCCAGTTGGCTGGCAAAAGCGATCAACCAGAACAAAGGCCCTGATCCTGATCGGTTTAATAAAATGGAAGATGAGGGTTGGGATGAGTAACCGCATGTATAAATCCCTCGCTCCAGAAGTGTGAAGTATTCATTTTGGCATCAGGTTAAAGAATTTTTATTTATTAGTTCCCACGCTCCGGCGTGGGAATTCATCCTGCAACGCTCCAGCGTTGCGTGACGCTGGAGCGTCACAAACGGCGTTCCCACGCCGGAGCGTGGGAACGATGAAAACCATAAACAGAAAAACCAGTATTTAACGGAGAAAACACATGGCAACTGCCGAATTAGTCGTACAAGAAGATGATGTCAATTTAAGTTCCGACATCGTTAAAGATTACATCAAGCAACTGCGCGCGATAGACACTTACGATACCTATGCCGGTTGGTCGGAAGCCAAAATCATCGATCCTGTGGTGTTGACCAAAGAGCGTAAAAAGAATATTCCGGTGATCGGCGATCCTGATGAAATCACGATTGCACGCCTGAAAGCCTATTACAACTCACTGGCGACACTGATTGAGAAAAAAACCGGCCTGATGGCTGCACCTATCGTACATCTTAGCCACGAAGGTTTTGGTCGCGCCTTGATCATGGTCGGCAAACTGATCGTAGTCGACAAAATCCTGCGCGATACCCACCGTTTCGGTTTCGCCAGCCTTGAAGATTTGTGTGAGAAAACCGACAAGGTCATCGAGAAAGCGCTGGGCTTGATCGAAAAATACAATGCTGCAGCAACTGACTGAGGAGGCCGCAATGTCTGAGGATTTAAAAACCCTGGAAAAAGAAGTCAAAAAAACCAAACGCTTGGCCAGTGAACAAGCAATGGAATTGCACGATTTAATCGAAGACCGCCTGCCGGATGCTTACGGTGAGCTGCTGGGTATCGCCCAGGCAACTTACGATGCCTGTAAAGCCTGGGATGAAGCCAACAAAAAACTGCTTGCGGCTCAGGCCGCAGCCGCCTGAACAGGAGATTCCCATGTCTGAATTTGTAACCGGCGTTACCTTTGGCGGCACAGCATGGACGCCTGCTTATGTCACTGACATTAACCAGAAAACCTGTATCGGTTGCGGTCGCTGCTTCAAGGTCTGCCCGCGCGATGTGTTTGATCTGGTGGAAAAAGCCGAAGCACTCGACCCGGAGGATTTCGATGATGATTACGGCGATTTTGAAGACGATGATGATAACAGCATGGTCATGAGCATTAAAAATGGTCTCGACTGTATCGGCTGCGAGGCTTGCTCGAAAGTGTGCCCCAAAGATTGCTTTACTCATGAGCATAAAATTGCCGCTTAATTTGTAAGATAGGCTGAACGAAGGAAAGCCCATCCTAAGGTTTAATTTTTAAAAGGAAAGCCATCATGCCCAGACCCGAAAAACATGTCTTTATTTGTACCCAAAACCGCCCGCAAGGCCATCCGCGCGGCTCGTGCGCTAGTTCCGGCTGTGCCGAAATCATGAACGAATTCATGAACGAGATACAAGCCCGCAACCTGTTTGAAAAAATCGGGCTGACCAATACCGGCTGTATGGGACCTTGCATGATGGGACCCAGTGTGCTGGTTTACCCTGAAGGCATCATGTACGGCAAGTTAACAAAGAGTGATGTGAAAACCATCATTGAACAGCATCTGATAGGCGGCGACCCGGTTGCCGACCTGATGGTACCTGCCGAGATATGGTAATGGCTTCCGTTACCTTTGTAGACGAGCGGGTACTTTTCAGCCCGGATATTCCTGCCGAAGTCAACCAGCTTCTGCAGGCCGCTGTCGCGGCAAGTCCGGTTAATCCAAGCCGTGCGGAAAGCCTGTTTTTGCAGGCACAGGCACTCGATAACCGTTGTCTGCAAACCTATTTCGCATTGTATAAATTTTATTTCTTCCAGAAACGTCTCGTTGAAGCCGAGCGTACTGTTATAGCAGGCCTGGAAGAATCGGCAAGACAAGGCGGCTTTCCCAGCGACTACCGCCGACTAGCTCAAAACCGGCAAAAATGGAATTTGTATGCCAATGACATTACTTTATTTTATTTATATACCTTAAAAGCACTGGCGTTTATCAAATTAAGGCAAGGCTATGAAATAGACGCCCGGCTGGTTTTATCGCACCTGCAACAACTGGACCCTGAAGACCTTTCGGGCGCTTCGGTCATTATGGATTTGGCGGCAGGAGTGGATGAATAATGGAACTATCGGAACACATCGAAACAAACCGTAATCTGGCTGAATGTATCTGCCGACGCCTGCGTGAAGAAATCGACAAGCTGGGTTTCGAAGCGAAAGAAATCCGCCATTACCCGAATTACGATACTGCCGATTTTGCACTGATTAAAGACCCTTACACCAGCGAAAATAATCTGGCTTGCTATTGGTACGATGCTATCAAACAGCGTATCGGCAGGCTTCAATTTAACAGTGACGGCAGTTTTTATGCAGAATTTGATGTCGTCAAACCCCATCCGGCCAAAACCAAATGGTTTGTTGAAGGCGTTACTGCCTGGGGCAATGCCTACAGGATTAAATCCGAAGCGAAATTGCTGCCTATGCCTGGATAAAGTTCGGCAATTGCCAACAAATTTACCCTCTACCCAACATCAGGAGAAAAACAATGTTACTAGAAACCTATCAAGCCAAAGGCTTATTAACTGTCACTTTGGTCAACGGTCAAACCAGTACCCCAGGCGTTTATGCTTACCGTGGTGACTTGGTGCTGAAAGAAGGCGCATTGCGCGACGGTTCAACCACAGATCGTAAACCCCCTGAAAAACTTTTCATTCACTCTGCCTTGATTATCGAAAACGACAAGATCAAATTTATCAACGGCCTGTTGCCTACCCTCGATCTTCTGCCGGTTTTTGTCGAAAAATATAAAGACGATATAGCCCCGGACAGCATCGCATTGGTTTATGTCGAAAATATCGCTAAAGGGCTGCAAGTGGAATTGGCAGGCGTTACCTATAAATTACTGCCGTTCAAGGAAGGTCTGGTTTGGAATGAATTACTTGAAGAGCTGTACATCGAAAAACATGAGCTGAAAAACCAGTCTCCTGAAGATAAAGTCGCCATTGCCTACGCAGCAACCAAAACCTATAAGCCGAAAACACCTGTGGTTTCTTACGCAGAAGCGGAGGCGAGTACCATTGTCGTGGTTAAAGAAGCGGCGGTTGGGGCAATTTAGAACTTGCATTTATTCAGCGTGTGGAACGTCGAAATAAACCTAAAAGTTTTGGGGACTCATCATTATTTACCGTTCCATGTAGGCCGGAATACCCACAGGGCATAAATAAGCACGCCCGGCGTTAGCAAGGGTGTGTGTTTCCGGCATCATGTAGCTCCGAAGTGCCGGAAACGCCAGCCCTGCGCTAATGCGCGGACTGGCTTATTCCTGCCTACACTGCTACCAATGCCATAAACCCATGACCATGAAAGTCCTATGAAACTACAAATAGATCGCCAATATGTAGAAGCCATGGTTGATGAGTTTCCAGGCTTGGCCGTATTAAAAGACCAGCTTCGTTTCGGCAATAAGGCGGAAGTGCCATTCACACAACTGTCTCATACCGAGCGCAGTTACTTGCAGGTTCTTTACAAGAACGCCGGGGCTGAAATGCAAGGCCGTGCCGCGCAGCTTTCAACGCTGCAACAGGCGATGAATGACGACACGGTCCGGTTTGAAGAAGATGACCTGGAAATGCTGTTGCCGGCAATCGCCCGTTATCTTATCCACAACGCCATCCGCGGCTGGCTGTTCCAGGCCAATGTTGCCGGAAAACCGATGGCCTATGTCGTCACCCGACTGGATTTCTCGCCGTCGGGCGAAGAAGAAACCGGACGTGTCACGCTGGAACTAAAAGCCAATGCCAAAGGCAAAGTGGCTATTTCAACCGTGACGATCCGGGCCAGGGATATTGCCAATAAAACCGTCACCGAAATTTTTATGGCGAAAGGTTTTCTTAAAGAAACGCCCGAGCTTATCAGCACTTATGACGATGCCGCCGGGCGCTATTTTGAATGGTGCGGACAGTCCGGCGCTCAGTTTTTAGGCAAGGGTACCGGCTTTTATGCGGAAGATCCAACCGCCTCGCACCGCAGCACCGACTGGGCGCGCAAGGATGTTGTTGTTTTGTCTACTGAAGGCGGAACGGCACGTCTGGTCTGTGATGAAAGCATCCTCAGCGAGCGTGCCTTAACGACCGATGCCAAAGGCGACATTCTAGCCAAATACTTACGTAAGGCCGCAAAAAGCGCCCGCTATGACTGCAAGGTCGAAACTGAAGTGGAAGCCTCGCAAACCGAAATTCCCAAAGGCTTGTTTACTGAACTGCCGGTACACTGCTACCTGCTGATGTTTCATCTGGAACTGCATCATCATTTATGGGTGCATGTCAACGACATCCAGCCCTACCGCTACCAGCCGGAATTAAAACAAAAACTGATTCTGCGCGAAGAACAGATTGATTTGATCGACATCCTGACCGCTGAAATGGACGTGCTGATGGATGATATTGTGGAAGGCAAGTCAGGCGGCACCACGGTATTGTGCGCAGGTCCCGCCGGCGTCGGCAAAACCCTGACTGCCGAAGTCTATTCGGAAATCATCCGGCGTCCCTTGTACCGTGTGCATTCCGGGCAATTGGGACTTAATGTCGGCGAAATGGAAAAAGCCCTGAAAGATGTCTTGACCCGCGCCCAGCGCTGGGGCGCCGTGATGCTGATCGACGAAGCCGATGTTTATATCAAGCGGCGCGATAACAACATCGCGATGAATGCCGTCGTCGGCGTATTTTTAAGGGTGCTGGAATATTTTAACGGCCTGCTGTTTTTGACTACGAATCGCGTTGATGACATTGACGAAGCGATTGTTTCCCGTTGTATCGCGTTGATTAAATATTATCCGCCGGACCATGATGCCCGCCGACGGATTTGGCAGGTCATGATTAAGCAATTCGAACTGGCTGTTGACACTGAGCTAATCAACCAGTTAGTGGAGGTTTTCCCGGACGCGACAGGCCGCGACATCAAGGGACTTTCCAAACTGGTCGCTAAATTTTGCCAGCACAAGCAAGTGCCGCCGACGCTGGATGTATTCAAGCGTTGTTCAATTTTCCGGGGCATGGAGCTGGGAAGGCCACTTGAGAATATCAAGACTTAAGAATAAAGCTGAAATTGGGTTGTAATCAATGTTGTTAAGTCAAGATAACTCTCAAAAAACACCCTTCACGCTATTGTTCCCACGCACCGGCGTGGGAACGCGGTTGTCAACGCTCCAGCGTTGTGTAACTTAGGGTACAAGGGCTTTAATCCATTTTATGTTTCGTGACGCTGGAGCGTCTGTCACTGCATCCCCACGCCGGAGCGTGGGAATGATAAAACGATAAAAAATATTGGTCGGGAGCGTTCCTATGAAATATAAAAAAATCTCTGTCGTTGAAGCTGAAAACCTGATTAAAGAATCAGGCCCGATGATTCTGGATTGTCGTGATACCAAGGATTATAAGGCTGGACACCTGAACGATGCCCTGCATGTTCATGAAGGTTTAAAAGAATCCTTAGTCAAACGCGGCGATAAACAACGCAGTTTGTTGATTTATTGTTATTACGGCCATGCCAGCGAACATCTGGCCGAATTTTTCAGCGATTTCGGTTTTAAAGACGTTTACAGCCTGGACGGCGGTTATTCCGGCTGGAAAGAAAAGCACAGGGAAGCCTGATGACTCCTGAAGTACGGGAATGGCTACAAAATAACTACTTCTCGATAGCCGAACCGGTATTAAAAAACATCGCCGGTGTTTATCCTCTGATTTCGGCTTGTCAACAAGGCCGGATCGATGTCGTCCGGTTTTTGATCGACCAACAAGCGCCGCTGGATGTTATCGACCACTACGGCAATAACGCTTTGTGGGCGGCCTGTTACGCTGAAAGCCCAGAGTGCATTGATGCGCTGATCCAGGCAGGCATAGACATTAACTACCCAAACACCGCCGCCGGTGCCACAGCGTTGATTTATGCAGCCTCCAGCGGCAGGGAAAATGTCGTCGCACAATTATTGGCAGCAGGCGCCAATCCGGCACTTAAAACGCACGATGATTTCACAGCCTTGGATTTAGCTTCCACCCTAAAAATTCTCAAACTATTAGTCAGCCTTAAACCAGGAGATTGAAATGGACGCATTACCCCGTGAACTTGCCTTACGAATTGCCCTGGCATCGCGCATTTTGCCCGGTATCGATATTCCCAGATTATTAGGAATACTCCATGAACGCGTCGGCTCACCGCTAACCGATGAAAAACTCAAGTCCATTACCGTGACCAACCTGAAAACCGGCCTGGGCAGTCTGGACGGCGAAGAGGATGGCGAAGACATCGGTATCGGTTTGGCGAATATCAAACTGGCGGTACGTTACCTGTGGGGCGACGAGGCCGAAGATGAAGACCTGCCCGAAATTCAGGTTTATAAAGACGGCGATATGCCCTCCTCTATTCGCGTTGCGATTGGTTCCAATAGCGGCGCGCTGATTAATGGTCATTTCGGATCCTGCATACGCTTTTTGGTCTATCAGTTATCACAGGACGATTACCGCTTGGTAGACATACGCTCAACCATCGAAGCCGACAGCGCTGAGGACAGAAACCTGTTCCGTGCCAACCTGATTAAAGACTGCCATGTTATGTTCGTACAATCCATCGGGGGACCGGCTGCAGCAAAAGTGATACGCGCTGATATTTATCCGATCAAAGTCCCGGATGTTACCGAAGCTGTAGAGCAGTTGAAGGAGTTCCAGAAAGTATTTGACGCCCCGCCGCCGTGGTTTGCCAAAGCATTAGGGTATTCGGCTGAGGACAGCGTTCGTTTTAGTCATGATGCGGGGTGCTGAGGCCACAAATTATAGTTTCCACGCTCCGGCGTTGCATGACGCCGGTTTCGCTCCCGCTCAAATAAACTTATTCCGGCCTGCGGGACTGTATGGCTTGAGAAATTAGTTGTTTGTCCAATGTTTGGACCCTACTCCTCACTCCCAAAACACTTCGGATAATCAATACAAACCTCACAAGACGGCGCGCGGCATAAATAAATACCTTCCGCTTCACAGAGCTGTTTGTACAGGAACTTTTTCCATTTCATATCCTTGACGTTTTTGGCGGCAAGTTCGGGAAAATTATGGTGCAGCATTGCGCTGAGTTGTGTGCGTGACCATAACCCCAGGTCTTGCCAGAGATGGTCATTACCTAAGCATCCGGCAACGATGATTGCTATCATCCAGTCGGTTTCCGGCAAACCCGGCTTGGCGTATTGCTTTAGCAAATTCACCAGATCTTGTTTTTCCAGCATACGGCCAAAATCCAGTTTGCTACCGGATGGCGCTTGTTCAGAAAGATTAAAACCCGGAAAAAAATGCTTTTTTAAGGCGATAAACTGCTCATTCTCCAACCCCAGGCAATCAGGCAAAACGCCTTGCCCGTCACACCAACTGGCCAGCATACAGGCCAGCCATTCATGATTAGGAGTAATCAGGGACTGTGATTTCAAACGGGAATAAATTTGTTCCCTCGAGTCCTGAAGTTGGAGAGCCGCCGACATGGTTAGTATTCGACCAGTATGTCTTCGTCGCGAACGATCATCTGGCAAGCCAAGCGCCAGGGCGGCGGCAAGTCATCGACAATCACTTGCTCCATTTCTTCCTTGCTGATCTTGCCGGATTGCCGCAATACGGCTTTTTCTTTTTCCGTCAAAGTCCCGCCCATACGTTCGAGTTTTTTATCGACGCTGCTGACTTTAACGATACAGGTGCCGCATTCGCCATCTTCGCATTCAAAATTGATCGGGATTTTATTTTCCCGAGCCAGTTTTAACAGTGTTTGCGTATGACTGCCTGCGACCGCATAGACGGTTTTATCGCGGTAGCCGGGATTTGAAAAAGTAACTAATGCCATGATTGACCTCTTAAATTTAATAATAATAGTTGTTAAACTGGCCTGACTTTAATGGTTCCGCCCAGAACTTGCGCCTGGCAAGCCAGCCGGTTATGCTTGCCGGCCATGTTTTCGCGCAGGACTTTATCTTCCAGCACGGACGGCTCGGTCAGGTTATTCCAGCCTTCTGTTACTTTGGTAATACAGGTACCGCAATCGCCTTCACGGCAACCGTAAGTAATACCTGAACCGACTTTTTCGGAAATTTCGATAAGCCGGGTACCCGCTGGGGCGGTTACAGTAACGTTGATGTCTTCAAAGGTAATCGATGCTTTCGCCATGGTTTTTTGCTCCTGTTGGAGGTTGTTGAAATTATGTTTTGCTATGCCCTACCGCCTGCGAAAAACAACTCTGTTTGTTCCCCCCTACGCCAAATCGGCCATATCAATGACCTTGCTGCTCCGCAAACCCACCAATTCCTGAGCCAGCTCGCACCCGAAAGCATGGCAAAGCGCAATTTCTTCATCGGTCGGAATCAGCTTGATCCGCAAGCCCGGCACCGGCACACGCAATTTCAAGCCGCGCAGGCGATCTTCAACCATGCGCACCGCTTCGCCTGTCCAGCCATAGGAACCGAACACGCCGCCCAGTTTTGATTTGAGATTGACCACCACCAGCGATGACAGCAAGTCCCAAACCGGCTTGACCGCATCACCGTTGATGGTCGGCGTGCCGAAGACAATGCCGTCCGCGCCTTCGATCAAATCAACAAAAGGCGCAAGTTCACTGCCTTCCAGGTCGTATAGAGACACGCGCACCTGGTCGATGCTCATTGCGCCTTCGTAAATGGCTTCCGCCATGCGCCGGGTATTGCCGTAAGAACTGATATAAAAAATCAGCAAGGTTTTTTCGCCATCGTGGATTTCGCTTTGCAAGGCCGATTGCGAAAGTTCGCGGTAACGTTTGACATAGCGCTGCGGGCGGTCGCGTAATAGCGGCCCGTGCGCAGGAGCGATTTTAGCGAGCGGCAATAACGGCTCAATCAAATCCAGCGCCCGGTTCACATAATCCTTGAACGGGCGCATGATATGCGCGTAGTAATATTCAAACGAGAAGCGAAAATCGCCGACTTCATCATTAAACAGGCGGTTGTCGCAAAAATGACAACCGAACACATCGCCGGAAAACAGCGTCTGCTCTTCCGGCAAATAGGTGCATTGCGTATCCGGCCAATGCAGGTACGGCGTATGCAGAAATTGCAGCGTCCGGTCGCCAAGCGACACGCTGTCACCGGTTAACACAGGGGTATATTCCAGGTCATCCTGTTTCAGCAAAGCCTTGACCATGGTCTGGGCTTTTTGCGAGATATAAAGTCGTGCCTGTGGGGCGCGGCGCATCAGTTCCGGCAACGCGCCGGTGTGGTCGGGTTCCAGGTGATTCAGTACAATCACGGTAATTTCGTCATAGCGCGCGACGGTTTCCAGACGGGCAAAAAAATCGTCGGCAAAATTTTCCTTAACGGTGTCGATAACGGCGACACCTTCACTGCCACGCACCAGATAAGCGTTGTAACTGGTACCGTTGGCTGTTTTCAGGATAATGTCAAAAGTGCGTAAATTGGGGTCCAACGCGCCTATCCAATGCACGCGATCAGATAACGCAACTGCCTGGGCGACACCATCAATCGATAACAGCGGCGGCTTATTCATGACCGCAACTTGCCTTGGCAAGTGTCCGGACACAACTTTCCATATCCGTGGCAACTTCGAGTTGTGCCAAGCCTATGCATTCATCGACCAGATACTGGTCAAATCCGACCAGCAACTTTTCGCCTATCTGCATCAATGGACGACGGATTAACAGCGGATTTTCCAGCATCAATTCCAACGCCCGTTGTTCGTCCAGCTTTTCGGGTTTGACCTGGCCGATTTTTATTGCAGGTGCGTTGTAGTTGAACCAGTTACGAACCGGCAATTTGCCAAAAAAGGCACGCAAACGCTCTGCATGCCAGGCTTCGGACAATAAATTTTTGGCGATAACCTGATGACCCGCCGCCAGAAGCATTTGCTTTTGCCGCGTGTTGTTAACACAACCGGGTTTTTCGTAAAAATAAACCGTAGCCATCAGGATGTTCTCAATTAGTGGGACTGTAATTCGGCCATCGCTTCCGCCATCCGTTCCGGCGGAATACCGGTCAAGGAGCCTGGCGGGTTAATCGCCTCACCCAGTGAATTCAATATTGCCCCCTCAATCGGGCAAATACTCGCGCATTGATAATCGGCAAACGCACCCTCACATTCGGTGCATTTTTTGCTGTCGACCATAAAGTGCGGTTTGGTTTCGTAAATCGCGTTACTCGGACAAACCGGCTCGCAGGCAAAACAATTTACGCAAGATTCAATAATTTTTACGGCCATGATGGTCTCCTGAATTTGAAATCATTCCTACGCTAAGGGCATACCCGCAGTACATAAATTCATAGTTCCCATGCTCCAGCGTGGGAATTTATCCTGCAACGCTCTGGCGTTGCGTGACGCTGGAGCGTCACTAGCGGCATTACCACGCCGGAGCATGGGAACGATAACAGTTATGCACTCGCCCTAACCGCTTCCGGCTTGACATCCAGCTTACCTGCCGCAGCCATTTCCTTGTAAACCGCCAGGACAGCCTCTTCAATCGGCTCCATCGCATGTTCACCGTTCGGCATGATGCCTGCGGTTTCCAGCATTTCCCAAGGCTCGTAACCGACTTTGGAACACAGCACCGCTTCACAACCCGCCAATGCGCGAACGGTCTGTTGCAACACGCTTTCGCCATCGCCGCAGGTGCTGTCGCCGCCGCAATACTGGTCGGCTTTACGGTGACTGATAAAACGCACGCCGTCCGGCGAGGCTTCGTAAATCAGGAATTCTTTGGCATGACCGAAATGCACGTTGATGACGCCCTGCCCGCTGGTCGCGACCGCCATCAACACCGGGCGCGTCGTTAATTTGGGTTCGGCCTTGTGCTGTGCGGATTTAGCGGCTTTCTCCAGGCGCTTGCTGTCCATTTCGACCTGAATCGCCTGATGGATAACCTTGCGTTTTTCCATCGCCGCCTGGTAGTCAATCTCCATGTCTTCAATCTTATCCAGCGTAAATTCATCGCCGCGATCTTCGCCAAGCAAGCCCACCGCATCGGCGCGACATTGACGGCAATGGCGCATCATGTTCATATCGCCGGAACAGGAATCCTGCAAATCCTGCAATTCATCGTGGGTTGGCCCGCGTTGGCCCATCACGCCGTAAAACGTGCCGTGTTCGGCTTCAGCAATCAGCGGCATCACGTTATGCAAAAACGCGCCTTTCGACTTGACCACCCTGCTCACTTCGGCAAGATGCTGGTCATTGACACCGGGAATCATCACCGAATTGACCTTGACCAGAATGCCTTTGGCAATCAGCATTTCCAGGCCTTTTTGTTGCTGCTCGATCAGGATTTTCGCGCCTTTTTTGCCTTTGATGCGGCGGTTGTTCCAAAAAATCCACGGATAAATTTTCGCGCCGATTTCCGGGTCAACACAGTTGATGGTAATCGTGACGTGGTCAATATTGTGTTTGGACAATTCTTCAACAGCATCCGGCAAAGCCAGGCCGTTAGTCGATACGCACAATTTGATGTCGGGCGCTTCCTCGCTCAAACGGCGGAAAGTCTCGAAAGTACGTTCAGGGTTGGCGAGCGGGTCGCCGGGGCCAGCGATACCCAACACGGTCATTTGCGGAATCGTTGCCGCGACCGCCATCGTCTTTTTGACGGCTTGATCAGGCGTCAATAATTCGGACACCACGCCGGGGCGCGATTCGTTGGCACAATCGTATTTGCGGTTGCAATAATGACATTGGATATTACAAGCCGGAGCCACCGCAACGTGCATACGCGCGAAATAATGGTGGGCGTCTTCGGAATAACACGGATGGTTCTGAACTTTCTCCCGAATTGAATCGGGCAGTGTATCCATCTGATTTTCAGTGGTACCGCAAGAGCTGGCAGAGCAGCCGCTTTTTGCCGCAGGGGCATCGTTTAAGACGGGTAGTTGCATGGTAGTGGCCTCGTTTGTGCGTTCACAAGAGTAAATGCACAGGCCGTGCCAATGGCCGAATAATATTTTATAATATTGATTTATATTGATATTTTTTTATTTAAAAAGGGGCGTTGTTGCAAATGCAACAGTCAGGTTTTTGGGTTTTGTAATGAATGGGACAATGGGGTAGATGTTCAACCCACCGTTAATTATGCTTGATTGACAAATTAACCGGGCATTCATAAGATGCAATCAAAGCGCATTCATTTTAAAAGGTAAGCACATGAGCAATTTATCCATACGCGGGATCGACCCCGAACTTGCGGCAACGCTTAAACAACAAGCACAAGCCAGCGGTAAAAGCATCAACCAGCTAGTACTTGAAGTATTAAAAGAACATGTCGGGCTGCATAAAAAAAAACAGTTCACTCAGGAATACCACGATTTGGATTTTCTCTTTGGGCAGTGGACAGAGAACGAATTTCAGCAAATTCAGGGGAAGATTGACCGGGAAGCGCAAATTGATGATGAGCTTTGGAAATGAATGCGTTATTGATAGACACCAATATCTATTCTTACGCCATGCGCGGCGATACCGACATCATCAACACTCTCCAGCAAGTCGCTCAAATTGGAATTAGCGCGATTTCAATCGGTGAATTACTTTCCGGTTTTAGAGCGGGAAATAAAGAAAAAACCAATCGCCAGCAACTCAATCAATTTCTCGATACGCCAAGAGTTACTCTTTACAGCGTAAATGATAAGACTGCCGAATATTACAGCTTGATTCTCGATCAACTAAAAACCAATGGCACACCAATACCTACCAATGACATCTGGATAGCCGCCGTTGCTTTTCAGCATGGTTTGCCTGTTTATACAAAGGACAAGCACTTTAGTAATATTAAGGGATTGTTGATTGTTTGATTTCTTAAATATGTAATCGTATAAGAAACTGTTTACGTCAAGGGACAGCATTTATACTCTGCTGGTCCATTTTCCCCCAAACGACCTAATTCCTTAGCCCACGGTTTCGCCAATGCTTCCATAGTGCAAAGAAAGCGTGAATTGTTTTGGTTCAGTTAGCTCACCGCTACTAAGATCAACCTCAGCTGGCATTGGAGCACCATAAGGCCAATCAGCTCCGAAAGCAGATGGAAACCGTGGTATCTTAAATGGTACATCTATACCTTTACCGCGATTGTCCGATAAAGCCGGAACCATAATTTGATATTGAAGATTTCCGAATGCCAGCAATAACAAGCAATAAGGAAGTTCATCATCGACACTTGTAGCATACTTTCGAAGCAACATAATTGAAGTTCCACTATGCGGTTTAGGGCCAGGGACAAAATAGAAAAGGAGTTTCAGAGGGGTAAATAACGGTTGAGTATGTTCTGAGTGCAAGATCCATCTTTTCGCATGAGTAAAGTTTCTCAGCTCTTCCGTAGACATCACGGACAAAGCGATCTTAACAAGTGCTTTGTAAACGGCACTTGGTGAATGTCGTTCAATAATGAAATTTATCCTTACCCGATTTTCGTCCTCTACGATCTCGATAAAATGATCATCCTGGTGATGCTGAATTTCTAGTCCCTCGCTAGGTTGAAAATCGATTCGAGATAAGCCCTTCGGTGTTTTATAGCTAGGGATACCATTCATTCCACGTACTTGTCCCATCAATCGATAAGGTTTGGTGAATTTTCCGAGATGATCTTCAATTGATCTAGCAAATAGGGAATTACAGACATCACACTCATCTGTAACTACGAGTTGTCTATTGCCGAGAAGCTCTGGAATGGCGTGAGCTTTATTTCGGAAGCTGATCTCTGGGCTTGACTTTTCACAGAATCTACATATTTTTGGTAATGAAGGTCCAGTAAACTGTTTGTGACCAACATCATACTGTCCTGCAAATATCGTCTCGTAGTTGAGCCTTATCAGTTCTAGTGTATCCACGATCTACTCCTCAGAAATAACTTAGTGATGTCGGGCATTGCACCTAATCTTGCAATCACAAAGCAATTAATTTTATAAAGATGGTAATACTTATCTATTTAAATGTGCTTTTAGGCGCAATTGGTGTCATTAAGCCACATAGACTCATTTAATCAACCGACAATCGCATTAATTAGCACTAACATATAGAGTGCTGTCTGCAAAGGGGTGTATCGTTCAAGATTGTATATTTAATTCATCAAGCTTAAGCTCTACAAATCAATCTCCCGCACCTCACCATCCTCAATAATCTGCGCCCACGTTAATACACCGTTTTCGTCATAGCGGTAATGATGTTCGGATTCCACTTCGCCGTAGACGATTTTCCGGCAGTTCAGCAATTGTCCGGCGGCGTTAAATACGCCAAGGTAATAAAAATTCCGATAATTCAAATCGGCTTCGGTGATTTCATTGACCAGCTTGAGCGGCAGTTTGACGCTGCTGTAACTGAGGAAATAGCGGGTTATGTTTGTGTTCATGAGAAAAGATGAATGGAGATAATCTCGATGGTTTGGTCCAGGGTCAGGTTTTCGTTTTCACCGACGATGTTGTGGGCCGGAATCGGGTATTTCAGGTCTATGCCATATCGTTCCGGGCTTTGGGCAAAGGTGTAGATATAGGCGGAAAGACTGTGGTCGTTCAGTGTGCATAGTTCTATGGCTTGAAAATGCTGTTCCCTGGTATTCAGCGCCAGCGTGTTTTCTCCGTATCGATGCACCAGTTCCAGTAACAGGAGCTTAAGCGGCATGTCTTTATTGATCGCCCAGACATTCATGATGAGCAAGGTTAAAGTTTTTTTACAACCACGGGTCGGCGAATGCTCAGCATCAACAGTTTTTGTACCTTGTTGATTAACCACAGGGAAAGTAAAAAGCTCACGATGGCGCTGGCGGCTATCCATAAATCTGCGGAAGTACTGTTATCGAGTAGCCCATCAGCGATACCCGCACCGATAAACAGGGCAATTAACGGCAATAGATACAATAATAGCGAGGCACTCAGCAGCAGGTTTTCATCAATCGCGACCATGACACTGTCGCCGATTTTCACTGGTATGTCGCAATCAACCGGTACGGATTTTTTCTTCAGTACACTGCCGATTACGTTGGTCGTACACGATGTTTTTTGCAGGCATCCGCCACAAGCGCCGGTTTGCCCGCTTTCGACCCAGACCTGATGGTTGTCAATTTTCACGACAACAGCTAATTCTTCAATCATCGCCTGTCTCCTCAATCAATATCAGGTGCTTTTCGGCAAAATATAATGTGCCGTCGATTTCTTCGAGTCTCAGCGCTTGCAGTCGCTGTCCGAGGCAAACTGGGCTTTGGCATTCGCCGGTTTTGGGATCGAAGATAAAGCCGTGCATCGAGCAGCGCAGGTATTTGCCGGTGTCATCAAAAATCGCATCCTGCTCACAGTTTAGCGGGCGGTGCATGTGCATACAGTGGTTGACATAACTGTAAGGCTTGTCGTCAAACAGGAAGACTAATGCAGAGCAGGATCGCCCTTTAATCATTATCGGGCGCATCAAATAGCTGATACCGCGTAGTTCAGCAACCGGACAAATAGCCTTGAGCTTGCTGTCTTGCATCTGGCTCTTATGCCCAGGCCAGCTGCAGGTTTTTAAGCCAAGAGTCCAGTCGTTCGTGCGTCAATTCTTTCTGGTTTTCCTGATCCAGCACCAAGCCGACGAATTGTTCATCGACTATCGCTTTAGACTGCTTGAATTTATAACCTTCAGTGCTGGTTGCGCCGATTACGGTCGCGCCGCTTTCTATAAAACTGTCGTAAAGATAAATCATCGCACTGACAAAATCGTCGGGGTAACCTTTTTGATTGCCCAAGCCGTAAATGGCGATGGTTTTACCGCTAAAATCATGTCCTGCCAGTTTAGGCAAAAATTCCGCCCAGCTTTCCGTTGCGTTGCCGGTCGCCAATCCCGGTAATTCGCCTTCGCCATAAGTCGGCGTACCCAGAATCAACACATCGTATTTAAGCAAATCTTCAACACTGGCTGTACGAATGTTGACGGGTTTACCGGCCAGGGCTGAACCGAGCAGGGTCGAGATTTCTTTGGCAATGCGCCGGGTATTGCCGGTATCGGTACCAAAAAAAATGCCTATTTTTGTCATGGTGTTCTCCTGCTCATTAATATTGCATCGTTCACACGCTCTGGGCGCAAATGATGAGTTCCCACGCCGGGGCGCTCATCGTTATACACAAGTCTGCTCAAGACTTTGATGTAGGCCGGAATACCCACAGGGCATAAATAAGCACGCCCGGCGTCAGCAAGAGCGGGTGTTTCCGGCATCAGTTGCTTCGAAATGCCGGAAACGCCTGTCCTGCGCTAATGCGCGGACAGACTTATTCCGGCCTACGTCGAGTTGTATATAACGATGAGTGTCAGAACGTACCCTCTGGGGCATAAATGGGAATTATAAATAACTGTAACTACACGCTTATCTGTAACAACCCACTAGCTGAATTAGCTGATTTTTCCTGCCATTCATCAGGCGTATAAGCCTTAACGCTGACCGCATGCAGCTTGCCGGATGCCAGTGGTTCTTTAAGGGTTGCCATCACTAATTGCTGTTTTTTTACCAGCGGTAACTCCGAGAATTGTGTGCTAATAACAGTAATCAGCAGGTCGCAACCCTCGCCTGCAACGATGACTTCAGCATCGGGAATGCCGAACTTGACCAGCGTTGTTACATCATTGCCAGTCAAGGTATCAGATGTAGGTTCCGGTTGCTTCGGCACAGCAGCTGTTAATAATGGCAATAAACTGCCGTTCTTATACATTTCTTCAACAATATCGCAGCCGCCAACCAGTTCGCCGTTGACGAATAATTGCGGGTAGGTCGGCCAATGTGAAATTTTCGGCAATTTTTCGCGGATGAAAGGTGCAGCCAATACATTGACGTATGCATACGGAATTTTGGTCTGCTTGAGAATGCCTACAGCTTTGCCGGAAAAGCCGCATTCAGGTTTGTCCGGTACGCCTTTCATGTACAGGATGATGGGGTTGTTTGCCAGTTGTTCGTGGATTTTTTCTTCGGTAGTTTTCATGAGTTTCCTATGATCTGGTATGGGCTGACTTATCGGTAAGCCCATGAAATAAAGGTCTAAAGATGGCTTACCTTACGTCAGCTTTTATACATTGTGGGTACATCGTACAAAATTATCCCGCCTGTTCCCTGCGTGGCTGGTCTGCTTTTAGCTCCAGCCTGACCTCGCCTTCGCCTTTAACAACATAGGCATCGATAATGCACTGCTCGACATCATCCCTTGAAGGAATATCAAACATGGTCTTGCGCAAAATCTGCTCCATGATGCTACGCAAACCGCGCGCACCGGTTTCCCTTTCGATGGCTTTTTGGGCGATTTCCGCCAGTGCATCCTGCTCAAAAACCAACTGCACACCTTCGTAAGCAAACAATTGCTGGTACTGTTTGACCAGAGCATTTTTCGGTTCAGTCAATACACGGATCAGAGCATCGACATCCAACGGTTCCAATGGTGCCAGCACTGGAAAACGCCCGATAAATTCAGGAATCAGGCCGAATTTGCGCAAATCACTGGGCTGGGTGGCATTGAGCATGTCTTCAAGGCTCGGTTTCTCTGAGTTCTGGTTCACTTCAGCATGAAAACCGATTGCCGAATTAGTCGGTACCAGCCGCTTTTCAACATGTTTTTCCAGGCCAGGAAACGAACCGCCGGCAATAAACAGGATATTGCGGGTATCCATCAGCATATCGCTGCCGTCCTTGTTGCTGCGGCTTTTATTCGGAAGCTTGACATGCGAACCTTCGACCAGGCGCAACAAGGCTTGTTGTACGCCTTCGCCGGACACATCGCGGGTGCCGGTTTGCTGTTCGGGGCTACGGGCGATTTTGTCGATTTCATCGATATAAACAATGCCCCATTCAGCATTCGCCATATTGCCTTCAGCAACATCCAGTAAACGCACCAGAATATTTTCCACATCGTCACCGACATAACCCGCCTGCGTCAGCGTCGTCGCATCAGCAACAACGAACGGTACACCGACGATTTTTGCCAGTGTGCTGGCAAGCAGGGTTTTACCAGTACCGGAAGGGCCGATCAGCAAAATATTGGATTTACCGATTTCAACATCCTTATCAAATTCGCCGAGTCCGGCATCACCCCCTTCATGTTTCAGGCGCTTATAATGGTTGTAGACCGCAACAGCGAGAATTTCCTTGGCCAGATTCTGGCCTATTACATACTGGTCGAGATGTTCCTTGATTCTGGCAGGCTTGGGTAGCGCGCCCTGCATTTGCGACAGTTCTTTTTTCCTGCTCCAGTTACTGACTACCTGATGCGCCAGTGCGACGCAAGCCCCGCAAATATAACCCTCGGCTCCGGCAATCAGCGGTATTGACGCCGATTGTTCGATACCGCAAAAAGAACAGTGTTTGATTTCTTTAATGCTCATGGCTGTTGCCCTCGGGTTCTTTGGCTAAAGCGGCTAACCAGGCGCGCTGGCAAGTACGTTTGGCGCGTTCTTTCATTAACTGGCGAATTTTCGGTGTGGCTTTTTGTAACGATAATGTTTCCGCTTTTTGTATCTGCTTGCATAAAACCAGGTGAAAACCGATTTCCGATTCAACAATATCGCTGATCCCGCCGGCTTTCAGCTTGAACAACGCCGCATCAAGCTCAGGATACAGCTTACCGCGCGGCACCAAACCGAGTACACCGCCTTGCAGTGCAGTAGGACATTCCGAATGCTTTAAAGCCAAGTCAGCAAATTTATGCGGTTTTTTTTGCAGTTTCGTACTGATTTCTTCAAGCCGCCTTTGGGCCATCTCGCGGGTGTTTTCGGGATAGTCGGGATTGATGCTGATTAAAATATGCCAGGCTTCACGCAGTTCCGGTTTATGGAACTGTTCGGGATGCAGATGGTAATAAATACCGACTTCTATCTCGCTGATATGAGGCGAGCGGCTGCCGATTAATTCCAGCACGGTATTCACCTTGCACTGCCGGTACAAGGCGGCACGCAACGCGTCTTCATCAAGGTGGTTCTTATACAACTCGCTGAAGAAAACCGCTTCGTCGTCATAACGGTCGCGGATTTCCTGATAAGCAAGTTGCACTTCCTGATCGGTAATCATGACCCCTGATGCTTCCCTGGAATTGAGCACCCGCGTTTCAATCTTGAACTCATTGGCAGCCTGGCGCTGGGCTTGAGTCAATTCGGCATCGGCAAGCTCACTTGGGGCTTTCTTGAATAAGGCTAACGCCGCCCGCAACAGGTTATAAGCTTCCGGGCTGTTGGAATTGGCAGTCGGTGTCATCGTTAAAACTCCGGCTCGTTAAATGTTTCGGGATGCGCCGGAGCCAGCGCAGGTTCAGGAACTTGCAGCATCCGCCCCTGGAAAGCGACATGGTATTGAATCAGGGCATCATCGCGAATTACTTTTAATACTTCGCCTTCCGCACCCCTGGCGACGATGATCTGGCCTTTTACGCCTAAATCTATCGTGCAAACCACCTTGTCCCGGAACTCAAAACGGCTGGGATTCCAGGGATCATCAGCACTAATCAACTCTTCGAGGCGGCAGCCGACCATAATGTCCTGGCTAAGGAAATGGACGGTGAAAATCACCTGATCCTGCAAGAACGTGCCTACATTTAAGACATGCCCGACACTACCCCGGCGTACCAGCAACACGCCGACATCCAGGCCCGGATAGGTACCGTCATTACGGACATTACGGGTGACACGCACCGGCTCGCCGAAATCAAAGCGGCCTTCATCAAAGCGTTCGGGTCTCATGTTTTTATATCGCTTAACGAAACAAATGCGGTTTGCGGTTCTCCCATGCTGAATACCTTGAATACTTTCTCGGTTTGCGCATCGGATTCGACAAAATCCTGGTAAGCCCGCATCAACAGTTTGCTATATACCGCCCGCTTTGCCGTTTCATCTTCGGGCATACTGTCTGCGCCTTGCTGCAAATAATTATGGAATCGTTGCAGGATATGCAGGCGGTTGACATGCACAACGCTGGGCTCGTATTCCAGTTGAAAGTATTGCAGGAAGTCTTCAGCGGACTCCAGTTCTTCCATTTCTTCTTCAAAACTCATGGTGTTCTCCGCTTGGTTTATGGTTAATGCTGGCTCACAAGCTCCGGCTCTCATCGTTATACACAAATGTCGTCATACCCGCCGGGAAGCGGGTATCCAGTGCCATGGACGGAACTTCGAACACATCCCTGTGTTCTGGATCCCGGCAATCCATGCCGGGATGACGTGCTTTTAAATACTTGTGTATAACGATGAGAACTCCAGCTTGGGCGCTCAAATCCGAGAAGCTCTAGCTTCGAGAGTTCTGGAAGCTGGAGCTTCCAAGGCCGCATTCCCAAGCCGGAGCTTGGGAACGAGTGTCAATATAATTCTTGTAAATAGTCATCAAATCGGCCCCACTAAAGCCGTGTCCTGGGTCAGCAGGTAGACAGCAAGAATAATGAAGCCTATCAGAGCCATGATGGTTAATAGCAAATCGGTTTTTTCTTTCAACATGAGCTAGCTCCGGTTACTTCGTTATCCGCTTTACGCTTGATAACCAGTTCCAGTAAGCCCTGTGCGCCAATTCTGTCCTTACTGTCCAATTCAACCAGCTTTTCAAAAATATCCTGGCTGATGTCGAGATTATCCAAACGCATATTTAAAAATCCGATAGCTTTCAGTGTGAACAGATATAGCCTGACCTGCGTCAACAAAGCGGCAGGGGTTCCCGTCAGATGGCTTTGCTGCAAATCACGCCAGTTTTCAGGGAATGACACCAGCGCTCTGATGACCGCCAATGCCTTGACGGTTGCAGCCAAGGCTTCTTCCAGCCGGTGCTGGTAATAATAAAAACGGTTCAATGCCACCAGCACATTCAGCGATTCAGGCGCTTTAAAATACGCCCGCAGCAATGGCAATTCGGCATCGCCGCCGCCATAATTTTCCGCCGCTTCGGCAATCAGTTCTTTTACGCCTGCCACATCCGGCTCTTCGAAATACAAACCCTGAGCTTCGAAATCCAATAAATCCACTTATACCCCCGCCGCAATTTTTATCGGGCTGTCCTGGTGGCCCGCACAGATACCTTCTGCGTCACAGCTCAGGCAATTATCTTCATCAGTCGATTTTTGCCACTGCGCCTGTTTGGCTTCCAGTTCGTCAATGCGCTCGATCAGGCAAGAGATGGCTTTGCCTACCGGATCAGGGATCAAATGATGATCCAGATCGATACCGTGCCGGTTCTGAATCTTCGCGCCTTTGCTCTGGATAATCCGCCCCGGAATGCCGACGACCGTACAGCAATGCGGCACATCCTTGACGACAACAGAATTGGCCCCAACCCGGACATTGTTACCCAGTGTGATAGCACCGAGGATTTTCGCACCGGAACCGACCAGCACGTTATCGCCTAAAGTCGGGTGGCGTTTCTCCTTGTTCCAGGTCGTGCCGCCCAGCGTAACGCCGTGATATAAAGTGACATCGTTGCCGATCACGGCGGTCTCGCCGATCACCACACCCAGCGCATGGTCGATAAACAGGCGCCTGCCGATGGTTGCGCCGGGATGGATTTCGACACTGGTCAGCCATCTGGCAAATGCCGACAGGACCCGCGCCGAAAGTTTCCAGTCAGCTTTCCACAAGCGATGGCTAATCCGGTAAATCAGCACTGCGTGTACGCCGGAATAGGTCAGCAATATTTCCAGTACACTGTGGGCAGCCGGATCGCGGCCAAACACGCAATTGACATCTTCATGCCATTGCGCAAAAAATCCCAACTTCGTATCGGCAAAATTGCTTTCCGACATCACCATCACCACTAGCTAAGGCTCCAACCCGTTTTGCCCGGAACAGGGGGAGCCGGTATCCTGAAAAATGAGCCGGGATAGCGGTCGTCATCCAATGGCAGTTCCACGGTTTCTTTAACTTCGGTCTCGCATGAAAGGGGTTCGTTATGTTCGTTCATGATGAATCGTCCTCTAAAGATTTTGATGAAAAAGATTCAGGTCGGATGCGCTGGGCGATTGTTTGGTCGACTTGACAAACTGCTTGACGGCCAACAAAAGTTTTTGCGCCTGACCCCGATTAACAATAATGCCCAGTTGTTGATAGGCATGGATGACGCCTTGTGTACCCGAATGTTTTCCCAGCACCAGTTGATGGCTGCGCCCGACGATAGCCGGATCAACACCCTGGTAATTGTTCGGGTCTTTGAGTAAACCATCGACATGAATGCCGGCCTCATGGCTGAACACATTCTTGCCGATCAGGCTTTTGCGGCTGCCGATAGCATCGCCTGAAGCGTTGGCGACCAATGCGGATAATTCGGGAAATTGTCCGAGATTAATGCCGGTATCGATGCCATATAACTGTTTGAGCCCGACCACAACTTCTTCCAGCGCGGCATTACCGGCACGTTCGCCCAGGCCGTTAACAGTGGTATTGACATGACTTGCGCCAGCCAAAGCCGCCGCCAGAGTATTGGCGGTTGCCAGCCCCAGATCGTCATGCGCATGCATTTCAATTTCCAGGTCGGTGGCTGCACGTAACTTTTTGATGGTTTCAAACACGCCGAACGGCTCCATAATGCCGACCGTATCGGCAAAACGGATACGAGTGGCGCCTGCCTGTTGCGCGGTTTCAGTCATGCGAACCAGAAAATCGAGATCGGCGCGGGACGCATCTTCCATACCGACGCAGACGTCAAAACCCAGATGCCGCGCTTCCTGCACCAGCTCGTTGATCGTAGCCAGAACCCAGCGCCGCGATTGTTTCAGCTTATGTTGAATATGCTGATCGGATGCGGAAATCGACAAATCGATCTTGTGTACCTGTAAACCCACACAGCTTTGCAAATCATCCCGGCGCATCCGCGACCAAACCAGTAGCTTTGACGGCAAGCCCAAAGCAGCAATTGCCTGGATTTCTTCCCGCTCCCCTGCCCCCATCGCCGGAATGCCGATTTCCAGCTCCGGCACACCCAGCGCCGCCAGTTGCGTCGCTATCGCCAGTTTTTCATCCAGCGAAAATGCAACTCCGGCAGATTGCTCACCGTCCCTGAGCGTGGTGTCGTCTATGATGATGTGGCGGTTTGGAGTTTTCATAGGGTTTTGCTGAACTCGTAACACTGTTGATAGTGTTAAAGCAAAACGCTTGCCAATTGCTTAGGCTACAAAAATAGGGGCTTGCAGGTCGGGGAGTTCAAGCCATAGCAGACAATGCAGCAGGCCGGGAGGGAAATTGTCGTAAAGCTGACAAAATAGATGGAGGTTTTTATCTGAAGCAAATTTGGATAAAACCACTGCTTTGTTTATAGTTCTACCAAATTAGAGAACGCACTCAATGAATATCAAGCCCATCCGTAACGATGATGAATTAAATACCGCACTCCAACAGCTGGAAACGGTTTTTCAAGCCGAAGATGGCACACCCGAAGCTGACGAGATGGAAGTGTTAGTTACCTTAATAGAAGCCTACGAAAACAACCATTGTTTCACCTAACCCTCATGATGCTTCGAGCATACCTTATAAAGTTTGTCGGAGGATGAAAACAGAACGGCTGGTTAATACATAAAGTATTTGCCAAGACTGAGCAGGTTAACTTACTCGCATGATATGCTTCGGTTAAATAAAACAACGGCTTAAAACATGCACTTTGAATGGAAAGAGCATAAAAATAAACAACTTCAAAGTGACCGTGGCGTTTGTTTTGAGGATGTATTAATCGCCATTGACGAAAAAAGACTGCTGGATATTTTGCCGCATCATAATCCTGAAAAATATCCCAACCAAAAATTATTCATCGTCGAAATAAGAGCTTATGTTTACTATGTACCTTTTGTGGAAGATAGCGACATGATTTTTCTAAAAAATATTATTCCAAGCCGTAAATACCAAAAGAAATACCAGAGAGATTAGCAAAATGGCAACACAATTATCGGCAGAAGAACAAGCCATTATCGACTATGTCGAAGGTGGGAACGCAAGCAGTATCGATGATTTGGACACTCAAATAAATCGTTACAAGCAAGTTGCTCATTCCCAAATAAGTGATAAGAAAGCTATCAGCAACCAGTTATTGGAAAGCAATATTCAGCACATCGAAGCAAAATACATTAGCCAGGAATTGCTGCCGCATCAGCCGCTGATACAAACAAAGTGGTTCAACGGGTTTCCTCCGCAATGCCCGCCAAGTGATGCACGAAATGACACTCTTCAAGTATTTAGACTCGTATCAAACAACCCTCCGACCTCTGACGACTTTCTTTCGACAATCAGAGAATATCCACATCGCAAATTTTCAGATGAAATTTTGTGCAATGCTCATGGCGTTTCAGTTTACCGAATATACAAAGACGCATTGAATTCACGCAATAAGTTTTCCAAAACGTTGGGACATAAAAAAATAGCAGTTGGTACTATCACGCCAAATGATGGTTTAGTAAAAGAAACTTTTGAGCCATCCCATATAACTTGGTGGCTTCAAACTGAAAAACCACATAAAACATTTAGGGAGGTCGGAAATGTCACAAAGTGATTATCTTCAAAACCTCATAAAAGACTTAACTCCTATAGAGATTTTTGATTATTACGACGGCCCTAGATTCTATAGTTGCCACGACAAAGTTGGTCAAATATTTTTGGTTTATTGGATTGACGAAGCCGACGATTATGATTCATGGCTATATTTGCGGGTTAGTCCAGAACGCTATTCATCTTTAAAAAGCGGGAATATACCGGTTGCAAAAGTTCTTAGTGCTCCTGAAGAAAATTTTGCGATTATCGTAAATAATTACGGAACTAATTTTTCAGCAGAAGAAATACCAAGTGTAAATATTGAGCCTGAATGGCTTCCTCCAGTCGACTATTACTTGAACTTACATGAGTCAGTCTTACCGCTAAAAACACTGCCTGAAAAAACCTTATCTGCTGTTGAGATTGCAACACGATCAGATAGACAAGTTATTGATTTAGCTTTTGTTAAGTTGTCGAACACATATGAAATGGGTTGTGGCAAGTTGGGTAGAGTACTCGATTCGGTTCAAAATGTTATATATGCACTATCTTGTGGAGAACAGTTTGATGGTCGTAGAGTTCCAGAAAAAATAAAGTTTGACAGCGAAGTGCTGGCTACAGGCTTATTTGCAAGCTCATTTGGTGTTCGCCTACAATCGAAAGGGAACGATATTTTTTCTGACCATGAAATAAAACACGCAACAGAAATGCTAGCGCATTTGCTTTCTTCACTAGAACGACCAGAAACAGTGCCAGAAGAACTTCATCATTTCAATATTCTTGCGAGAAGTAGATTTAAACACTTGTTGGGTGTACTGGTCGATTCAGAGGTGTCGATCAAATCTGATTGGGGATCACCATCTGGAAAAACTTTGCAGTCTCAAGTATCTATGAACAAAATCAAGCAAGCATTACAAAAACTGGATGAATCTGATAAACCGATTACAAGAATCGTGAAGAGACCAGCCTATTTGGTAGGGGTGGATGTGGAGAGTGATTTTTTTGCATTAAAAATAGAGGATAACGAAATAATAAAAGGAAAGTTATCGGAATCTGTTTCAAAACGACAATTTGATATTCCTTGCAAAATCATTGCTGAACTTAAGGAGTCGTGTGTAATAGATCTCCTTACAGATAAAGAGAAATGGTCCTATGTTCTTATTGGTTTTGAAAAATAATTTATGCTATCGGATTAGCTAACGCACTAATCCGGCCTACAAAACAACCACCGGAATTTTAATAATTTAAAAGATAGGTAAATTATGAGCTCCACATTTCTCGCCAACTCAAATGATCGCAGAGCTTTTGCTGGGTTACGTGACCAACCGCCAAAGTAACCCATCCAGGCATTAATCTTGTGTTACCCTATTGCACTTTTTCCCCCAAGGGTAACCTCCAATACTTGGCATTCAACCAAGCCAACCAACAAGGATAAACCATGACCAATCCCCTTAAATGCCCAAAATGCAGCTCGGAATACTGCTATGAAGATGGAAACATGATTATTTGCCCTGAGTGCGGGCATGAATGGTCCAAGGATGCAGCAGATGAACAGGCTGATGGGCTAGTGGTTCGCGATGCTAATGGCAATGTGCTTAATGATGGAGATAACGTAACGGTAATCAAGGACCTGAAAGTTAAAGGCTCGTCATCGGTTATCAAGGTCGGCACCAAAGTGAAAATTATCCGCCTTGTTGACGGCGATCATAATATCGACTGCCGGGTTGACGGTATTGGCGCCATGCAACTGAAATCGGAATTTGTAAAGAAAGCCTAATGACATTAGTCAGGCTGCGGCATTTCAAAATCCGTCATTCAAGCCGCTTGGCGGCAAATATCTATAGCAAAACGGGGCAGCTTGAATAAGCTGCCCCGTCGTGGCGGTCATTGCTATTAAGTTAATCCATTCGAGCCGGGCTGTCGGCCTGTCGAACGAAAACTCAATCAAGCATAAGTCGGTTTAAAAGCCTGCTCAGGATTGACAACCGGCCCATTGCCGTCCCAATACGGCGATAATTTCCGCAAGGTCGCAACGACGCTTGGCATCACTTTCAACACTTCATCCACTTCATGCATGGAATTGTAACGCGAGAACGAGAAGCGTATCGTGCCGTGCGCGGCGGTGTAAGGGATGTCCATCGCGCGCATGACATGGGACGGCTCCAGCGAACCGGAAGTACAGGCTGAACCGCTGGAAGCAGCGATACCGGCCTTGTTGAGCAGCATTAAAATAGCTTCTCCTTCGATATATTCAAAGGCAATGTCGGTGGTATTCGGCAAGCGGTTATTCAGGTCGCCGGTGATAAAGGAATGTGGAATCTGTTCAATAATGCCGCGTTCCAGGCGGTCGCGCATGGCTTTTACCTTGGTGTTTTCGTATTCGATATGTTCCAGCGCCAGCTCGCAGGCTTTGCCCAGGCCGACGATGGACGCCGTATTTTCAGTACCTGCGCGCCGTCCGCGTTCCTGATGACCACCACGCAATAACGGGCGGTAACGCGTGCCACGGCGTAAATACAACACGCCGATGCCTTTCGGCGCATGAAGCTTGTGACCGGACATCGACAGCATGTCGATTTTGGTGTCCTGCAACATCATCGGGATTTTGCCGACGGCCTGCACGGCATCGGTATGGAACATCACTCCCGCCGCATTCGCCAGTTCGGCCATTTCCTTAACCGGAAAAATCGTGCCGGTTTCGTTGTTGGCCCACATCACCGAAACAATGGCAACCTGGTCGGACAGCAGCTTTTTGTAGGCTTCCAGATTCAGTCGCCCTGCCCTGTCCACCGGCATACGGTGAATCGTGTAGCCTTCTTTTTCCAGCGCTTCGCACAGGTTCAGGATCGCGGCATGTTCAACCGTTGTCGTGATAATTTCTTTCTTGTTGGGCTGGGCCTTGATTGCTGACAGAATCGCTGTTGAATTCGACTCAGTCCCGCAGGACGTGAAAATGATTTCCGAATCATGTTCGCAGCCGATCAGCGCTTGCACTTGTTGCCGCGCCTGCTTGAGACCTTTGGCGACACCATCGGCAAATTTATGTATTGACGACGGATTACCGTATTGTTCGAGAAAATAGGGGATCATCACATCAACGACCGCATGATCCACCTTGGTGGTGGCATTGTTGTCCAGGTATATGTCCGTCATCACGCCACCTCAATATTGACCAGTTTTTTCATTTCCGAAGCGGGGACGACTTTAATAAATTCGCCCATCACTTCCATCAACCGTTGCTGGATACCGGCAATCGTCATCGCCGCCATCTGGCAGCCACTACAGGCGCCGGTCATATTAACGTAAGCAGTGTTGCCGATCACTTCGACCAGTTCGACATCACCGCCGTCGGCCATCAACGAAGGGCGTAACGATTCCAGCACCTGCTCGATTTTTTTGATACGTTGCAGGTTGGTCAACGGTAATTTGACTTCGGCAACAACCGGCTTACCGACTGGAGCCGCTTCAGGGTCGAATTTCTCACCTTTTTCTGCCAAGACTTTTTCCAGGATCGCTTCAATGTCTTCATGACAGGCCGCACAACCGCCGCCCGCTTTGGTGAAATTGGTCACATCCTGTACGGTGCGCAATTTATTCGCCCAGACCATTTCTTCAATCATCACCGCATCAATCGCGAAACATTTGCAGATCAAAGCGCCTTCTTCGTGGTCGTCTGCCCATTCTTCGCCGCGATAATTGGCGATTGCAGCCTGTAAAGCTTCGCGTCCCATCACCGAGCAGTGCATTTTTTCCGGCGGCAAGCCTTCCAGTTGATCGGCAATGTCCTGGTTAGTCACTTTCAAGGCTTCATCCAGAGTCATGCCTTTGATGATTTCGGTCAACACTGACGATGACGCAATCGCCGAACCGCAACCGAAAGTCTGGAAACCGGCTTCAAGGATCACTTCTGTCTCATCCTCGACTTTCAACGTCAGCCTTAAGGCATCACCACAACTGATAGAGCCGACTTCGCCGGTCGCATTGGCGTCAACCACCGCACCGGCATTTTTCGGGTTAAAAAAGTGTTCTTTTACTTTGTCTGAATAGTCCCACATGGCTTTTCCTCGGATTAACTGATTGCCCAGAATGTGTAGGGTACGCATCGCGTACCTTTCGAAATTGGCTTTACTTAAGGTACGCGCTGCGTACCCTACTGATACTCATTAAGAACAGGTCTTGGTTCCGGTACCAGTGGGGTTAGGATTAAACGAAGAACCGCAAGCGCAACTTTTAGCCGCATTCGGGTTGGTAAACTTGAATCCCGAACCGTCGATACTATCGAGAAAATCAATCGACATGCCGTCGAGCATCGGCAAGCTGACCGGATCAACAAAAACCTGGACTTCGCCGCAATCAATCACGGTATCTTCTGCTGTGTGCTTGCCTTCGAGTTTCAAGCCGTATTGATAACCTGAACAACCGCCATCGGTGACTTCAATGCGAAGCCCGGCTGATGGCGTTTCCGAACTGGCGATAAAGCGACCGACAGCGTTAATGGCTTTTTCTGTTAATGTAATCACTTGAGTCTCCTGAAAGGTTTGGCATCGTTCTTGTAATTACCTAAAGCAACCTGTATGCCATCACGTTTTATTTTTATAAGTGATTAAATTAAATAAGAATAATGCTTTGATAGCACAGGTGAAGGATAGCTTACATAAGACAATCCACAGAATTTTGTAGGCTTTGCTACAAAACCACCCGTATCAAGCTAAGGAGTTACCATGAAAGTAGAAGACCTGGATATAGGCGACGTTGTCTATGCGGCCATTACCATCACCGATGACGGCTCAATTCCCGACGGCAATGAAGGCGACGTGCTCGCGGAAGCCGGAACGCGCGGTGTTATCACGATGATCGGCCATGTCGAAGAACAACCCGAGCGCAGTGTGTTTCTGGTACGTTTTGAAGATAAGGATATGAACCTGGGCAGTCCGGTGGGATGCTGGCTTGAGGATTTGATGGTGGAACCGAGGTTGGTGAATTAGCCAGTGCAATACAATAGTTTGGTAAAATAATACTCATGTCAGGCTGCTTTTTAAATTGCACTTATTAGCGCCTTTTTTGCCTATCTATGAGGTTTACACCATGACCAAAGCCAACAAAGAAGTCCGTATTGTCTCGAAAGCGGATAAAAAAACATTATCCGCAGCACAAAAACAATTTAACAGTTTGAGTAAAAAAATTGACCAGCAAAAAAAACTGCTGCTGAAATGGAAAGAAACCATTCCCTCTTATAATCACAAAGTCGAGCAAGAATATGAGCCTTTACTCGAAACATTTAACCAGCATCAGTTGGAATGGGTGAAATTATTGGATGTATTTCACAACCAACCTCTGTTCAAAAAGACCGATAAAGCCAAAATCAAACATTTGATTATCGAGGTGTGCGAGGACTTATTAGTCGAAATGGACACCGATGAAGTGAAGACCTTGTTTAACAAATACGGCGATGAGGATTTCGATACCATTAAACAGGAAACTGACGCGGCAGTCGGTGAAATGATGAAAGGACTGGCTAAAAACATGTTCAACGTGGATATTGAAGAGGATGCCGATGTCAGTTCGCCGGAAAAATTCCAGGCTTATTTACAGGAAAAGCTCCAGGAACAAAAAGAAGCTCAAACTGAAGCAGGTGAATCACCCTATCAAGCCAGAAAAACCAAAAAGCAACTGGCAAAAGAAGCGCGTCAACAAGAGGAAGAAGCATTGGCAAGCAAATCAGTGCAAGAAGTTTATCGTAAATTAGTCGCCGTGCTACATCCTGATCGCGAACCTGATGAGACCGAGCGTGAACGCAAAACCGAGTTGATGCAACGCGTCAACATCGCTTACGGCAAGAAAGATTTGTTGCAACTGCTGGCATTACAGTTGGAAATCGAACAAATAGATACTACACACTTAAGCCAAATGGCTGACAGTCGATTGAAATATTTTAATAAAATCTTAAAAGACCAATTGATGGAACTGGATCGGGAGATTTTTCAAATTGAAGAGCATTTTAAACTTCAGTTACAAATGCCCTTTTATGCCCGGTTATCGCCAGAACAATTGCTGTTGAATCTGGCTCACGACATACGACAAGTACAAGAACAGATAACAGGAATCAAAAAAGACCTAAGCTTTTTTGAAAATGCATCAGCATTTAAAGCCTGGTTGAAAACCTACAAAATTCCTAAAAGTAGTCGTCAAGATGATTTTGATGATCTGTTTTTCGGTGGTTTACCTTTTGGCTTTAAATGAGCTGCTGCTGTTTTTCAGATGCCTGGCTAACATACGCCCAACTATTGCAGCACTGACGCGACAATCTATATAACCAAGGCAACGAGCTGATGAACCCTGACACCGAAACTCTGCTAAATTACCACAATCGCACCAAACACACCCTGCAACGCTATGCGAAAGGCCCGGAAACCCTGGATTGGGACGACCAGCCTGACCCTTTCCGGCGCTTCTCCGGTTGTGAGGTGTTATCGCTGCCGACACCCGGACGCGAGTTGCAGCCGATGTTTACCGATCTCGACAATCTTCAGGCGATTCCGACACAATCGCTGGACTTGGATAACATCGGCTTACTACTGGAATTGGCGTTTGGTTTGTCGGCCTGGAAACAGTTCGGTCCCAACCGCTGGTCATTGCGCTGCAATCCGTCCAGCGGCAACCTGCATCCGACAGAAGCCTATCTGATCAGCACGGGCAACAGCTTTATCAAATCCGGTGTTTACCACTATGTCAGCCATGACCATAGCCTTGAACAGCGTTGCCGGTATGACGATACGTTAACCGAGTCTGATTTGCTCATCGGCCTGTCTTCTATCCATTGGCGGGAGGCGTGGAAATACGGCGAACGGGCTTACCGTTATTGCCAGCATGACACCGGCCATGCCTTGGGAGCTTTGCGCTATGCGGCGGCAACTCTCGGCTGGTCGATAGAATTACTGCCGGAATGGTCGGATGCCGATATCTCCACTTTGCTGGGGCTGGACAGAAAAGATGATTTCAAGGCGCTGGAGCATGAATCGCCCGATTTTGTTTGCCGGATAATCGCGCAAAATTACCAGCAAACCGACGTTAATACTTTATTAGAATCGGCACAATCAGGAACTTGGTTCGGCAAAGCCGACAGCCTGCGCGCTTATCATTTATACAAGTGGCCTGTTATTGACGAAGTCGCCGAAGCCGCTCACAAACCACGGACTGAAGAACCCGTTTGGCAAATAACCAAACAACCTTTACCGACATCATCCTGCACGGAAACCGCAACAGCAATCATCCGCAAGCGCCGCAGTGCGCAACAGTTTGACGGCAAAATGCCGCCCTTGCCTAGCGCTGATTTTTACCGGATGCTGGCTGCCGTTTTACCGACCTCTCCCGCTTTCGATCTATGGCAATGGCCGCCGAAAATTCATTTGTTTTTCTTTGTGCATCGTGTCGAAGGCTTAACGCCCGGCTTGTATGCCTTGCTCAGAGACAATAACGCACTGGAACAGTGTCAGTCGGCAACGCTGGATCAATTCGACTGGCAAAAACAGTCCGACAATTTGCCGTTCTATCATTTGTATTCGGGTGATTTAAAACAGGTCGCCAAAACCTTGTCCTGCCACCAGCCTATCGCCAGCGATAGTGCATTCAGCCTGGCTATGGTTGCCGAATTCAGTGATACCATCTCCTCAACACCGTGGCTGTACCGGCGTTTATTCTTGGAATGCGGCCTGATCGGACAAGTACTGTACCTGGAAGCAGAAGCCTCAGGCATTCGCGGTACCGGCATCGGCTGTTATTTTGACGACAGTGTGCATGAAATACTCGGTATCAAGGATGATAAATTACAGAGCCTGTATCATTTTACGGTGGGAAAACCGCTGGAAGACAAGCGCTTGCAGACTTTTCCGGCATATGGGCATTTGCACGAACAACGATAAGAATATATCGAGTTATTATGAGAACGCTTTATTACAGCCACGCGGATTTTCAGTTACATAACACCGGCATCGAACATCCCGAATGTGCAGCCAGGCTCAGGGCTATCGACCAAGTATTGGCACAAGCTGAATTTGCCAACCTAATCAGAGTGCAACCGCCGCTGGGTAGTGAGCAGCAAGTCAAACTGATTCATCCGCCTGAACATATCCAACGCATCCGTGATGCGCTGCCCGTTGCTGGAGAAAGCTACCTGGATCAGGACACTGTATTGTCACCCGATTCGCTGACAGCGGCATTCCGTGCCGTCGGCGCAGTCTGTGATGCCGTTGACCGTATCCTGACAGATACCGCAGACAATGCTTTTTGTGCTGTCCGCCCACCCGGACATCATGCCGAACCCAAGCAGGCGATGGGTTTTTGCCTATTCAACAACATTGCCATTGCCGCCGAATATGCCCGCCGACACTACCATCTGGAGCGTGTCGCCATTGTTGATTTCGATGTCCATCACGGCAACGGTACTCAGGTCGCTTTCTATCATCAACCCCAAGTGTTTTACGCTTCCTCACACGAAATGCCAAATTATCCCGGCACGGGTTATCCATCGGAAACAGGTATAGGCAATATCGTTAACGTTCCTTTGAGCTCAGGCGATACCGGCAATGAATTCAAGGCAAAATACCAAAGCATTATCTTGCCCGCACTGGACAGCTTCAAGCCTCAGTTATTGCTGATTTCAGCGGGATTTGATGCCCACAAAGACGACCCGTTATCAGGCATCGAGCTGGTAGAAGACGATTATCGCTGGGTAACACAGGCCTTGATGGAAATTGCCACGCGCCATTACCAGGGGCGGATTGTTTCAGTATTGGAAGGCGGTTATAACATCAGGGCTTTGGCATTGAGCGTTGCCGTTCATGTTAAGGTCTTGATGGCGATCAATACAGAAACCTGTTGATTTCTAAAAAAGTTGAAATGCAATATATTTCTGTCAACCTAAACAATTGGCGTTGGCGGCAGTTAAATATAACAAAATGGTTAACGAGATAACTCAAAGTTCAAAGCGAATCCGCCACAAGCAGGCCTTTGGAAAAGGCATTATTGAAAATCATCGGGCAACTTTTCGATGTTACTTGCAGCTCAAAGCCGCCACCCGGAAATTACTCGAATTTCTATGCTCCAAAAGAGCCTACTCAACATAGAATTGGAATGGCATACAATAGCTATGTCGTCGCTAATTATGGAAATACAGCGTGGATATGCACATTTTGCAAATCGTCTATTTTAAAATCTTTGTTCCGTCAAGGGGCAATGGTTTCCTAACTGCCCCCATTTTTTCACTGCCGTATCGTTGCTATTCTCGCGTAGCCCCTGCCAAGCCGTATCAGTGTGGTTTCAACCACACTTTTCTGATTTCTGGAGCACTTTATATAGCATTTTTAGGCTATTTTACAAATTCTGTCTTTTCTACAGACATAAAAAAACCGCCGTTAAGCGGTTGATTTTATTATTTTTATGATGGAGGCTGCGAGCGGAATCGAACCGCTGTAGATGGCTTTGCAGGCCACTGCATAACCATTTTGCTACGCAGCCTTGACTTGAAATAAAAAAGCCGCGAATTTTCGCGGCTTTTTTAGTTTAATTGGAGCGGGAAACGAGATTCGAACTCGCGACCCCAACCTTGGCAAGGTTGTGCTCTACCACTGAGCTATTCCCGCGCTGCAAATTATTTTTATAATTATAGTCACTTTTAAAATACTGTCAATCTTTATTTATTGAACATCAATCGATAGAGCCCAACCCGTTTTTCCTTTGCACTCGCCATCTTCCATTTGTACCTCAGCAAATATATTTTTCTTTCCATAAGCATCCTGGAGCTGTAAAACCGTTACTGGCGTTCCTTGAGGCATGTGCTGACAAGCTCCGGTTCTATCGGCTTCTTCGGTATCATCATAAGCTGCTGTAGATCCTGGTACTGATACCAAACGAACAGTTGCTGAAGGATCGTAAGCATTTGCACTTTTTAGTACATATTTTTGCCCTATGGCAAGATCTTTAATTACAGGACCGGACACAGTATTTGAGCCACTGCCGCCGCTCACAGCCAACAAAATAATCAGGCCCGCTATACCGCCCGCAATACCAAAAAACACTTTAGGCTGTTTTTCTTTTAAACTTAGTATGGAAGAAACTAAGCTGGCAGCAGTTTTTTTTGCCGCTTCTACTTTTACTTCTACTGCATCTTCAGCTTGTTTCGGGTTTTCTTCTTCACTCATTTCTCATCCTCTCTTAGTGTGATTTATTATATTTATTAAAACTTAGCTCTAAGCATCGTATCACCTTTCCATACGGGCCATCTATTTCCAGAAATTTAAATCTTTCCACTCATAAACTTTTTACAGCAGGTGGTTCATAACGAGTACCTACGGTTGCTAAACTTACCACGATAGAAAAACTTTTCAAGTGCTTTATGTATTCAGTCTACCATTTCACGGCTGGTTATCGTTAAATAGCTGGATAAAGGTTTAATTTTCTCTTTTTACCGCTTTCATACATTCGAACTGCCAATACCCCGACCCTATATTCTTTTTGTTTTTCAGCATAATGTGGAATTCATCATGGTTTATGAACAGCCGTATGATGTCTCCTTCTTTCAGAATGAAAGTGTCAAAAATAATGTAACTTTTCCCGTTTTGCCCTTTGTCATGGTAGAACAATGCTTTCTTTGAAACATTATTTTTTAACGGCCCGATTGGAATATAAGTAACGGCTGTGCATTGAAGCGCCAGTAATTGGATACCGAAACTTATCTTTCCGGTTTCCTGTTCTGCCATAAGCCTATCAACAATACCTAGCAATCGCTTATGCTCTGGTGCGTCTGTTTTCCTGAAGCTAACCAGACTGCCTATAGATAAGACGCCTGTCTTGTTAAAAACACAAGACAATAATCGACTGGAGAGCGATTGCACCAGAAACTCCAGCTCTTCTTCAGAATTAATTTCCTCAAGCTGTTGTAATTTAAAGGTAGATGAAAGCCCTATAGCAATATAACGGTCCAGTCTATCATTAAAAATTGGCGCGCTCTGGTTATAATGTCCCAGCCATCTTTGTTTAAGGTGAAAAAGCAATTCAAATGTCGGTAGTTCGCCCATGTTTACAGAGTCTTGTAAAGAACTAAAACGCCCATTATTCATACTAACCGGAATTGAATTCTGCTCGAAGGCATCGATTAACTTGGTAAAATCAATATACAGCACAGGCTCAGCATTTACATTGGGTTCATGATGAGGTGGCTTATCTTCGTCTGTTAAGATGATACTTTGGACAGGCTGGCTGGCTATCGGCTCATTTCTCAAGTCTACCTGGGACACTAATGTTTCAGCAAAATGATAAACCATCAGGACTTCTTTTTGCGTTAAGCTGAAAGGATCAGCAAGACTCAGTAAAATAATCTGTAGGTAGCACTCCTCAGGGCTGCTGGTTTTATTAAAACGGCTCACGCCGTTTTCTATTTTAACAGCGTGTTTTTTAATTTTTACACTGAGCTTAAAAAGCGAATGCAAATCCAGCCACACCCAATGCGGCATTGGAAAACCCATAATAAAATGGCTGACAGCAATGCTGTTGAGACCTTTTATCGTTCGCTGGATCGATAAGGCCGTATTTTTCCCCTGAAACCAGCCCACATCATGTGCTGTTAGCTCCTTAAGCACTATCCAGTAACTGGTTGTGAATTCTTTCTGAAGCGCTATTAATAACTTAAAAACTTTCTTGTCATACTCATCTTTGGGAAACCCGGTTTTTGTCAGTTGAGACTGAAGATAATCTACAATCGGAATAAGGCTTGGGCTTAACAGCTCAAGACAATCCAATCTTAGCTGGAGGGGCATTTCAAGCGCGTTAGAGGAGGTAATGAAATCGTAAAGTAAACGCGCCGATAATGCCAGATTAGCTGCGGGCAGCTCTGCAAGCCACTGCTGGAGATTTTTTGCTTCAAACTCTTTTAGGCGTTGAGAAGCCTTTTGTTGCTTGGGAATAACAAGAAAAAAAGAATTTTTCAATTTCGCTCACCGAGTTTATTTTGGTTTTTTAAGCTTAGTTATAAAAACCCTGTACTGGTGATTTTCTTGGCTCATGCTGCGCCGCCTTTTCTGGTCATCATTCCTTTCGATGGATTGTAGCCAATAATTGCCGCGGCCATAAACAGGACAAAAGCAAGCAGCGTATAGATAAATGCGTACTGATTAAATTGCCCGTATAAGGCAAAGCGTATTAATTCAACAGCCTGTGAAAATGGATTGTAATAGGCCAGATTATGAAGCAACGCACTGGATTCTTTAATTTTCCATAATGGATAGAGTGCTGTCGACATAAAAAACATCGGGAAAATGACAAAATTCATGACTCCGGCAAAATTTTCCAGTTGCTTTATAAACGATGATAGCAATAATCCAAGTGCGCCCAGCATCAACCCACTTAGCAAAAGTGCCGGCGACAACCACAAATAGCCTTGCCACGGCGCTTGGATATCATAAAACCACGCTATCAGCAAAAATACATAAACTTGCAAAATAGATACTCCTGCACCCGCCAACAATTTGCTGAGCAATAAAAACCAGCGAGGCAATGGACACATCATCAGTATCCGCATACTGCCCATTTCCCGGTCATAAACCATCGATAATGAACTCTGCATGCCGTTAAACAACTGGATCATGCCGATCAAGCCCGGAGTAATATAAACCTCATATAGAATGTAAGTTTCGTAAGGCGGCGTAATGGCAAGCCCTAATGCAGCCCTAAATCCCGCCGCAAATACGAACAGCCAAACCAAAGGCCTCACCAGCGCTGAAATAAACCGTTCGCGCTGGGTAACAAAACGCCATAACTCGCGCCCAATGATGCCCCACATGGCACGCCAATAATGCAGAAAATTCATGACTGCCCTCCTGTCAAACTGTTAAAAGCATCTTTAACTAATGCGGTGCCCGTTAGCCGTAGCACATCATCAACAGTACCGTTCGCTTTAACCCGTCCTTTATGTAACACAATCAAATAGTCATCAGGATAAATTTCATCAATTAAATGGCTCGCCCATAATACGGCCAGTTTTTCCTCAACCGCCAAATGATGCACATACTCGACGATAGCCTGACGGCTAGGCACATCCAAACCCACAGTAGGCTCGTCCAGTAGCAATAATGAAGGCTTGTGCAGTAAGGCTCTGGCAATTTCAACACGTCGCCTGTGTCCGCCATTCAATTGCCGTATTTTTTCAAAACGGCGCTCATACATATCTAACCTTTCCAGTTCCTGCTGAATTCTCTGCATTGCCTGTCTGCGACCCATTCCATGCAAAGCGGTGTGATAACGCAAATTCTGCAATACTGTTAAATCCATATCCAGCGTGGTTTGCTGAAAAACCACACCGAGTTTCGCCAAAGCCTTGCGCGTTTCCCGTTTAATATCAAAGCCACATAGTTCGATACGACCGTCGCGAGTATCATACAGGCGAGTTATCAACGAAAATAAAGTGCTCTTGCCTGCACCGTTAGGCCCTAGCAACAACGTACATTCCCCTGGCTGAATTGCAAATCCTACCCGGTCCAGGGCTTTCTTCGTACCGTATGAGAAACTCAAGTTTTCGATGTTTAACGCAGCAGATAATTTCATGGCCTTACTGCAACTCCCCAAGGATAAGTACCCACACCAATCGATTTGGTCACTGTCTGACTGTCCAGATCAATAATGGAAATGTCATTGCTGATACCGTTAGCGGTATAAAGTCGTTTTTGGTCGGGTGAAAATGCCAGATTCCAGACCCGCTGTCCCACCAACAGGTATTTCTCTACTGCAAATGTTTGGGCATTAATTACCGCCACACGGTTTGCAGGACCTAGCGCGACATAGCCTCTCTGCCTGTCTTTATCAATAACCACACCAACAGGCTGAATTTTATCGGAAGTAATGCCCGGCACAGCAAAGCTGATCGACTTGATAATCTGCTTGGTTTTAACATCAATGACCGTTAAAGTTCCGGCCATTTCTGAAGTTACCCACAGCTGTCCGCTATCAGCAGTAAAACTAAGCGCACGCGGACGCGCATCAACCAAGGTATTTTCTTCTATGGCGTTGGTTTTGCTGTTAATCCAGTGCACCATGTTGGTTGTTTCCGAAGCGCTGATGATCCATTGATTATCAGGACTGACACTGATGCCTTCAGGCTCGACACCGACTTTAATTTTCTTGATGGCCTTTTTCTTGGCAACATCGATTACTGTCACTTGACTATCATCTTCATTCGAAACATAAATCCGGTCACCGGCAGGATTGATCGCGAATGTTTCAGGATCATCACCGGACGGCAATTTCCCTAATTCTTTCAAAGTCTCTGCATCAAGAATTTTAATCGTATTGTCATCACTGGTGGCAATATACAAAAACTTATTGTCCGGGCTGACGGCAATACCTCTGGGACGTTGCCCGACAATTACAGTTTTAATCAACTTGCCGGCAACAGGATCAACCAGAGCCAGCGCATTATCTTTTTCCAACGTGACAAAAACAGTTTCGGCTCGCACAGTACCAACTAAAGCGAGAGCTAAAAGCCATCTTGATAAAAATTTCTTCATTATTGCTTATCCCTTTTACATTGTGATTCGGGTAAATCCTGGCCTAAAGTATCAAGTTCTGTTTTGGGATGCAGAAAGCCTTCAATCGGGGCGACCGCAACAAGCGATCTCGGGGCTGCCAGCAACACGGGTTGTCGCAACTGACCATCCCATGATCGAAAAGATAATGGATTGCCTTTATAACCCTGCAAGGCAAACGCATCACTCGACATATAATCTTTAATTGCTGCTAATTCATTGGATTTGCTGCGCGTTGCCGCCTCACCTATAGCCCTGACTGCGATATACGCCGCGTAATCCTGTTCTTGCATAGAGCGTCCGGCCTGTTCCCTAAAGCGGTTTTGAATTTGTGTTGCCCCCCATTGCTCATGAGTCCAATGCCATGCGCTGGCAACCAATCCCTGCGTACCGATTACCGGCCTTGGAAGCCAGGTACGATAGTCGAGATATTCACCAAACTGGCCTTGCTCATCAGCCACCACCAGCACATCATAATCATCGACCTGGGTAAAAACCGCCACATCGGATTGAACGGTACGCCGGGCATCGTAGGTATGTTCCCAAACTTTCTCTTCGACTATCTTCATACCGAAGCGCTTCGCCGCCCGTCTTAAGGCATCAGCAAATAAACGATCTTCCGATGCTGCACCCACCACCAAAAACCACTTGGTCCAGCGTTTTTTCATCATATATTGTGCCAATGCATCGGCGCGCATGGCCCGGCTCGGCAAGATGTGCAACACATTATTGCGGCATTGTTCGTTGCGCAAGGCATCATCAATAGTTGCCGCATCGAATAACAACATCTGCCCGGCGACAGCCATATCTGCAATTTTATTGGTATTTTCAGCAGAAAGAGCAGTCACTACAAAGGAGAATTTACCAGCGATGTTCTGTGCAAAGGATGCAGCGACATCGCCATCGACAGGCACAATCATTTTTTTCAGGACAAATTGCTGTCCGGTAAACTCACCGGTGGTATTGTTGTCATTAACCGCCAGCTCAGCCCCCATTATTCCTTTATCTTTAATAAAAGGATCAAGGTTGGACAAAACCGGCGGAGCATTTTGCTCTTGTGTGAAATAAGCGATATTAATTGTCTGCCTGGCTTTTGCGTATACAGCGCCTGAACTAATAATTTGAATAACAAGTAAAAATCTGATTATCAGAATAATGGGTTTAATAAATCGCGTCATTTTCTTAAAAATATAAATGCATGGCTTCTAATTTTAGCGGATTCGACAGTTTTTTTTTAATTTTCGAAAAGTTTAGCTCATAAACTTCATTTGAAATTTATCAATTTACAGGCGATACTTAAAACCAGACTCTCTTCATAAACAAATATGCAATATAACGCTATGGCTAATTTAAAAAAGAATCCGGATGAATTGTTTGAGATAGACTTTTCCAAAAATTTCCCCAAAAACCACCGCATTGCTACGCGTCAGGTACGAAAAGATATTACCGCTTCCCTGAGTGATCTTGGGCTATTCAGCTTTGGCAAAGTCATTTTTGTTGATCTGGTTGATATTTCCAGCAAAGGCGCACTGGTTTCTACTGAAGCAAAAGTTCGCGTCAATAAAAAGGTAACCCTCAACCTTAAGTTTAAATCAGGCAAGATTTTTCATATTAAAGCACTGATTGTTCATTCCTCGGGAATGGACACCTATCAATACGGGATAAAATTTGATCGTTACAACAATGAGCTTGGCGACTATTTGCTGGAGACTCAAAGCAAACTGGTATTTAAATAAATACATCATGCTACAGACTTGGCCAATTACAGCCAGCCCCCCTTCTAAACCATCCATTTTAAAATAGATAATCTCGCCAATACCGCTTTCCGGGTTTTGAAAAGCTTGCCGAAAAAACGCCAATGACCCTCTTCACCTTAAGCGAAATCAACATTTATCCGGTAAAATCGCTCGCCGGCATTACGGTGACGAGCTGGCCAGTCATTGCAACAGGTTTGCAATTCGACAGGAAGTGGATGCTTATTGATAATGCAGGTCAATTTCTTAGTCAGCGCAAATTGCCGTCTATGGCACTCATTAAGACCGCACTTACCAATCAACAGTTGATACTGTCAGCGCCTGGAATGGAGGATTTGCCGCTACCGCTTGTTGCAGTTGATGGTGACATTATTGCCAGCACTATCTGGAGCGACCAATGTAACGCCCGCAGTGTTTCAAATGAAGCGGATAAATGGCTCAGCCGTTTTTTAAACACCGGCTGTCGGCTGGTTTACCAACCCGACGATGCTATCCGGCAAGTTGACCAGAATTATGCCCAACCACTGGATCAAGTGGCATTTTCTGATGGTTTCCCTTTTTTAATAATTTCGGAAAACTCACTGGCTTCATTAAATCAGGCAATGGGGCTGGATTTTTCGATGACACGATTCAGACCCAATCTGGTTATTTCGGGTTGTCCTGAATACGCTGAAGACCAATGGCGCGAAATCAGTATTGGCGAAATTGGTTTCAGATTACCCAAACCCTGCTCGCGCTGCTCGGTACCGACAATTGACCCTGAAACAGGGCAGACAGGCAAAGAACCCCTGGCTACACTAAACCGGCTCAGGAAATGGCAAAATAAAGTCTATTTTGGGCAGAATGCCTTGCATAACCAATGCGGTAAATTAACGATAGGCGATATTGTCGAAATAAAAACGAGTGGCCCCAAACAGCCGCCAGTTTAGTTACAGGCTGACCGTTTCCCTGCCATCGCCACGCAGGTACCAGCCATAATAAATAAGCCAATCGACCGCAAAAACCAGATAGCCAGACCATAAAATATCCGAGATAAAATGCCCGCCTGCCGACATCCTGGCCAAGCCCATGGTCAGCCCAGCCACCATCGTAAAAATAAGATAAAAACGTTTACGTTTTCGGGATAAAAAATATAAGGCAAAAAAAGCAAAACCTACCGAACAATGCCCGCAAGGAAATGACTTATGCGGCGTATAACCTATTTGCAGAGGCGGGATATAATCATTTGTACCGCCAAATTCACTGATATGAAGCGGCCTCGGCCGTCCCCAATGATCTTTAAAGATCAAATTGACCACCAAACCGGGCCCCAGGGCAACTGCCAGCAAAATAAAAATGGCAGGCCTGCGCCACTGTTTTATGTCGGGTAAAAAATATCCCGAAACAATAACCAGCAAGGCAGCAACAATAACAACCATAACAAAAACAAAAGCATATCGAAATAAAGTCCGCCACAACCACCATTCTTGCTGAGGCCAGGGAGTATTTTCGCTATCTCTTTGGTAAAACAAAGCAGCAACTTTATGATCAAGATCGGTTAACCAAAAAACCGGCGTAGTCAGACAAACCAGCGCCGTAAGTATCAACAGCTCAATCCAGCGACGATCCGGTTTTGCGAATATCATTAACACTTCCTTTATTGACTTGAGATAGTTTAAGGGGACGCCGGAATACGGCTTTTAGCCAGTATAACTGATTTTAAGGCAGGTTTTGTTAGGAACTCGGCCTCATCTGCCGAGGCAAAGTAAAGATAATTGTCCCGCTTTCGGCTATGCTCAGGCAGTGTCTTTGCTGTTGGTCGCACCCGTCAGGGCGAGAAACAAGGATGTTTCAAGTGAAACGCGATAAATAACAATACGTCGTATAGCGACACAAAAACCGGCTGAACCACTATCAACAAGAGGAGATACTGGAATTTATTTACCAGTTAAATCTTAAAACCGGTTTACCAAGGCAAGACAGCACCATCGTATTTTAGAAAACTGCCGCTTTGTTCTGATTTAAATGCTGCGATGACCTGCCGCATTCCACCAACGCTCTCAGACGCCTCAGTCGGTGCCCTACTTCCACCCATATCAGTTTTTACCCAGCCTGGATGCAAAATCAACACACCTACTGCCAGCTCCCTGAGGTCTATTGCGATTGATTTCATTGCTGCGTTCAGCGCAGCCTTACTGGAGCGGTAAATGATACTGCCGCCACTTCCGTTATCGGCAATACTGCCCATCAAACTGCTGACCGCAACCAGTAACCTCAGATTGCCTCGTTGCAAATGCGGTAAAAACACTTCCGCGAATTTGACCGGTGCTTGAACATTGACTGCCAGAGTTTTGGTCCATACCGCATAATCCAGTTGCCCAAACCCACGCTCCTGGCTATCGCCATAAACGCCGGCGTTATTAATCAATACATCTATAGCAATGTCATGCAACTGTACCGCCAATGCTTCGATTTGTGACAAGTCGGTAACATCCACTGCAAATACAGATAGTTGATCATACTGCTTGGCAAGACCCAGCAACTCTGATGCTTTTTCCGGGCTTCTGCAGCAGGCGATAACTCGCCAGCCTTCGGAAGCATATTGTTTGCAAAACTCCAAACCCAATCCACGGTTTGCGCCGGTAATCAATACAGTAGCCATTTTCCCTCCGATAAAATATTCAGGGCAATATTACCCATAATTAATGCCTTAATTAACATAGCTTGCAAACTCTTTGCACAGAAATTCCGATCGAGACCCATCATCAAGGACAGACTAACTCCGCGCCAAGAGCAGCTAAAGCACGACAGGCGTCGACCAACGCCAATGACGGGCTGTTCTCGGCCTTCCGGACGGCTTTTGACTGACCTGTCTGTTTCAGCACTGTCCTGACCCTGTCTGGACCAAGGAACGGTTGCTGCTGCAACAGCAAAGCCACTACACCGCTGACATGAGCCGCTGCCAGCGAACTGCCGGATAGAAAATCGTAACCATCGTGCGGTGCTGTAGTCAGTATCTCAAGGCCCGGTGCTGCGATGAATTCTTGCCTGCTTTGCCAGTCCGGATGAACAGTATCACCATTAGGGCCTGCAGAAACCACCGGAATAACAAAATCCAGCGATGCCGGAAAACCGGGCTCAGGGCTGTTTTCCAAAGTTGCAGCAACCAGCACAATATGACGTTGGTTGGCAGTAACCAGCAGTTTTTTCAGCAGTTCATCACTGGGACCGCCAAGACTAAGATTGATGATGCGGCTGCCGTCAGTAATCGCCGCATCCATTGCCTTAGCAAGTGTCCAGCTGCTACATAAGGCCTTGTCGCTACGGCTATCTGCATACCAGCAGGCTTTGTAAACATCAACTCTGGCCTCGGGAGCGATACCATCAATACCGATACCATCATTGGCACGAGCAGCAATGACCCCGGCAATTGCTGTTCCGTGGCGGTCTTCGGCAAAAGAGGCACCGCCATCGACAAAATTATGGACAGCTGCCACACGGCCTTTAAGATCAGGATGTTCCTTATCGGCCCCGGTATCAATCACAGCGATGGATACGCCTTTACCTGTTACTGCGCCATGCACTAAATCAGCATGAATCAATTTAGGCCCATAAGACAAGCTTTTGTAGGCACGACTGTCACCAGCCTGCAATCCGGGAAAAACCTGATTGGATTGTACTAATTCTATTCGGGTGTCAGTGCTTAGACGGCGCATGACTTCGTCCATCTCAACCATTTCGGAAACGCTGTAAACCAGACAGTTAACCTTTATTGAGCTTAACGGAAATTCGCCTGCTTTTTGTACATCAAAGTTGTCGAGGATCTCCTGGTTTATCGCTTGCCACTGACTGCGGATATTCTCGGAAAGCGTAACGATAATCTGGCGAGAGTGAAACTGCCTGGGCGTTCCAGCCATTTCGTTCAACAGAACCGGCAACTTGCTGCAACCTACCGGTAACAGCAGCAGGCTCAATAACCCCAGGAAAATGCAAAACTGCTTCATTAGCGATTAGTGCCGGTAACGGCTTCTACCAGCTTGACTTTAGGGTCGGCGCGCAATTTGATAATAGCCTGTTGCAATTCAGGCTCACCGCCTGTCTCCAGTTGCAAAGTATAGACACCCAGCATTGACGGACCTTGTACCAATTGCCCGTGCTGCGCTTGCAGCAGTGCCCGTATTTCTTTCTCGGTAATATCTTCAGCAAAAACGATAGACATGCGCGGCAATGTCGTAGCTGAAGGCGTATGCACACTGGACAGAGTCTGAAGCATCGGCTGTTCCGGCTGTTGCGGGAGCCATGCGACTACCAGCAAGACTAACGTTGCCAGAGCCGCAGTTTCCAAGGCCATGAACCAGTATACAGGGCGTGGCGTAACTTTCAGCCCGGCTGATAATTTACTAAAAAAACCAGGCATTTTAAGAGGAACCGCTGCTGTATCGACGCTGTTTTCCTGTGCATCGATAGCTTGCAAAATACTGCTGAACTGTGCAGAAGAAGGCTGCCACACAGGTGCCGCGCTGTTGACTACGTATGCGCCGCTGTCAAGCTGCCGGTATTGTGCGAGTTCCTGCCGGCATTCGGGACAATGCACAAGATGCCCTGCGACAAGCTCTTGCTCATCAGGGTTTAGCGTGTTGTTCGCATACCAGGGTAACAATTCTGCTACGAGATCATGATCTGCATTATTCGAATTACTCATTAGCGGCTCTCTTCTAAGTCGTAAAGTGAATAGCCGCGCATTGCCAGCAGTTCGGCCAGTTTTTTGCGCGCATGAAACATGCGCGTCTTGACAGTATTGACAGGGCAACCGGTAATAACGGCGATATCCTGGTAAGCGTGTTCGGCAAAAGTCAGTTCAAGCACCATCCTGTGTTCGGTAGTCAATTGCTCCAATGCCCATACCAGAATATCGCCCAGTTCCCAGCCCAATACGGTACGCTCGGGATTATTCGGGTCAACTTGTCCCGAGCCTGTCGTAACTTCATCCCTGTCGGTTTCGGTAAGACCCGATTCATCAGCTTCCAGGATTTGTTCAAACCGCTGCCGCCGTTGCCGTTCCAGCAATTTAAGCGCCTTATTGTGAGCGATACCCAACAACCAGGTTGACAACTTGCCTTGGGCGGCATCAAAACGCCCGGCACTTTGCCAAATGGTCAACATGACATCATTGATACATTCGTCAACCAGTTCCGGTTTTTTAAGCAATTTCATCAGAAAATTCCCGATGCGTGGGGTATAGTCGTAATACAGGCGTTCAAATGCTTTACGGTCCTTGTCAGCAATTCGACGCATCAGCAACGCTTCATCTTCACTGCTCGCCGCAGTATCTTTAAAACCTTTCGTTTGTTCTGCAATGCGGTTCATCGCAGTTCTCCCTACAGAAAAATTGGCTCCCTTTATTGTACCTGAAACAAAACGAAACACCCTTTACCGTTATTTCCCGATAACGGGTAAAAACCTTATGACGCGATAAACCGTTTACCCATAGAAATTCTTTTCCCAGTCACCGTGGAAGCGCTGAATAAAGCCTTCGACAAGCTCAGGCCGAACGGTAACTAATTGATTCCGTTCGTGCTGAGCTTGCCGAAAAACAGGCAATGCAGAAAATACGCTGTACTGCCTGGCAAATTTAAACAACCGGAGTCAACTATTAAAGCCTTGGTTCACCATAAATAAAATCGTCCATGGTAACGAGATCCAACACAGAACTCTCACTGTTTGCACTATTGAGTGCCGCATTGCCGTTAGTAATGCGTACCTTGGCAACCCGTTCACCAGCATTAAAGTAAACACCCAGAAACGATAAACCGCCAGACGGTGACACCGGCACGGCGCCTTTAAAGAGCACTGCTCCGGTTTTACTGATGTATTCGATAGTTGTCAGGTTCTTGTCAACATCGGCAAAAACGCAACCAAACCCGCTTACAGCCGCTTTTTTTACGGCATCGCCCGGTACAAAAAAGTGCACTTCCAAAAAATTATTGCCTAATGTAGTAAACAGGCGCTCGGCACTAAACGTTTGAAAAATGGTTGAGTAGCCCGGTTTGATATTGTCAAACCGGACTGGTGCGCTACCTAATTTTCCGCTTACCTGAAAGCTGTTGGGAATACCGAAAAATTTCACGCCTCTTGGCGAATTTTTGTTAAAAAAATCAGGAGGCAGCTTGTTGGGAGCAGAAAAAATGTCCGGCACTCCGTCCCAGTTAATTTCTCTGCGACCATTAAGCTGGGAGCCCGGTGCGGCACCGTTGACAGGTTCGCCCAATCTGGCACGAAACTTGTCAACCGCCGCTTGAATATTGGCGGGTGCGGCGCCGCTGGCTTTATAAACGACAGGAGCAGCAGTACTGGCGTTACTGATTAGAACCAGGCCGAAAGACAGGCTTATAACAATTTGTTTGATTAACATAATAATTTCCTCTTGTTGTATTGGGGTACAGGCGGATCGAGAATTGGCTCGATCCAGATAGTCAATATGGAAATCCGGTATCATTACCGGAACCGGTGGAACAATCTTTTCATCTTGCTCTCGTATTTTTATTTCCCGGTCACCCCCGAAAGGTTCAAAACAATTTGAAATTTTTTATTGCTTGCCTGAACTCATGCCTCAATGAGTGCTGAATCAACTGGCTTGCATTCTCACCCCCTCGCCTGACTTTCATGACTACTCATTTGAGGCCTCTTAAATGAGTCGATTCGTCATCCTGTAACACAACTTTAATCACTTTGACATTTTCAGAGGCTATCTTTGCCACTGATTTTTTTAGTTATTGGAGAGTCGTGTGCACCTTTCACCCTACCACCGTTTTACCTGCTGTTTCCTGGTCCTCGCTGCATTTCTGGGCGGCTGCGCAGGTCAGTCCGCTAAAACAGCTGATGTCAGCCCAAAGCCGGCTTCGCTCCAGAGCCTACCTGGTATCAGCCTGAAAGAGTTTTACAAATTTCCTGTCGGGCCTCGCGGATTCGAACCAACAGAAAAGCTTTTGAGCCTTAAAGACAAAAAAGTTCGGATCACCGGCTACATGGTAAAAGAAGAAGAACCCAGCGCTGGTTTATTCATGCTGGCTCCGCTCCCCGTCAGCCTGTCCGAGAAAGAAGACGGACCTGCCGATGACCTCCCCGCCGCCACCCTATTTGTCCATATGCCCCCAGTTGATGCAGGCAAAGTAGTTCAATTTCGTGACGGTCTTTGGGAACTAAGCGGAACGTTAAAACTGGGCAACCATGAAGAAGCCAACGGTCGTGTGTCTTACACACAACTGGTTCTGGATTAGCCTGCCTGTGTTCTCGATAGATTCACAGGCCGGAAACTGACGCGGGAGGCGCATCAGTCCAGGGAAGTCTTTACCGATGGAATTTATTACCGAAATAACCCGTAATTATTTTAATTTTTAACATCAGGAGATGATTCCAATGAAACACCGTAATACTCTATTGGCCCTTGCTGTTGGCTCAATTCTAGCCGCCAACGCTGCCTATGCCGCGCCTGCCATCACCCGTTTGACACCACCGAGCCAGTTTTTTGCCACTAACGGGGCAGAATCAGCACCGGTTATTGCCCGGTTCGTACCACGCCAGCGTTTTGATCTCCAGGCTACTGTGCGTCCCGATGCGGGTCAAACGATCAAAAAAGTTGACTGGTATATCGACGGCAAATTATTTACAGCACCGGGAAGAACCAGCCTGGTATCTGCAACCGCAATCACCGGCACTGACCCGAACGCCGTTGTTGCTTCATTGCGCGGTTATTCAAACACCGCCGTTAAAGTGCACACTTTTACCGCCACAGCATTCCAAAGCAATGGCGCTGCGGTTTCTGCAACGGGAAATTTCGAGATTGTTGCGACGCCTCTGGCCAAAGCCAATTCAGCCAAGAACGTCATTATCCTGCTGGGCGACGGCATGGGCGCAAGCCAGCGTACTGCGGCACGCATCGTGTTGAACGGTTATTCGCAAGGCAAGACTAACGCCAAACTGGCGATGGACACCTTTACCAATACCGCGATGATTATGACAGCGTCACTGAATACGATAGTCACCGATTCTGCACCGGGCATGCAAAATTATGTGACCGGCAATAAATCGGCCAACAATCAGGAAGGCGTATGGCCGGATGACACCAGCGACAAATTCGACAACCCTCGCTTTGAGTACCTGTCGGAATTCCTGGCCCGTTTTCAAAACAAGAAACTCGGCATTGTCACCACGGCCGATGTGTTTGATGCCACCCCGGCAAGCAATGCAGTCCATACCCAGGATCGGGGCGCAGGTACGGGAATTGTTGACCAGTATCTGGATGATGCCGGTAAAACCGGTTTGACTGTATTGCTGGGTGGTGGTCGTAAGTGGTTTTTGCCAAGCGGAACTACAGGTTCGGCGCGTAGCAACAGCAGCGACTACACGCTGCCTTTGGATATAGTAAACGGCTGGGGCGCTGCACCAGGGGCGATAGACAGCTCCCGCGATTTAATCAGCGCTTTCCAGACAGCGGGCTGGACTTACGCTTCAGACAAAACAAGCCTGGATGGCGTTGGCGTGCCTAGCAAATTATTAGGTCTGTTTTCCTACTCCAACATGAACGTTGCGCTGGATAAAATTGATGGCCGTCGCGGCTCTCCGGCTGTCGTTAATGATTACGGTTTTACCGACCAACCTATGCTGGACGAGATGGCTGTAAAAGCGCTTGATGTTCTGGACGCTAACAGCCCCAATGGGTTCGTATTGATGATTGAAGGCGCATCCATTGACAAACAGGCTCACAATATGGATACCGAGCGCATGATACTTGATACCATTGAGTTCGACCGCGCCGTACAAAAAGCGAAAGACTTCGTCGATGGTAAAGGTGATTTTGCCGGCAACCCGCATCCAGATACTCTGGTATTGGTCACTGCCGACCATGAATGTGCCGGCGCCGTGATTATCGGCGCATCTACCGTTACCGATGCCGATCTTAAGAAAAAATCCAGAACCAAAGCTTCCATGCGCGATACCGTCGTAGGTAATTACGATTTGGCCGGATTCCCGAAATACACTATCGCGGCGGACGGTTACCCGGTTACTACTAATGTCGATAAACGTATACTGATCGGTTACGGTGCCAACGCGGATCGTTACGAAGACTGGCGCACCAATGCCCGGCCTGTCCATGACTCGCAGCAACCTCTGGATAAAGATGCGCCATTGAGCGGCGCTCCGCGCGTCAACACCTACGACACCGGCTCCGCTATCAATGATGCGCGTCCGCTTCGCGACCTTTCCACCGGCTTTTTTATAACAGGCCAGGTTCCGGGTTCATCAGCAGTCCATACCGGCGGTGATATTCCTTTGTCTGCCTACGGACGTGGTGCGCCTTATCTGGGCGGCACTATCGATAACACTGATGTGTTCTTCCGTATCTTAAGTGCGGTGGGTCGATAATAAACCGTAGTAAAAGTGTTTGGACGGGTGCGCGAATCGCACCCCGCATTTACAGTGGGAACAGCGTTACCCAGAGCAACCTTGGCTGTTCCCACTTTTTTTGCTTTAACCGGTCTTATGCCGTAAAGCCGCCCGCACACAGCGCAAAACCCCGTAATTGTGCTGGCCTTCAAACAACTCATATACAGGCTTTAAGGCATTCTTTTGCTCTTCAGGCAAATTCAGGATAGCCTCTTCTATCTGTTTGATTTCCTGCTCCGGCAATTCGACAACATCCTTTAATGCCAGCATTCCCTGCTCTAAAGCCTCGGATAAATGGTTATAAACCGTATCTTCTTTCAGCATCCGCTGCCCGGCGATTTGTTTTATCCCGTATCCCAATTTAAATAAGTCCACTGATTCGGCCACAGAATCCGGTATCTTATCGCTAACATTGACAAACTCACTGATAACCGCCAAAAACTTATCCGCATACTTTTCCAGTTTTTGCTGACCAACACCTGAAATCATCGCCATTTGCTGGCGGTTCTGCGGCCTGGTTTCAAGCATTGCCATCAAAGTCGCATCATGAAAAATCACATAGGGAGGAACATCCTGTGCCTCGGCAATTTCTTTGCGCTTGGCGCGTAAAGCATCCCATAGCGACGTTGTATTCCTGGCGTCACCCACAGGTTTTGCGCCTTTAATACGCTTGATTTTTTCCACCTTGACGTCTTTACGCAGCATCAGGGCTTGCTCGCCGCGCAAAATAGGCCGACAAGCTTCGGTAAATTGCAAAGCGCCATAGCGCTCAAAATCGACTTCAACCAGCCCGCGCGCGATGAGCTGCCTGAACACCGAATGCCATTGCTGATCATCCCTGTCCTTGCCTATACCAAAGGTGGATTGTTTATCATGACCGAAGCTGATAATCCGTTCGGTGGCTTTGCCGCGTAACACATCAATCAGGTAAGTAACGCCAAAGCGTTGCCCTGTCCGGTAAATGCAGGACAAGGCCTGTTGGGCAACCAGCGTACCGTCCCAGGTTTCAACGGTTTCCAGGCAGGTATCGCAATTATTACAAGGCTGCTCAAGACAATCGCCAAAATAATTCAACAAGGTTTGTCGCCGACAATGCACCTGCTCGCATAAGGCCAGCATGGCGTCCAGTTTGTGATATTCAATCCGTTTATGTGCTTCATCCGTCTGCGAATCCGCCAGCATTCTCCGCAAGGTGATAACATCCTGCAAACCGTAAGCCATCCAGGCATTGGCGGGTAAGCCATCGCGCCCTGCCCGACCGGTTTCCTGATAATAGGCTTCGACACTTTTCGGCAAATTCAGATGCGCGACAAACCGCACATTAGGCTTATCGATGCCCATGCCGAAGGCAATTGTAGCGACGATCACCAAACCGTCTTCCATTAAAAAACGGTGCTGGTACCGGTAGCGTAAATCATTACTCATCCCTGCATGATACGGCAAGGCTCTGATGCCTTTGCTGTTCAGCCAATCGGCGGTGTCATCGACATTTTTGCGCGACAAACAATAGACAATACCGGAATCACCGACATGTTCAGTATTGATAAAATCAAATAACTGCTCCCTGGCATTTTGTTTCTGGACTATCCGGTAACGAATATTAGGACGGTCAAAACCGCTACGAAAAAGCGCGGCATTTTCCAGACCCAGACGCAGAATGATTTCCTGCCGGGTTTTTTCATCGGCTGTAGCAGTCAGCGCGATGCGCGGAATAGCAGGAAAACGCTCGTGCAACACGGAAAGTTGCAGATAATCGGCCCGGAAATCATGCCCCCACTGCGAGACACAATGCGCTTCATCAATGGCGAACAGGGCGATCCTGATTTTTTCAAACAAGGCCGACGTACGCGGGGACGCCAGCCGTTCCGGTGCGATATACAGTAAATCCAGCTCGTCATTGAACAATTGCTGTTCGATGCGCCGGGATTCTTCCAGGGATAACGTAGAGTTAAGGAAAGCGGCTTTTACGCCTAACTGGAGCAATGCGCTGACCTGATCCTGCATTAACGCGATCAGGGGCGATATAACGATACCTACGCCCGGCCTGAGCAAGGCCGGTATCTGGTAGCACAAGGATTTACCACCGCCGGTCGGCATTAACACCAGCGCATCCTGTCCCGCCAGAAGCTGTTCTATGACGGCCTGCTGCTGACCTCTAAAATTATCATAACCAAAAACCGTCTTGAGTATTTCAATTGGCCTGTTGTTCACTCTTTTCCCCTACGCGATGATAATATTTCTTCAATCAGCTAATACCTTTATAATGCCTCGATTATACAGGACTACAGGGAACACACGCCCACGCTATGACCCATTTTAATAATAAGCTGTCTACACGCCTGGCTCAACTACTCAACAATGACCAACACCAACTGCTCAACGGAGGATTAAAAGGCATAGAAAAAGAGAGCCTGCGCATTTCCAAAAACGGCTTTATTTCTCAAACCAAACATCCCAAAGTATTAGGCGCAGCCCTCACTCATCCCTACATCACGACGGATTATTCCGAAGCGTTGATTGAATTGATTACACCGCCGTTTGCCGACGTAAAAGAGACGCTCGGCTACATGCGCAACCTGCACCAGTTTGTTTACCAGCATCTGGATAATGAAATCCTGCTCAGCACCAGCATGCCCTGTGGTATTGATGGCGATGAAAGCATTCCTATTGCCGAGTATGGTTCATCCAACGTAGGCCGGATGAAAAATGTTTACCGCCAAGGTTTATGGCACCGTTACGGCAGGACAATGCAGGCGATTGCCGGTATCCACTTTAATTATTCCGTACCGACCACCCTGTGGCCGATTTTGCATCGGCAAGAAAACAGCCCGTTGAGCCTGGAGCATTTCACCTCCGATTCCTACTTCGGCTTGACCCGCAACTTTCAGCGACTGGGCTGGTTAATCCTGTACCTGTTCGGAGCCTCTCCGGCGATCTGCAAACGCTTTTTTAAAAGCCGCCCGGCCTTAATGACGCAATTTGAAGAATTCGACCAGGGTACTTTATACCACCCTTATGCAACATCGTTGCGCATGAGCGACATAGGCTACAAAAGCAAAAACCAGGCAAACCTGCGGATTAATTACAACTCAATAGACAACTACGTCAGCAGCCTGGGCGCAGCGATTACTACACCCTACCCCGAATATGAAAAAATCGGTACTGTGGTAGACGGCGAATACCGCCAGTTGAACAGCAATATCCTGCAAATTGAAAACGAGTTTTACAGCACCATCCGCCCCAAACAAATTGCCGAATCCTGCGAAAAACCGACAATGGCGCTTAAACGTCGCGGCGTTCGCTATATAGAAATGCGCTCGCTCGACCTGGATTTATTTAACCCAATCGGCATAGACGAAAATACCGCCCGTTTTATCGAAGCCTTATTGCTGACTTGCCTGTTAAAAGACAGCCCGGATATTTCCGATAGCGACCACCAGATCAACAATGCCAATCAACTGGCAGTTGCCAATTCCGGCAGAAAACCGGGGCTGGAACTGAATAAAGACGGGCAAAAAATCCTGTTAATAGACTGGGCCACAGAAATTCTCGAATCGGTACAACCTATATGCGAAATCCTCGACCAGGACAACGCCGACAAACCTTACAGCACAGCTCTTGCAGAACAGCAACAACGGGTACAAAACCCTGACTTGACCGCATCGGCGCGAATGCTGGAAAACATGAGAGAACAACGGATACCGTTCGCGCGTTTCGCCTTGAACAAATCGTTCGAACATGAAAATTATTTCAGGCACAACCAACTGGACGATAAAATCAACCGGCAATTTGTCGCGATGGCTGAAGCATCGCACGTCAAACAGCAAGAAATCGAAAACAAGCCGCAAGCACCTTTCGAAGACTTCCTGAACTGCTATTTTTCACAGAAATAACCTGACTTCCTCTCGATCAGGAAAAAGACACTTATGAGCACATTCGATATTCAAAACTTACAAGTCGAGCTGGATCACAAAAGCCCGCGCGTCATTCTTAAAAAAGCGCTGGAGCTATTTGACAACATTGCCATTTCCTTCAGCGGCGCTGAAGATGTTGTGTTGATTGACATGGCTTTGAACATCAGGAAAGACATCCAAGTTTTTTCGCTGGATACCGGCAGGCTGCACCCGGAAACCTACCGCTTCATAGAAAAAGTCAGGAATCACTACCAAATCGACATCGAATTACTAACGCCGGATCGCGACTTGCTTGACAACTTTGTAAAAAGCAAAGGCCTCTTCAGCTTTTATGAAGACGGGCACCTGGAATGCTGCGGCATCCGCAAAGTCGAACCCCTGAAACGCAAACTCGCCCACCTGGACGCCTGGATTACCGGCCAGCGCAAGGACCAAAGCCTGGATACCCGGCAGGATATTCCCGAAGTCCAGTTAACCACCACATTGTCCAGCACCGAACAGCCGGTAATCAAATTCAACCCCCTGCTCAACTGGAGTTCCGCGCAAGTCTGGGATTATATCGAAGCCTACCAGGTGCCTTATAACGAACTGCACGGCAAAGGCTTCACCAGCATAGGCTGCGAACCCTGCACCCGCGCCGTCCTGCCCAACCAGCATGAACGCTCAGGCCGCTGGTGGTGGGAAGATGGGGCAAAGAAGGAATGCGGGTTACATGGGGAGAATTTGAAGTCTTGAGTTTTAAGATTTTTTTGGAAAAATAGCGTTTTAGGTTTACAAGAGTAGGGTACGCATCGCGTACCTTTTTCATACGCATGAATATCCCAAAAGGTACGCGATGCGTACACTACCCGGCTAAGGTATACCATGAAAAGAGATATGGATCTCATAAGGGAAATATTGTTTAAGCTTGAGCAGCACAATGACCTCAACAGAATTGAAGGTTATTCAGAAAAAGAAATTTCCTATCATGTTTGTTTACTAGAAGGCGCTGGACTTGTGACTCATGAAATTTACACTAACATTTTTCTTAACGATTCTATGCTCGACGGAATAAGAATTACCTGGACCGGTCATGAGTTCTTGGATTCATCCCGAAGTGGCTCAATTTGGGAGAAAGCTAAAAAAATCGCAATGGAAAAAACCGGGGCATTATCATTTGAGGTACTCAAAACTGTACTTGTTCAGCTTGGCAAAGATGCGGTATCCAACGTTACAACCTAAGGCCGTAAGGCACACTAACCAACGGGCAGTGCGCTGTATTTTATTTCATCATCTATAGGAAAAGTATTATGTTTGGTTTTGGAATGTCTGCTAAAGATAAATGGCATTTAGAGCAAGTCGAGATAATGATGTCACCTTATGCTATGCTTTCTGGACAGAAGGAAGCGAAAAAGCTCGCTCGTGAAATGTTTGATTCTGTGAAAGCAAGATTGGTCACTAAATATGGGGATTCTATATATAGTGAAAACTTTGGTGATAAACTGATAGCTACTGAAAAGAGCGGAGTGGAAAAAAGGTTAAACGCAGGTTTAACTATGGAAGATATAAGAAATTATTGGAATCTGTCCAGGTTGTATAGAGAACTGCAGATAAGTATTTTAAATATGCCATGGCAAATTGAATTAGGCAAACTTATAGAAATGGGAAAAAGTCAGGATGAAATTGATAATATTATGCAAGACATAGTATATGGTTGGAGAAAATCAAAACCATGCTGGGGTGAGCCTGAAGAATACAATCCTGATCTACCGAAATATAAGGGGTATTCTATGAAAGACGCAGATTTATATATTGAGTTTTTTGACCGTGTAGGATATTGGCAACTAAAGACATCTAATGTTGAACAACAGGCGTTACTTAATGATTATTCGTCTTATAATTCTATGTTGCGCGATTTGATTAGCAAAGGAATTATTTAGCAAGGTACATCTAGATGCAGGACTTCATCGTTCCCACGCTCCGGCGCCACTGCCATTAAGTTAAGCATTTTACATCGTTCCCACGCTCCGGCGTGGGAATGCCGCCCGTGACGCTCCAGCGTCGCGTTAGGCAACGCTAGAGCGTTGCATGATGCGTTTCCACGCCGGAGCGTGGGAACGATAGATATAACTGCAATTCATCCGCTTAAACCCCGACCCCACCAGATTATGGGCAGAAGCCGCTACATCATCACCGAATCCGACAAGCCGCATTTTATGACCTGCACGGTGCTGGAATGGCTGCCTGTTTTTACCCGCCCTGAAACCTTCAACATCATCGTGGACTGCTGGCGTTACCAACAGCAACACGCAGGTTTAAAGCTGCACGGTTACGTCATCCTGGAAAACCACCTGCATTTTATCGCCCAGGCACCCGATTTACGCAAATGTGTGGATAGTTTTAAATCCTACACCGCGCGGCAGTTGCTGGATTATCTACAAGCCCAACAAGCTACGCGACTTTTGGACAGATTGCGGTTTGCCAAGCGGGCGCATAAATCTGACCGTGAATTTCAGTTCTGGCAAGAAGGCGTTCATGCCGAGCTGGTGTTTAGCGAAGCGATGATGCGGGAGAAGTTGGAGTATATCCACTATAATCCGGTGAAACGCGGCTATGTCAATCTACCTGAGCATTGGCGATATTCCAGTGCGGGACATTATGCGGGCTTGGCAGGTGTGCTTAAAGTTGATCTTTGGTGACGGGGGGGGGACGCCGGAGCATGGGAACGATGACCGAATAGGCGTTCCGTTTTCACTACAAACCAGATTATCAAAAACCTTTAGAGATTTACCATGACCAGACGCATTATCGATATTTCCATGCCATTGGAAAACGACGTCAAATCCGATCCTGACCCGTACAGCCCCAGGATTGAATATTTTACCCATAAAGACACGTTCAGCAGTCTGGCGGCATTCTTTCCCGGTCTCCAATCCCAAGATATGCCGGAAGGCGAAGCATGGGCAATTGAGCGCGTCGAGCTGATTACCCATAACGGCACCCACCTTGACGCGCCCTATCACTTTCATTCAACGATGGACGGCGGGAAACGGGCAATTACCATTGATGAAGTAGACCTCAACTGGTGTTTCCAGCCGGGTGTTAAACTTGATTTCCGCCATCTCCCCGACGGTGCGGTGGTAACCGTTGAGGATGTGGAAAAGGAACTCCGGCGTATCAATCACACCTTGCAGCCGCTGGAAATCGTTTTGGTCAATACACGGGCTGGTGAACGTTATGGTCATGACGATTACATCAACGCCGGCTGCGGGATGGGGCGGGAAGCTACGCTCTATCTCCTTGAACGCGGTGTGCGGGTGACCGGAACCGATGGCTGGAGCTGGGATGCGCCTTTTATTTATACCCAGGAGCTGTATCGCGATAGCGGAAACGCCGACTTGATATGGGAAGGCCACAAGGTTGGGCGCGATATTGGCTATTGCCATCTGGAAAAGCTGCATAACCTGGAAGCCTTACCCCCGGACGGATTTATAGTGAGCTGTTTCCCTGTCAAGATCAAAGGCGCATCGGCAGGATGGACCCGGGCAGTCGCCTTGATTGACGATTAGGGTCCTATTTGCGGAAACTCGGCAACACCGCCGCATATAATTCTCCGCTTTGACTCAATACACTGTCGCTATTGTGCCCTACAAAATACAAAACAACCTGTATCACACAATTAAAGTACGGCATTTGATTTCGCTTGCCGTTTGGATATGATGCCTACCACCTCTAATCACAAAACAAGGGTATAACATGCCAAACTTTAATCAACTGACCCAGCCTACGAACACCGTTTCAGCAACCGCCCCTTCAGGATTCGACCCAGCTGTCGGACTTATTTTAGGCAATGCCTGCAACCTGGCTTATTTGCAATACGCAAGTGGAATAGCTGCCTTGTCTGCGGATTTAATCCAGCAGACCATGGGCACCAACGGCACCTTCATCCAAATCGGCGACGGCTTTACCACTTCAGAAAGTATTGGCACGGGGGCTACTGCGGGTACCGCTGGCTATTACCGCACCGTGCCAGTCGGATTTGCCATGAACTACACCCCTTCTAGCGGTGGCCAGGGCTTCAACATCATCGCCTTACGCGGAACGCGCACTTACCAGGAATGGCTGGATGATGCCGAGGCGATTCCTGCCTATTGGTATGTGGGTAACAACAATGGCAATTATTACGATGAAATAAGTGTTTCCGGGCTCGGGATGGTGCATGGCGGTTTTTTAAATTTGTACACCGTCGGCACCAATGGCGAAATACCTGTTAAAACCTACCACGATTTTGGCGTTAAGTTCGAGTACAACCGCCCTGAAGGCTCCATCGCCGCATACGTTGCTGCTGCATGTAGTCAACTGGACAATAGCTTGCCACTCTATATTACAGGACATAGTTTGGGGGGTGGTCTTGCTGTAATTTGCGCGATGGACGTTGGGGTGAATTTCCCTACGAGCTACGCCAGTGGCAAACTGAATATGTGGAACCTGGCTGGTCCTTTAGTGGCTGCGGGTATAAATGTTGAATCAATAGCCATTGACTCGTCAGTATTTGTTACCAATTATGCTAGTTACGTCAACAGCAGCTTCCGAATCGTAAACGCTGCTGATCTCGTGCCCATTTTACCACCCACATCAGTTGGAGTTGGCGCACTGTCCCTGAACTTTGCCCATGTTACGAATAACACCGTTACTTATTGCAACCAAACAGGCTCCATCGTAGGCAACCACAGCTGTACAGATAATTACCTCGCCTATTTGCAAGGACTGGCGGGGGGATTTTCTTGAATACCATGTATAAAAGCGATAAGCGTGTATAGTACTTCGGACATGCCATAGAACTGGTAAGTAATAGCTTAACCCGACAACATCGGAACAAAAATTGTAGGGTTAGGCCTTCCGATTTCATTGCAAACCAGCCTAAGTTACTGACTATCGAGAGCCTATGAATACCAAAAACATTGCCATTATTCAGGGCCATCCTGACCCGGAAAGCAAGCATTTTTGCCATGCTTTGGCAAAGGCTTATATGCTGGGCGCTGAAGCTGCAGGGCATAAGGTCCAGGTAATCGACGTCGCCCAAATCGAATTTCCGATACTAAGAACTCAAGTGGATTTTGATCGCGGTGAAGCTCCCGAATCGATCAAATTGGCGCAGCAGGTCATTCAATCGGCACAACATCTGGTTATTATCTATCCACTCTGGCTGGGTAGTATGCCGGCTTATTTAAAAGCCTTTCTGGAACAAGCGTTCAGGCCCGGCTTTGCATTCACCAAAAACGCTGAAGGAAAACCCTGGAAAAAACAACTTGGCGGTAAAACTGCACATATAATCATAACAATGGGGATGCCCGCATTGATCTATCGCTGGTATTATCTGGCGCATAGCTTAAAAAGCCTGGAAAGAAATATCCTGGGATTTTGCGGCATCAAAATTACGCAGGAAACGTTGATCGGCATGATAGATGCGATTGATGAGAACAAAAGAAAGCAATGGCTTGATAAAATGCAATTATCAGGTCGTAACGGCAAATAGCCGTTTGCATGATACATCCGCTATACACCATTACCCGTCTTCAGGGTTCCCATTTCCCACCTTATTCAGCAAGCTTGACTGATAACTTGTTGCCAGGCGGGGTGCTGTTGCAAAACTATCAATGCCGAATCCAGCAGTGCGAGTCCCGGCTCGGTCCGATGCCAGGTCGATGCACCGGATGGATGCGGCAATGGAATTGCATCGGTACGGTGACCGTGAAAAGTAACGGGATGAAGTTTGCCGATCACCTCGTTGAGCTTTTTGACTACCATTAGTTGGCTGATCGCCAGCTTACCGACCGGCAGGATCAAGGCAGGTTTAAGCAGATCGATTTCCGCTTGCAGCCAGCCCGCGCAGTTATCGATTTCAACAGGACTCGGCACACGGTCACCACCCTTGGGATTCTTGCCAGGAAAACAGCGACATACCGCAGCCATATAAACACGTTGCCGGAAAGTCTCTTCATCCAGCCCGATGCGCTCGAACCACTTGAACATTGTTTTGCCGGCTGTCCACGCAAACGGTTTACCGAAGCCGCCTTCCTTATCACCGGGAGCCTGGCCGATCAGCAAAATCGGCGACAGCACCGGACTACCGCTCACGACCGGACCAATCATCGCCGGACATTTTTGGCAATTCGCTAACGCGACCCGGTGGTCACGCATGGTTTGTTCTCGTATCGACATTGGCTACCTTAAACTTAAAAATCAATTTCAATGCCGACCGGACAATGATCCGAGCCGAATATTTCCGGCAGAATAAAGGCCTGTTTGACTTTATCGACCAGCGCCTGGCTAGTCAACACATAATCGATCCGCCAACCGATATTTTTTGCCCTGGCTCCGGCTCGGAAACTCCACCAACTATAAGCGATGGTATCAGGGTAAAAATGTCGAAAAGTATCAACAAAACCAGCTTCAAGAAACCGGCTGAAACCGTCGATTTCCACCTGAGTATAGCCGGATGACTTGTTGTAATTCGCCTTCGGGCGGGCAATATCGATTTCCTGATGCGCAACATTAAAATCGCCGCAAGCAATCAGCGGCTTTTTACTTTGCAATTGCCGGCAATAGGCCAGAAACTCCGCATCCCAGGTTTGTCGGTAATCCAGCCGGGCCAGCGCTTCACCCGAATTGGGTACATAAACATCCAGCAGAAAAAACTGCTCGAACTCGGCGACAATCACACGCCCTTCCCGGTCATGCTCGGCAACGCCAATATCGTGGATGATTTGCAGTGGTTCCTGCCGGGATAAAATCGTCACGCCGGAATAGCCCTTACGTTCGGCGCAGTTGGAATAAATGTGATAACCATCAATACCCTCCAGCGCCTTGTCAATCTGCTCGGCCTGAGCTTTGGTTTCCTGCAGCAGAATGCAGTCGCCATCAAGCTGCGCGAGTATTTCGGCAAAGCCTTTGCTTTGAACAGCACGAATGCCATTGACATTCCAGGAGATTATTTTCATGGGAGGTTTTCCGTTTGATAGATTTGAGTGTGGGAGGATTAGGTATATTTAGCTTTTAACTTTATGTAACTAAACGTTTTCGGAGTTGTAAAAGACGGGAAAATCCTAACGGAATTATATTTATAACCAAAAAGGTACATTCTTTTCAAGTTGGACAATTTGTGAAGGGGGTGTCCTCAGGGCAAGCGCATAAAAACGTCAGGTTGAAAAAATCACTTTTTCCCTAAATTTATCACTTAAGGTGACCATAAACAGTTTTCATTTGATGGTCAATTTGGATGACTCCCTTTTTAGCAGATTAACAACAATTTGGCGGACAACATTAAAGTGTTCAGGAGTATAACCTTTACGGATGCGCGAGTCATCCTCCCTAAAAGTCACATGCAGGGAGTTCTCTATCCCCTTCATGCCCCTGAGGGTACAATGCACCCGCACCGCATGAGCGAAAGGCTTCACGTCCATTAGGGTGCAGATGTAGTGCCGCCGTTCAAGGGGCATTTGACCCTTGATGAAACGTTCGCTCTCGACCATGCCCATGCCTTTTAGGCCTTTCCATTTGTCGGCATCGGGCAAGGTGTGTCCAGACAGCGCGACAGGTAGCACTGATGTGTCAACATTTTTCCGGACACAAGGCTAAGGAACGAGCCTAAAATAATCTAGGCAACTTATAAAATTGTTGCCTCAGGTATGGCGACATAATTCCATTGCCCCAGATGCTTATCAAATACGATTCGCATGGATTCTTTAAAGCCTTCCACAACTT
>Ga0208754_100076_pt1 | contig 76314 bp, 57 predicted proteins | sample LakWasMet55_HOW8_2_FD_183889 | JGI IMG/M metagenome (GOLD analysis project Ga0208754, IMG submission 183889) | Freshwater sediment methanotrophic microbial communities from Lake Washington under simulated oxygen tension - Sediment Metagenome... | ecosystem: Environmental > Aquatic > Freshwater >... | reverse complement strand
TGTTTGGCAAGCTCAAACACTACCGCAGGATTGCCACCAGATATGAGAAAAAGGCCATTAATTACAGGGGGATGTTGTCATTTGCCTCTGTACTCTTATGGCTACGATGAAATGTCAACAGAACCTAGACAATTCACTTGTCGGTAATAGTGCCGCCAATAGCCTACTCGGCGGGGCGGGTAAAGACTATATCGATGGCGTTGGTGGTGATGATTATCTTGAAGGCGGTATAGGCGATGATACTTATGTGTTCCGGCCAGGTTCGGGTCACGATACAATTAATAACTATGATACTTCTACAGGCAAAACCGACAGAGTGTATTTGTTTGATGTTGCACCGTCCGGGATACAGGTCAGTAGTTTGGGTAATGATCTGCTGATTTCGATTATTGGCTCTACGGATACTTTAACGATTCAAAACTACCTGTTAAACGACGGAGTCAATGCATACACGGTTGAGCAGATTGAGTTTACCGCCGACGGCACCATCTGGGACGTGAACACAGTTAAGGCCATACTCAATAATCATGCGCCTGTATTATCCTCAGCCTTGCCGGATCAGACTATTGCTGAAGGTACGCCATTCAGCTTCACCGTGCCGACAACAACGTTTACTGACCCGGATACGGGCGACACGCTCACTTATAGCGCCATGCTTGCTGATGGCAGCGAATTACCTTCATGGCTAAGTTTTGATACGCTAACGCAAACATTCACCGGTACACCGCCCGCGAGCGGTACGGTGAGCGTGCAGGTGGTAGCCAAAGATAGGTACAACCTACCGGCCTCCGATATATTCGATATCGTCGCTACGATACAGAATCTCACACTTATTGGTACTGCCGGTATGGATACACTAATCGGTGGTTCCGGTAACGATAATCTTTCCGGCTTAGGTGGTAATGATAGCCTTAGAGGCAACGCCGGCAATGACCAATTGGATGGGGGAGCCGGTAATGACAGCTTGTTGGGAGGCCTTGGGGACGATGTTTATATGGTAGACAGTGCAAGCGATGTTGTGACGGAAAATGCCAATGAGGGAATAGATCTGATTAATAGTTCGACAACCAGGACGCTGGGTTCAAACATCGAAAATCTCACCCTAACCGGCACTACCGCCATCAATGGCACCGGCAACACACTCAACAACATACTGACCGGCAATAGTGCAGCAAACTCGCTGACCGGTGGTGCCGGCGATGATACCTATGTAATCGGCACAGGTGATACCGTAGTCGAAGCCGCTAGTGCAGGCATTGACACCGTGCTGTCGAGTATCGCCTATACATTGGGCAACAATGTTGAGAATTTAACATTAACCGGCTCTTCAACTATTAACGGTACCGGCAATACGCTCAATAACGTTATTATCGGCAACAGTGCGGCAAACACTCTTTCGGGTGCTGCCGGAGCAGATACCTTGTCTGGTGGTGCCGACAATGACACTTATGTTGTAGACAGCACTTTGGATGTCGTTACAGAAATACTTGGCGAAGGTACCGACCTGATCCAGTCCGGCGTGACCTATACACTTGCCGCTAGCATAGAAAATCTGACCCTCACCGGCGCAACGGCCATCAATGGTACTGGAAATATACTTGATAACGTGTTAACCGGTAACAGTGCCGCCAATACTTTAACTGGCGATGCCGGCAATGACCGTCTGATCGGCGGCGTCGGCAATGACACCATGAAAGGTGGCATAGGCGATGATGTTTATGTCATTGATGTCGCTACCGATAGCATTACCGAGAACCTGAACGAGGGTATTGACACCATCGAGTCGGGTATTACGTTCAACATGACCAGTATCACTAATGTGGAAAAGCTCTTGCTGACAGGTTCTTCCGTTATCAATGGTACAGGCAATGCCTTGGATAATGTGCTAACCGGTAATTCCGCTGCAAATACGTTGACCGGTGCTGCCGGTAATGACCGATTGATAGGTGGTGTCGGTAACGATACTATGAAAGGCGGCGTTGGTAATGACACCTATGTCATCGATGTTGCAACAGATGTTATTACCGAACTCGCCAATGAAGGGACTGATACTGTCGAGTCGAGCCTTACCTTCTCTCTTACAGCGGCCAATGTGGAGAATTTGACGCTTATCGGTAGCTCTTCAATTAATGGTACAGGTAACACATTGAATAATATTGTAGTTGGAAATTCAGGTATCAATATTTTGAACGGCGGGGCAGGCAACGATACCTTAACCGGTGGGGCTGGCGCGGATAATTTTCTGTTCGACGCCGCATTAAATGCGACGACCAATAAAGATGTTCTTTCAGATTTCAATGTTGTTGATGACACTATCAGGATAGAAAACGCTATCTTTACCAAATTTACAACGGTAGGGGCATTGGCAGCAGGCAACTTTGTTTTCGGATCAAATGCGGTCGCCTTGGATAGTAACGATTATCTAATCTATAACACAACAACGGGGACACTTTCTTACGACGCCGATGGCAATGGTGCTGGAGCGAAGGTTGATTTTGTCACTTTAACAGGAATTCCAGTATTGACTACTGCAGACTTTACAATCGTATAAAATCTGATCCTAGATTTATACAACTACCTGATTCCGTATAAGTTTCCGCAACGTTATGATTAAACATGACTCAAAAAGGATAATGAATTAAAGGAGATAGTGCCATGCCAAAAAATAAAGAGCAATTTCAGCGTGGTTATAGCTTGCTTGAGTTATTCAAAGGCTACGGCACCGAAACGCAATGTGCTGAAGCGCTATGCAAATGGCGCTGGTCGTCTGGGTTTCGTTGCCCTCATTGCGGTTCGGGTCGGCATAGTGATGTAAAGACCCGAAAACTCTACCAGTGCACGGATTGTCATCACCAAACCTCATTGATTAGCGGAACTATTTTTGAGCAAACCAAGCTGCTATTGACGACCTGGTTTTTGGCGATCCACTTGATCACGCGAGCTAAAACGGGGTTGTCAGCCTTATCGCTTATGCGGCAGAACGGGGGGTCGTACAATACCGCGTGGCGTATGAAACAGAAGGCCATGCAAGTGATACCGACAGTAAGCCGTTGAGCGGGACCGTCCAACTGGATGATGTGTATTGGGGTGGTGAGCGTCGTGGCGGTAAACGGGGGCGAGGTGCTGCCAACAAAGTCCCTTTGGTTGCGGCGGTGTCGCTGAACGGAGACGGACACCCCATTTCGATGAACATGAATGTTGTCAAAGGCTTTCGGCTGACCGAAATAGCCCGCTTACCCACAATAGGGCACAGGGGGCAAAACGGCATGTACAACCCAGCAGCACGATCATTTCAGACGGGTTGCCTTGTTTTACAGCCGTAACACAGGCCGGGTGCAGCCCTATCAGCATTGTCACGGGCGGCGGCCCACAAAGTGTCACCAAAGAGGAGTTTACTTGGGTCGACACGATGATAGGCAATGTGAAAAATGCCATCACGGGTACTTATCATGCGATCAGTCCCAGACATTTGCCGCGTTATCTTGCCGAATTCTGCTATCGCCATAATCGACGGTTTCAACTGGAAGACAGGCTGCCTCGTTTCGCTTATGTTGCTGTACGGACACCACCTATACCAGGTCGTCTTTTGAAATTAGCTGAGGCTTATGGGTAATCAGGTAAATTTTTGTGCTCGTTTGCGCGCATTCCCAAGCTCTGCTTAGGAATGCGGTATTCGAAGCGCCAGCTTCGAGTCTACGCTAAATACCAATGGCTGGAAGCTAGAACTTCCAAAACGGCGTTCCCAAATCGGAGCTTGGGAACGAGCCAACGTTAGAGGCAGGGTTATCAGTCCAGCCCTCCGCTTAGCAGCAAAGTTATGTAGTACGCTATGCATTCTTTTGGGTGCTGTCGCTAACCCGCCAGCTTAGCACTTGCCAATCGATTCAAACGGGTACCTTGTTCTGCTGCTTGCATCGCCAGAGCGAGGTGGACTTCTAGCGGAATCCTGACCCTGAATTCACTGCTGGCTTGCATATATCGGCTACGGCTTTAGTAACTATTTGCCGGATACCGCCAATACCGCTTTTTGGGTAGGCGCTAACCAGAACGGGGACGGAAATTCGGTATATACCCAATGTGTTCGTTATCCTCCGGTGACCAAGAAAGGCGGTAGGAGTGTGGCCAATGCTCATTTTTTCGCTCCTTTAACTTGTTAATGGCTAAAAGCACTTGCCTAACCTGAAAGGTCTTGGTTTAGGAACGTGTGGTGTTGGGAAATTTGCAAGGGCGGTGTAGCTGTTGCGGTAGTGCAACCGCTTCGGTATTGGAAGAAGGTAATCTGCGCTTTTATCGCATTCCTGTAACATATCATCAATAGACTAAACACCACAAATTTTGGTATAGTTACGACGTTTTTCGAATGCTACCCACCTGTTAATTTAATTTTCATCTCATTACTCTGGAGAAACTCAATGGCACACAAGATTGCTATCAATGGCTATGGTCGTATTGGGCGTAATATCGTCCGCGCTTTATATGAGTCAGGTCGCACTAATGAAATTCAAATTGTTGCAATCAATGATCTGGGGGACACCAACACCAATGCGCATTTGACTCAATATGATTCAGTGCATGGCAAATTCCCTTTTGAAGTGAGCGTTGATGGCGACTATATCGTTATCAATGGCGATAAAATCAGAGTTTTCTCCGAAAGAGACCCATCAAAATTACCTTGGGCTGATCTGGGTATTGATGTAGTTCATGAATGTACCGGCTTGTTCACCAGCAAAGCCAAAGCCTCAGCGCATATCAGCGCAGGCGCGAAAAAAGTTATTATTTCTGCACCAGGCGGTAATGATGTTGATGCCACTATCGTTTACGGTGTGAACCATCATGTCCTGAAATCTACTGATACCGTCATTTCCAATGCTTCTTGCACAACCAACTGCTTGGCTCCAATCGTTAAGCCTTTGCACGATGCAATCGGCGTTGTTCACGGTTTGATGACTACAATCCATTCTTACACCAACGATCAGGTTTTGACTGACGTATATCACAGCGATTTACGCCGTGCCCGCTCTGCGACCCAATCAATGATTCCTACCAAAACAGGTGCAGCGGCAGCTGTCGGTCTGGTATTGCCGGAACTGGCCGGAAAGCTGGATGGTTTTGCGATGCGCGTACCGACAATCAATGTTTCAGTTGTTGATTTGACGTTCCAGGCGGCAAGAGACACTACCAAAGCCGAGATTGATGAAATCTTGAAAGCAGCTTCTGCTGGTCCATTGAAGGGTATTCTGGATATTAATGAAAGACCGCTGGTTTCAGTTGATTTTAACCACAATCCTGCTTCTTCCATTTACGAAGAATCATTGACCAAAGTGTTAGACGGCAATTTTGTAAAAGTCCTGTCCTGGTATGACAATGAATGGGGCTTTTCAAACCGTATGATCGATACCTCCATAGCCTTGCTTAATGCGGAATAACGGATAATGTTAAGAAGAACCAAAATTTTAGCCACACTAGGTCCTGCTACCAACAAGCCGGGCGTACTTGAAGGCTTGTTTAAAGCCGGTGTTGACGTTGTGCGCATGAATTTCTCGCATGGTTCTGCACAAGACCATATTGATAGAGCCATTGCCATACGCGAATTGTCCAAAAAAACCGGTAAACGCGTAGGCATTCTGGCTGATCTGCAAGGGCCTAAAATCCGTATCGCCCGGTTTAAGGACACCAAGGTGTTTTTGCACGAAGGCCAGGATTTTGCCCTGGACATCAATCTTGATCCAACCGCCGGGGATAATACCCAGGTCGGCATAACCTATGAGCCTTTGGCTCTGGAAGTTAAGCCGGGCAGCAGGCTGTTACTGGATGATGGTCGTATCGTGCTCGATGTGATTAATGTCGAAAACATGCGCGTTAACTGTACGGTTATTGTTGGCGGTGACTTGTCGAACAACAAGGGTATTAATCTGTTGGGCGGCGGACTTTCGGCAGCGGCACTCACCGAAAAAGACAAGGAAGATATCAAAACTATCGGTCTTATGAAGTGCGATTATGTCGCCATTTCTTTTCCACGCACCGCCGAAGACATTCATGAAGCACGCCGCTTACTGGAAGCTGAGGGCTGTTACGCGGGTATTGTGGCTAAAATCGAGCGCGCGGAAGCACTGGATGTAATCGATGAAATCATTCTGGCATCTGATGTCATTATGGTTGCGCGTGGTGATTTGGGTGTTGAAATCGGTGATGCCAATTTGCCTGCTGTACAAAAGCAGTTGATTAAACGCACACGAGAATTGAACCGGGTCGCCATCACCGCTACACAAATGATGGAGTCCATGATCGATAACCCGATTCCAACACGGGCGGAAGTGTTCGATGTTGCCAATGCGATTTATGATGGTACCGATGCGATCATGCTGTCAGCAGAAACTGCTTCGGGTAACCATCCGATTAAAGCGGTTGAAGCCATGCATCGTATCTGTATTGAAGCTGAGAAACAAACGGTTGTCAGAGTATCAGACCACCGGGTTAATTTTCAGTTTGAACGCGTTGACGAAGCTATTGCGATGTCAGCCATGTATATGGCTAACCATACCAAAATCAAGGGTATCGTTGCGTTAACCGAATCGGGTTCCACGCCTTTGTGGATGTCCAGAATCAGCTCGGGAATTCCTATTTTCGCATTGAGCGGTGAAGAGGAAACACTGGGTAAGGTGACGTTATATCGCGGTGTTTTTCCGATCTACTTCAAACTTGAAGAGCAGCAGGATCATGCTGAAGTCAACCGGGAAATAGTGAAAGAGCTCAGAAAATGGAACCTTGCCAAAGATGGCGACAAATTCATTATTACCAAAGGTGATTTGACCGGCGTAAAAGGCGGTACTAATGCCTTGAAAGTGATTGTTGTAGGTCAGGGGTTAACGCCTTAGAGACCAGATTTTCTGCCCGGGACTGTTCTTGGGTAGAATAAAACCAGGACAGTCCAGCGTACTTTTTGGGCCTGCCCTTAAAAATTAAGCCTCATTGCGGTTTATCTTTCCGGTAGACAGCAACGGGGCTTTTGTTTGAGAAATAGTCAGGTAATGCGTTGTTTCTGTTCAAATAGATGCGTTGATAACGGTATCAATTGTCACGTTTTCATAACAATCAGGTAATCAGCCGGTAATATCCAGACATGATAATCAAGAGGCTATGTTTATACATTAACCACTTGAGGATTTATCATGATGAAAAAAAAATTGCTCCCGTTTTTATTACTGCCTGTGTTTGCAGCGCCTGCTGCCAATGCAGCAATAGACCTGATTGCGATTGGTGAAGTGAATGCCAACTATCGGGATTTATCAACAAGAACAGCTGGCCCGCTTGAAAGCGGAGCTGCCGGTAACCTGCTGGGTGGAGTCGGTTCAGGCCTGGCTTATGCAGGCGGCAATACTTTTATTGCTATTCCTGACCGCGGCCCAAATGCGACGCCTTATAATTCGCTGCTAGATGACACAACGTCTTATATCACCCGCTTCCAGACATTTAATCTGGGTTTAGCTCCTAATCCTAACTACGATTCTTTGGTAACAGGTTCGCTGCCTTATATTTTATCGCCGTTCCTGACTGACACGACGTTGTTGAACAGCAAATCAGCGCTCATCAAATACGCGCCCGGAGCCACTCCTGCACTGAACAAACCCAACTATAATTATTTTACGGGTCGTTCCGATAACTTTAATCCCGCTACACGCTCGATCAATTACATGAATGGACGCTTCGATCCTGAAGGTGTAAGAGTATCCAAAGACGGCAAGAGCGTGTTTATCTCCGATGAATACGGCCCTTATGTATACCAGTTTGACCGTAAGTCTGGTCATCGGCTGAGAGTCTACACGTTGCCGTCGAAATTTGCAGTATCCAAAGTGAGTTCTCAAGGTGCCGTAGAAATATCCGACAATACCTCTGGACGGGTTTCAAACAAGGGTATGGAAGGTTTGGCAATAACGCCTGACGGTACTAAACTGGTAGGCATTATGCAGACGGAATTGCTGCAAGACACCAAAAAATACCTGCGCATTGTCACGATTGATATTGCTACTGCCGCGACCCATGAGTATGCCTATAAGCTAACGACAGGTTCAGGTGTCAGCGAAATCCTGGCTATTAATGACCATGAGTTTCTGGTCGATGAACGTGACGGCAAAGGCCTCGGTGACAACAGTACGGCTGCCGTCAAGCAACTGTATAAGATCGATCTTGCCGGTGCAACCGACGTAAGCGGTATCGCCAGCATAGGTGCAGGCACTCCGCTAGTCAGTAAAACGTTGTTTCTTGATGTTGTTGCCGAACTTACCGCGATTGGTATCAGCGCAACAGATATTCCTGCCAAAATTGAAGGCATCGCTTTCGGTCCTGATATTGTGATTGGCGGTGTCAATAAACACACGCTGTTTGTCGCCAATGACAACGACTTCCTTCCTACCATCACAGACACCAACCATCCTGGCGGCATTGCAAACAATAACAAGTTTTTTGTGTTTGCAATCGACGAGTCCGATTTACCGACCTTCGTACCGCAAACGATCATTCCGTTTGCTCTTGATGTTCACGATCATGGTTAATGGTAACTAAACCATGGCAATAGGCATGGAGTAAAAGCGCAATGCTTTTAAATAAAAGGCCGCTTTAAGCGGCCTTTTTTGGTATTACAGAATTCCCATATGGAATTTAGTGTTAAGAGCCTGATTTCAAATTTGCGATTGCAGATAATTTTGTAAACCTATCCGTTCGATTATGCCCAGTTGTTGTTCCAGCCAGTGGGCGTGATCATCTTCGGTGTCTTTCAGCATTGTCTGCAAAATCTCGCGGGTCCTGTAATCCTGCACCGATTCGCAAAACGCCATCACCTTGCGTAAATCTGCCACCACCTGAAGTTCCAGTGCCAGATCGTTTTTCAGCATTTCTTCCACAGTGCTGCCGACATGCAGCGGATCGCGTTTGGACAAGTCGGGCGTTCCTTCCAGAAACAGGATGCGTTTAATCAAGGCATCGGCATGACTGGTTTCATCCTGTACCTCATGCGCAATACGCTCGTACAATTTGCTGAATCCCCAGTTTTCATACATTCTGGAATGGATGAAATACTGGTCGATGGCGGTCAGTTCGCCGGACAGCAATTGGTTTAGTTGTGCAATGACTTGGCTATCGCCCTTCATAATTATTCCTTCCAGTAAACAATCAGATTGAGTTCAGGCTGTCGCGGTTATGCGTCAGGACTGTCTTTAACTCAGGATTTTGCAGGTGTAAACTCGCTACTTGTAAAAAGCCGCTGCCTCCAGTTCTTCTCGCAACGAAACGGTATATTGATAACTCACCGGCCGTATTTTTTTCGCCATTGAGAATTTCCTGTTTTCAATGCTTGCCGGGTTCCAGTTTAACGCCGCGGCGTTCGTGAGTGACGTAAGCCTGAATTGCAATCATCTTCGGGTCGTCGGCGGCCAGCGGTTGGCCTTCCAGCGGATTGCGCAGGCACCAGTTGATCATTTCCCACAAGGGTATCACCTTGCCGATCTGTTTCTGGAACTTGGGATAAGTTTCCGGATGGGTATTGGCGGCGTTGGGATGGCATTGCGCGCAGGCGACGCCGTTAGTGCCCAGGGTTGGGCTGGTCCATAGTTCTCTGCCCTGCTTGACGCTGTCCATAAATTGCTGTTGCCAGCGTTGTTCGTCTGCCTTGGTGAATTCGTCGGCTTGAATTGCATTAAGGTTTATCGTCAAGCCGAGCACGGCAAAAGCCGTAGTGATAGAGTTGAATCTGGCCATCTCGTTGCTCCTTTTCCGGGTTATTAATAGTGTCGTTGCGGATCGATTCGGGTACTTTCGGGCTGATAGTCTTTATCTTCCGGGTGTTTTTTTGCATTGTCGAAACGCACGACCCGGCTGGCGTTGTTGTAAAGGGTAAAGTTCAGATCGACATTGCCGTTGGCGATGTTGATGAATTGCCAGCCAGTGGCGTCACGCTCGAAGAACGGATCGGCCCGGTTCATCGGCACGGTCAATTTGGGCAGATACTGCTCGGCTTGTGCATAACTGGCCGGGTATGGCCAGGGCCAGGCGGTGGCCATGACTGAGTTGAAGCTGATATTGCCGATCTGGTTGTATTGAATCTGGTGCACATGACCGTAAATGACCGAGACTTTTTTGAACGGTTTTAACAACGTCTGAATCTGTTCAGCGTCTTCAGTCCAGAAATTCCAGCCTTTATAAATTTTTTGCAGCGGCGAATGCGAGAACACGACAATCGGCGTGGTTACGGCAACCTTGTCCAGGTCGGCTTTCAGCCACTTGCGTTGTTCCTCGCCAACCATAAACGGCGAGCCGTTGGGGTTGTCCAGCCCGGCCATTTCGATCATGCGTTGCTCGGCGGTGGGCCAGCGCTTGTAAGTCCAGTCGTCGTAGGTGCGGATGCTGTTGAGGACGATGAAATGCACACCCTTGTGATCGAAGCTGTGATATTGCGGCCCAAACAGCTTTTCCCAATAAGCGCCGAGATCCAGGTAATAATCGTGCTCGCCCATCACGTAATGCACCTTGTGACTGAGGGCCGACATGATTTCCGCACCATGATCCAGCTCGGCCTGGCTGCCCAATTGCGCCAGGTCGCCGCCGAACATGACAAAATCCGGTTTCGGCGTCAGCAGGTTGGCTTCTGCCACAGCACGGATCAAGCCCCGGTCCCAGTTTCTGACGAAACGGTTGCCTTTGATGTGCTGAATGTGAGCATCGGAAATATAGGCAAAAGTGAAGTTCTGGCTGGGTTCGGCAAATGCCAGTTCGACCAGGCTGACCGGTAAGGTGCTGCCCAAAGCCAAGGCACCGCCGGTTTTTAAAAAGTTACGACGACTGTGATTGATACTATTCATGACGGTCTCCTTCATTGTGCGCCGGTCGCAGGCCTGGATTTGGCATATTGTTCACTGGTCAATGCTTCCATGAATGCGACCAGATCGTTGATTTGCGCATCGGTCAAATTCAAAGGCCTGATGCCGCCGCTAAGGAAAGCGTTAACCTGCGCGCCGACTGGCGTGACGCCGCCGTTGTTGTAATGAGTTACTACCTCTTTCAGTGTTTTCAAGCTGCCGTCGTGCATGTACGGCGCAGTCAGCGCAATATTGCGTAGCGTCGGGGTTTTAAAGGCGCCAAGATCGTTAAAGCCATCGGTTACCGCAAAGCGGCCCAGTTCGGAGGATTTTTTGTCGGTCAATACCATCTGGTCGACATCGCCGCCACGCGCCTTGGCTTCCAGAAATGCCTGTGCCAGCCGGGGCACATCTTGCTGAATGGCGTTGATACCGACGCCGATATTATAGAAGCGGCTGTCGGTAAACAAGGCATGGTCCTGCTCAATGGTATGGCAAGAAACACACCGTCCCTGGGCCAGGAATACCTGGAAGCCGCGTTGTTGCTGTTCAGTCAAGGCAGTCTGGTCACCTTTGAAGTAATAACGATCGAATGGCGAGTTGCCGGCAACGATGCTGCGCTCGAAGCTGGCGATGGCCTTGCTGACATGATCCATGATCAGCTGTTGACCGCTGACCTTGAACACCTCGGTAAATGCGGCCTTGTATTCAGGATCGCTGCGAACAATATCGAGTATCGGCTGGTGGTTGGCTAAGCCGGCTTCGACCGGGTTAACGAAGGGTTGTTTGGACTGGCCTTCCAGATCGGGCTCGCGGCCGTCCCAGAACTGCGATTTGGAGAATGCGGCGTTGATTACAGTCGGCGCATTGCGGGTACCGGTCAGGCCGCCATGACCGACTGATACCGGCAGGTTATCGGTAAAGCCTTTACCGGCATCATGACACGACGAACAACTGATCGTGCCGTCAATAGAAAAACGTTTGTCGTGAAACAACTTGTCACCCAACGCGATTTTGGCCGGTGTTTGCGGGTTATTGGCCGGGACAGGAACCGGTGGCAGACCAAGCAGGTTATTGCTGATAGCGGGTGTCGGATCGGTGTTTGCCGGACCGGATTGCTGGCTGAAAGCTGCCTGGCTGCAACCGAATACTGCCACGCCGAGCGTCAGTAAAAACAAGTGGCGCATAATGACCTCCTGATTGTGTTTTTATTAAACAATGACAACTAACCCTTTCGGGCAGTGTGCGGCGACTACAGTTCTGTGTCAAGAGCGCCTGAATAAAAATTTGCCAGAGTTTCCTAAAAAAGACGTATTTGCAATTATCTGCTTTGACAAGTTCAAGGCTTTTTAAGAACAGTATCGAATCTGTACCGTTGAGTTGGATAACTGCTTCAAGGCCGGCATACCATTATTAATAACTCATTTTAGTTTTCGCGAAAAATCTTGGTGCGCTTGATTTTACCAGCCAATAACAAAACGGCTTTTACTGGAAAACAGCCACTTACATATTTCTGCTATAGCCAGACTGATGATTATCACGAACAGCGCAGTAACCAAAAAACCCGGTAAAGAGGAAAGAAAATTGAAGCGTTCAAAAACGGATAAATAATCAAAAAAATAAAGAATCCAGGGGTGTATAAAATAAATTGCAAAACTCGCTGACGCTATATATTTTAAAAAAGGAATATCTTTATTCTCATATTTCTGCATTACTGATAACAGGAAAAAACACATCAGTATTTTTTGCAGAATTATCATATCAACACCCTGGTATGAAAACAGGGTGTCCTTATGAAAGTTCCCGTACGAATTGTAGATTAAAATTTGTGCCGCTGACATCAAGACAACAGATAATCCTAAAATAACACGCTTGCCTTCCAGGAATGTAAATACCCTGACTTTTTCTATTGAGCAAATAATCCCCAGCATATAAACAGGAAAAAAATAAACCACGGAATGCAGCGGCGATAAATTATGAGCGGGTCGATGAACAAATGTGGAAATGCCCAATAGAACAATAAACAGCCATACCTGGACCTTAATGGGTAGTTGTATCTGTTTGATGAATACCGGTGAAAGCGCAAAAATAATCATTATGAAGGGTATATACCAATAGGCGTCCAGGATGCTTCCAGTCCACCAGTATTGTGCAGATAAGGAAATATATTGATACCAATTGCTGGTTTGTTCGGTGATAAAAACTTCTGCATAAGGTGGGCATTTCAAATAAAAAACAAAACAGGCAATGCCGCTTAGGGACAGCAGGGTGTACGGTAACAAAACATATTTCGCTTTTTTCAACAGGAATGGCTTATATTGAAATTTAGGGTAAAAAACATGATGAAAAAAGAAGCCGGAAATAAAAACAAAGAAAGTAGTGCCCCCGGTAATTAAGTTGGCGAATACTTTTTCATAAAATGATTCCATAGCCCAGTAAACACAAGAATGGCCGGCAACTATAAACAGTATTGCCAGGCCTCTAAAATAATTAAATGAATTTAACTGCATATTTTAATTGCCATGCTTGTCGGTTTACTGCAAATCTTCAAAGGTAGCCGCTAACAAACCTGACGCCATCAAGGTATCAAGTTCGGCCTCAATCTCGGCTACCACCAGTTCCAGATGGTTCAGTTTGATTTCAGTGCCGGAGCGCGAAGAATCCAGCAGTTCCAATAGACCTGTTTTTCCGAAACGATAGGCGTCTTCGGCCATTTGTTTCAAACTCGGCAAAGGAGCCAGTACATCACGATCAAATTCGGCCAGTGTTGCCCGGCGACGCGCCAATACGGCTACAGCGCGTTCAAGTTCCTGACGTGTTGCTGACAAAAGCAATTCCCGCTTGAGCAGGGCGGCATGCTTTTCGGCGGACGCCCGAGCCATGCCGCCCTGGCCGCGATCAAATATCGGCAAATCCACGGATACGCCGGCATAAGTGGTATTTCCGTAAGGCTGGTCGGTAAAAGCCGTGCCTAACAACAGCGATGGAACCGGCCAACGCTCACGGCGCGCACGCTCAAGCCCTGAGTCGGCGGCAATGGCTTGCCGGCGCGCGCTTTCAAGTTCAGGATTGTTTTGCTCGGCCTGCAACCATAGCGCGTTAACATCAGCCGTTATCCCGATAGGCGCCAATACGCCTTTGGCTTGCGGCTTCCAGCCCGGAAATCCCAACAACACGCCGAGTTCGCCCACAACGGCGGCATTGTCGGTATAGGCGTTTTCCAACCGCGCTTTCAGGCCCTGGACCTCTTGCGTGATGCGCATGACATCGTAACGGCTGGCGGTTCCGGCGTTTTCTTTACCGGTAATGATCGACTGCAACCGTTCCAGCTCCCTATTAGCTTCTTCCAGCGCCGCCACGCGTTGTTGTCCAGCCAGCAATTGCACGAACAGCCGCCAGGTTTCGCGGACAAGCCTGTTGTATTGGCTTTCGACATCAGCTTCGGCGACTTCGACCCGCCGCTGCGCCGCATCCTTGCGCGCCCCTCGCTGGCCTGCCAGCAACAACGGCACTTCCAGGGTGATATTCTGCTGCGAAGGCCCATCAAATTGGGTATTCCTAAGCCCGCCGGCTTGATCATAACGGCCATAACTGACTTTGGGATTAGGCAGCACATCTGCTGCCACAACTTCGGCTTGTGACATCTCAATCTGACTGCGCGCAACGGCGTAACGTGGGCTTTTTTCCCTGACAAGCTGTAGCAATTGCCGAATCGATACCTCATTGGGCAATGCCTGGCTTTTCATCTGTTCTTCGGAGAAAGCGAGAGAGCTGCTGAACAACAACATGACAATTGCCAGTGCTTTTGTGCTTGCACGGCTTATTGCAATATTCAAACAATACTTGTTCATAAGTTGGCGTCCTTTAATTCGTCGGCTTCTTCGGGTGTTAACAGGTGTTTTGAGGTTACCAGTGTGTAGATCACCGGCAACACAAACATAGCCACCAGAAAAGTGGTTAACATGCCGCCGACGATAACCACTGCGAACGGGCGTTGCGTTTCACTGCCGATGCTGGTGGATAAAGCCATCGGCAACAAACCCAGTAACGCCAGCAATGAGGCCATCAACACCGGGCGCAAGCGTAGTGTTGCTCCTTCCTTGACCGCAGCCGACAGTTCAAAACCGTTGCGGCGCATGTCTTCCGTCGCGCTGATTACCAACAAACCCATTAAACAAACCTGACCCAGCAAGGCGATAAAGCCGATTGCGGCGCTAACCGATAACGGGATGCCGGTCAGCAATAATGCGAATACCCCACCGGTCATTGCAAACGGCGTGGCAAGCAATATCGCGGCTGCGCTACGTGCCGATTGCAGTGCGCTATACAGTAAGCCCAACACGATGAGTACCGCGATGGGTATAACCACGCCAAGCCGCGCCATTGCGCGTTGCTGGTTTTCAAATTCGCCGCCCCAAACCAGGAAATGGCCTTCGGGCACTGCGATTTTTTCTGCCACCAAGTCCATCGCTTCATGCACAACCGAACCCAAATCGCGGTCGTCTACATTAAATTTGAGCGCCATATAACGGCTGTTGGCTTCTCTCTCGATAGACGTTCGGCCGCGTGCGACTTCGATCGTGGCCAGATCACGCAATGGAATGTATGCTGCCGATGAACTGACTACGTTGATATTGCCAATTTTTTCGATGTCACCGCGTTCGGTTTCCGGGAGTATCAAGCGAATAGGTACCGGTCGTTCGGCCTGCCACAATTCCGAGACAATTTTTCCCGCCATGCCGGTTTCAATAGTGTCTTGTACGCGATCAACATCAAAGCCGTTACGGGCAAGGGCGGCGCGATCCAGTTTGACCTGTAACTGCGGTACCTGCGATTCACGGTAAAGATCCAGGTCAATGACACCGGCAATATTGGCCAGCACCGATTTTATCTTCTCCAATGCGTCGCGCATTTTTTCCAGATCGGGGCCATAGATTTTTAGCACCACCTTGCCGCGCACGCCGCTGACGGCTTCTTCAACATTATCTTTGATCGGCTGTGAGAAATTAAAACGCACGCCCGGTATCTCTTCCAGTGAGGTGCGCATGGCATCCACCAGCATTTCTTTGTACCATCCGGGTCGCCATTGATCGTGCGGTTTGAGATGAGCGAAAGTTTCACTCATATTGACGCCTTCGTTGTCGGTGCCGTCCTCGGAGCGTCCCTGCTGGCTTAACACGCCGATAACTTCAGGGTATTGCAACAGACGGCGGCGCATATCCAGTAAAACTTCCTGGCCTTTAGCCAGCGAAATACTGGCCGGCATCTCAACGAACACATGAATATCGCCTTCATCCAATTCCGGCAGGAATTCCGTGCCCAACTGGCTGCCCGCGATTGCTCCAGCCAGCAGTAACCCTCCGGCAGCCGCCAGAGCAAAAACCCGGTGGCGCAGCGTATACGCTAATAGCCGTGAATAACCTTTCCGCAGACGCTCCAGAAACTTAGGTTCAGCAATCAGCGCATGCTTAGGCTTGATAAAGACAGCGCACAATGCAGGCACCAAAAACAACGCAAATACCAGACCTCCGGTTAAAGCAAAGCTGTAGGTCATGGCCAATGGGCGGAATATCCGTCCCTCAACCCGTTCCAGAGTAAACACCGGGATTAACGCGGCAATGATGATTAACATTGCAAAAAAAGCGGGCTTGGCAACATCGAATGCTGCATCGGCAATCAGATGCAGCATTTCCCGGCGCGATTGCGGTTTGCGATGGGCTGCCTGATGAATGACGTTTTCCATTAACACCACCGCACCGTCCAGAATGATGCCAAAATCAATCGCTCCCATAGAAATTAGGTTGGCCGGCATTCCTAATTGATAAAGTCCCCAAAAAGCGACCAATAGCGATAAGGGAATAACGGTGGCGACAATCAACGAACCGCGAATGCTGCGCAAAAACAGCCAGACCACGCCAACCACCAGAAAAAAACCGTGCAGCAGGTTGTCAAAAACCGTATGCAGCGTGTTGCTCACCAGGTCGGCCCGATCCAGAAACGGCATTATTTTCATACCGGTCGGCAGGATACGCGCATTCAATTCATCCACTTTGTCATGCAGGATATTGAGCACCCTTGACGGGTTCTGTCCGCGCCGCAGCAGCACAATGCCTTCAACCACCTCTTTATGTTCATCCAATCCCACAGTTCCCCGCCGTGGCGTGTAGGCTTGAATTAATCGGGCAACATCACCAACGGTAACCGGTGTTCCTTCCCGATTTTTTAATACTATTTTCTTGATGTCTTCAGATGAGAGTAAATTGCCCATCCCGCGCACCACCATCTCCTGATCGCCGTAACTGAGGAAACCTGCGCCGACATTGCGATTGGATTTTGTAATGGCGCGGCCCACTTCTTCCAGCGTCAAGCCTAGCGATTCAAGGCGGGTCGGGTCGATTTCAATGTGAATTTCCTTGTAATAGCCGCCGAAGGTCAACACATCGGCGACACCGGGAATTTGCCGTAAGGTTTTCGAGACATTCCACTCCATTTCGGAACGCAATTCGTAAAGAGAATGACGGTCGCTGGTCAAGGTGAATTTATAAATTTCACCCAGCGGCGTGTAATCGGGAGCCAATACCGGCGTGACACTCTCCGGCAAGTCTGCCCCGGAAATACGCTGGGAGATTTCGGTCCGGGAATGAAAGCTGTCGATATGATCCTCAAAGGTAATGGTGATTAGCGACAGCCCGAACAGACTCTGGCTACGCATTTGAATCATATCCGGGGTGCCGTTTAACACCCGTTCCAGGGGCACCGTCACTTGCCGTTCGACTTCCTCCGGCGCATAACCGGGCATCAGGCTAATCACGGTGACCTGGGTGTTGGTGACATCAGGGTAAGCTTCAATGGGCGTTTCCAGAAAAGCATGTATGCCAAAAACAGTAATCACCAAGACCGTGGTAATAACGGCAAGGCGTCTGTGGACACAGTGTTCAATCAGCGTTCGCAACATGTAAACGCCTCTACAGCAACATTGCCGCAGCGGAATCGAGCAATAAAGCACCCGAGATAACCACCCGATCACCCTCGTCAAGCCCCTCAAGCACCGGCACCTGACCATCACGCGCCTGGCCGACAATCACGTCGCGGGGTTCGAACCGCCCGTCTGCTGTTTGCACATAAACTACGGTTTGCTTTTTATCCTTGATAAGTACCGCTGTAGTCGGCAATACGATCCGGCGCGGTCCCGCTACGGCTATCGAAGCCCTGGCAAACATACCGGGTTTAAGGGTTAAATGGGCGTCGTCGAGTTCAATATAAACCGCACTGCGGCGCAGATCGGCTTGCATGGATGCACTGATGGCGACAACGCGACCAGAGACCGGCTCAGGCGATGCGCTTATTTGCAACATGACCTTGGCACCCTTTTCGATCAGCGACAAATCGTTGTCAAACACATCCGCCACAATCCACAATGCTCCGGGTTCACCCAGTTCAAACAGCACCGCACCTGCTTCCACGGCTGCGCCCACCGATGCATTGATTCGCAACACTACGCCGCCAAGCGGAGCACGCAACACAATAGACTGGTCCGAACCTTCGCCCAACAACCGAACCGCTTGCAGGCTGCGCGTATAATCGGATTGAGCCTGGCGTAACTGAATATTGGCTTCGGCGCGTTCAATTTCCAAGCTTACACCGCTTTTTTGCATCGCAGTCTGGCGCTTGGCGTGCTCTTCCGCACGTTGCAGCTCAGCTTTCGCGCGTGCGACATCGGCACGCATTTGCGCGGCCTCGGTGCTATCCAGCGTTGCCAATGCAGTACCCGCCTTTACATGATCACCAACTTGTACATTAATTTTGCCTAAACGCCCTGCAACGACAGCGCCCACCGTTGATAGCGCCTTGGCGCGAAACTCTACCCGTGCCGGCGCTTGTACAGTCGTCGCATAAGTTTGCTGGCTTACCCATGCCACAGTAATGTAGGGACGGGACTCTATTGGAATCGAAATGGCTTTTTGTTTATCGTTGTCTAGTAAGCCAACAGGTTCCGCGTGGGATGGTTGAACAGTTTCTGCTGAAACAGTTGATGACTGTTTATGGTCAATCTTTCCAGTAACCGGCTTTGCACAGACACTGAATAAAAAAACTGAAAATATAAAAAGTAACGAATAATGACGTATGAGCATGGCATTTATTTTAAAAGTTGGAAATAAGGCAACAGCAGATCTTCCATGCTGTAAAGCCCGTTGTTTTTATCCAGAATATGTTTCGCGGCGAATAATGCGCCGCTGCCAAATGTCTCCCGCGCTATGGATTCATGTTTAAGCCGGACGGTCTGGTACGGAAAACCGAACAGTATTTCGTGGACGCCGATAATCCCGCCGGCCCTGATCGTTTTTATCGCTTCTTCGGGCACATCCAGGCACCGGGCAATTTTTTTTGCCGTGCCTGAAACCTCGGCTTTGTTTTTGAAATGCTCCTCTATCACCTCAATGTCGGTGTAGGGGGCGATATTCTTTAAAATTTTCGCGGCAATAATCAAAAAATTGATGCCGATGGTAATGTTAGGTGACCATAAGATTTTGGTGTGGACTGATAATTGCTCGATATATCGGGTTTTTTCGGGCGGATAGCAGGAAATCGCGCTGACTATCGCTATGCCGCGGTTACTGGCTTCCTCGCCGTAATAATCGATGCCGTTTGGTGAAGAAAAATCAATGATTACATCGACAGGACAGCGGTTGAGCAACTGAACGGCGGTAAAGCCATTTTTTGAATAAATAATGGCGGGGTCATCAGACAAAACGCCCAGAAAATCCCGGACCGAGCGGTGTTCAAGCAGTCCTGTTTTGCGGACCACCCATTGCAGGCTCACCTCTTTATTTTCCAGTAAAACCGATGCGACTGCCTTGCCGGTTTTGCCGAATCCCATTAATCCTACTTTCATGTCTGTTGTTCCTGATAACGTTGAAATTTTTGATGTCTGCTATCAAAGTCTGGAGTGAAGCTAAGACTCAACCAGTCGCGACTCATTAATTGACAAAGATTGTTTAGCTCAACCAACAATCGTGCCAGAGACGCTGGATACTGTTGTTAACTTTGCTTAGTAGAGGCTAGTGATTGTTTTAAAAACAAAACTAGTTGTGAAATAGCACTGGAGGAGCGGTGTCTGCGTCGTTATAAATCCATTAGTCAAATCAATTGTGCTGCTATAAACTACAGCGACGTAGCAAATTACAACATGTCAGTTCATGCGGATTTCGACCAAGCTAACCTTATCCCTGCTGTCTATTGGCTTGATGATATTCATCAGCTATGGGCTCTACCACCTTTCGATTGAGCAAAGGGATTTAACCCGGGTTATCAGTTTGCAAACAAAACTGCTGGGTAAAGGTTTACAAATTGCTATTGAAAACGCTATGAGGGACAAGCAGTTGGCTGACATTACAGAGCTGCTGAAAGGACTTGAGCAAATTGAACCCGAATTGAAAGTTCGGGTTTATGATGCACAGGGTAAGGCTTTCCCGGATGCGATCGGCAATTCTTACGCAAGCGATTTCCAGGAAAGGCTGCATATCGCGCTGAAAGACGACGAAGATGACCAGTTTTTTTACCCGTCGAGAGATGATCCCGAATATATAACCTTGCTCCTGCCATTACAAAATTCACAGGGGCAACGGCTTGGCACTCTGGTGTTTGTGCGTACCCTGCATGAAATGCGCCGTGATCTGGATGTTACCCGGCGTAATCTGGAGATTTCTGTTATCGCTTTTATTGTAATTGCCGCGCCTCTTTGCACGATTATTGGATTGACTTATATCGGCTGGCCCCTAAAACGGCTGACTGACGGTATGGCGCGCATCAAAGACGGCGTTTTTTCTCCACTACCCTTGAAAAATCAGCAGGATGAAGTCGGTATCCTGCTGGAGGCCTTCAATACGATGGCGGCGGAATTGTCCAACGCCCGGCAAAGACTTAAAGAGGAGGCGCAATCGCGCCGCCATGTCCAGGCCGCCCTTCAGGAAGCCGACAAATTGATTACCATCGGACAATTGTCGGCAGGACTGGCGCATGAAATCGGCTCGCCGTTACAAATATTGAAAGGCCGGGCCGAGCATCTGCTGTTGTGTGCCGACCAACCCGAAGAAGTCATTCGTCATGCACGGATACTGGCCTCCCAAACCGAACGCATCACCCGTATCGTCCAGCAACTGCTGGAATTCACCCGGCGGCGCAAGCCTTATTTCACCCGCATTAATTTATGTGAACCCGTGAATGCGGTACTCAACCTGTTGGAATACGAAGCACATAAAAAGCAGGTCGAACTGAGCTATGAAGCCGCGACAGACTTGCCGCTAATTTATGCCGATAGCGACGGTATTCAGCAAATTGTCCTAAACCTGCTTACCAATGCCTTGTCTGCCACCAGTGCCGGAGGGCAAATTGTGGTTACTGTTGAGCACTGTCAAACTGGTACCGATGACGCTCATAGCGAGGCTGTTGAGGCGCTGCAACTCAGTGTTCGGGACAATGGCTGCGGCATGTCCCCGGAAATACTGAAACACCTGTTCGATCCATTTTTTACTACCCGTCATGAACAAGGCGGTGTCGGGCTTGGACTGGCAGTGGCTCGCAGCATTGTCATTGCGCATCACGGCAGCATCAAGGCCGAAAGCTCGCCTGGATCAGGCAGTACCCTAACTATCATTTTGCCTGTAGAGAAACCCCGCTATGACTTTGACTAATCAACCTATGCCAAAAACCAAGCAGTTGCTGGTCATTGACGATAATAGCGACGTTGTTGAATATTTGACGGAAATGCTGACCACCAGCGGTTATCGGGCAAGCGGTGAAACCGATCCGCAACGCGCGCTGCAGCGTCTGGAAACCGAGCATTTTGATTTGGTGATTAGCGATGTGGAAATGCCCGGCATGCGCGGTCTGGATTTAATGCCCGCCATTCATGCACGCAAGCCGGGGCAGTTGATTCTATTGATCACCGCTTTCGGCAGTATTGACTTGGGTGTGCGCAGCTTACAGGCGGGTGCCTGCGGTTTTGTAACCAAGCCGTTTTCGTTAAACGACTTGCTGGCGTCCATTGAGCGGGCCTTTAGAGATCGGCAAATGCATCGAGAGATAGTGCGTATTGCCGCGACGGATAAAACCACGCCTCGGGAGTTAGTTGCAGAAAGTCCCAAAATGCAAAAAATCCTGCAACTCGCCAACCGGGCGGCTCAGATCAATTCACCGGTACTGCTGACCGGCGAAAGCGGTGTCGGCAAAGGTGCATTGGCACGCTTTATTCACGAGCATAGCCCACGCGCCAAAAGCCCGTTTCTACAAATCAACTGTGCCGCATTGCCGTTTGCGCTGGTGGAAAGCGAGTTGTTCGGGGTACGTAAGGGGGCTTACACCGATGCCCGTGAGAATCGGCCCGGGCTATTTGTTGAAGCCGAAGGCGGCACGCTGTTTCTGGATGAGATCGCGGAAATGCCATTGGCGATCCAACCCAAACTGTTGCAAGCGCTGGAAGCAGGAAAAGTAAGGCCAGTAGGCGCCGGTAGCGAAGTCGTCACCGATGTCCGTATTATCGCCGCGACCAACCAACCTATTGAAAAAGCCTTGCAGAACGGTTTGATGCGGGCAGACCTTTATTACAGACTCAATGTCATTCGCCTGGATATACCGCCTTTGAGAGAACGCTTATCAGACGTAGATCTGTTGGCGGATCAATTACTGGAAAAGGCCCAAACCAAACTGGGTCGGAATATCCAGGGCATATCTGCTGAGGCGATGCGCTGGATTCGCGCCTATTCCTGGCCAGGCAATGTGCGTGAATTGGCTAATACCCTGGAGAGAGCGGTGGCTTTGACCGAGCATGACACGATCCTGCTGGAAGATCTGGCTCAGGCAACCCAGTTGCCCATTGATGACAATTTTCCAGGCAATGCCGCAACCCAGTCGATGACTCTGGCAGAACTGGAAATCAACTACATTCATCGCGTTTTGGAGATAACCCAGGGCAACAAGGTGCAAGCGGCTAAAATTTTAGGTATTGATCGAGGTACGCTTTACCGGAAGTTGGGTGACGAAACTTGACTTACAATTTGCTCATCTTGCTTCTGAGATCAGGAGGGGTTTTACAGATATTGAGTCTGTAATGAGCGTCATTAGTTGTTTAAAGCATATATTTTGTCAGCGTTCTTGTCCTCTTGATAACTCAGGGTACAATCAATAAGCCGAAGAGGAGAACTAAAATGCTTGCTATCGCCTTATTCACCACTGTCTGTTTTCTGGCTTACGCCAACGGTGCCAATGATAACTTTAAAGGCGTGGCGACTTTGTTCGGTAGCGGCACTGCAAATTACCGGTTGGCTTTGAGTTGGGCAACGCTGACGACGCTGGCCGGTTCCATTTGCGCCTTGTTTCTGGCGCAAACCTTAATGCTCAAGTTTTCCGGCAAGGGCCTGGCGTCGGATACCTTGACGCAATCCCTGCCGTTCATGATCGCGGTCGCAGCCGGTGCTGGGATGACCGTGATTTTGGCAACCCGTTTCGGATTTCCGATTTCAACCACGCATGCCTTGCTGGGAGCAATGTTGGGCAGCACATTGCTGGCAACTTCGGGCAATATGAACTTAACTCCCTTACTGAATAATTTTATTTTGCCGCTGCTATTAAGTCCGCTGGTTGCATTGCTGCTGGCGGTGCTGATTAGTCGGGTTCAACAAAAACTTACGCAAAATCGAATGCGTAACGAATCCATGTGTTTATGCGTGGAGCAAGCAGAACCATTTGTGCTTGCAGGTATAACCAATACTGCCATGACAGCGGGCTTATCGGCAGGTTCGCTGGCTACACTTACTATGGACTCGCAGGCGGCTTGTGTTGAACGGGGTTTTGATAACATAGTCGGTTTTGAACCCCGGCGTATAATCGACGCCTTGCATTTTTGCAGTGCCGGAGCGGTATGTTTTGCCCGTGGACTCAATGACACTCCGAAAATAGCGGCTTTGCTGTTGCTGGTGCCCGGAATAGACAGGCAATGGCTGGTCGTCGTAGTGGCGGTGGCCATGTTATTGGGAGGCTTGTTCAATGCGCGGCGGGTTGCTGAAACCATGAGTCATAAAATTACGCCTATCACGCGGACCCAGGGTTTGTCAGCCAACCTGACCACGGCATTGCTGGTGATTTTTGCCAGTAAACTGGGTATGCCAGTTTCGACCACGCATGTCTCGGTTGGTGCTTTATTCGGTATCGGTCTGACCGGCGGCAAGGCTAATACCGCCGTAATCGCTTCCATTGCATTATCCTGGCTGTTGACGCTGCCTTGTGCGGCGATTTGTTCAGCCGTTATTTATTACTATGTTGCCGGCATCTGATTTTAAGCAGCAACAAATGAGGAAAACCATGACTACCAACATCGAAATCAGCGAATCTGTCCGTCATTATTATGGTCAGGTTTTACAATCCAGTAATGATTTAAAAACCAGTGCCTGTTGCAGCATCGATTCAATACCGGGGTATTTGAAAACCTTGCTATCCAATTTGCACCCGGAAGTGCTGGAACGCTTTTACGGCTGCGGGTCGCCGCTGCCTCCCGCTTTGTCCGGCAAAACAGTCCTGGATTTGGGTTGCGGTTCGGGGCGCGATTGCTACCTGCTGTCGAAGCTGGTCGGTCCTACGGGTCGGGTGGTCGGTGTCGATATGACGCCGGAGCAACTGGAGGTTGCTGTACGTCACCGCGACTGGCATGCCGAGCGTTTCGGTTATGCCAATGTTGATTTTTTGCACGGTCATATTGAAAACCTGGCAGCAGTCGGCATTTCCGATAACAGCATCGACGTGGTGGTATCCAATTGCGTTATCAACCTGTCGCCGGAAAAGCCAAGGGTATTGGCAGAAATTTTCCGGGTACTTAAACCGGGCGGAGAGCTGTATTTTTCCGATGTTTTTGCGGATCGCCGTATTCCGGCAGCATTGCGCCAGGACCCGGTATTGCTGGGCGAATGCCTGGGTGGGGCGTTGTATTGGGAAGATCTCAGGCGAATTTTGCATGAGCTGGGTTGCCCGGATGTGCGTGTCGCCAAAAGCAATTCGATCAGTCTTGATGATCCCGAAGTTGCCGCTAAAATCGGCATGGTCAATTTTAGTTCGGTGACGGTACGCGCCTTTAAAATGCCGTTGGAAGACCGCTGTGAGGATTACGGCCAAGTCGCCTGTTATCTCGGCACACTTCCTGAACATCCGCATGCTTTCGACCTGGATGACCATCATCATTTCGAAACCGGTCGCCCGTTGCGGGTTTGCGGCAACACCGCCGATATGCTGATGGCAAGCCGCTATAGCGAACATTTTCAGCTATCGGGCGATAAATCCCGGCATTTTGGCTTGTTCGACTGTACGCCGGGGCCGCAAAGCGAAGCGGCAAAGACCGATGGTGCCTGTTGTTGAGAGTCACCAAAGACGTGCCATGAGCAATGTCATTTTAGAGTCCACGTTAACCTGCCCGGAATGCGGGTATAGCAAAACCGAGCAAATGCCTGTTGATGCCTGTTTGTGGTTCTATGAATGCCGAGGCTGTCATAGCCTGCTAAAACCCAAAGCCGGTGATTGCTGTGTGTTCTGTTCTTATGGCAGTGTCGCCTGTCCTCCTGTCCAGAAGCAGGGTGAGCATTCAGGTTGTTGCGGGCGATGAACTGTTCAGAAGTCCATGACTAATAGGGTTTGTATTCAGATTTATTAAGAAGTTGGAGCGAATGCAATGGCTCATAAAACAGATTACGATCTATGCGTCATCGGTGGCGGTGCGGCAGGGCTGGTAGTGGCGGCCGGGGCGGCGACTTTGGGCGCGAAAGTGGTGCTGGTGGAAAAAAACGCGTTGGGCGGGGATTGTCTGCATTACGGCTGCGTACCCAGCAAAACCCTGATTCACAGTGCTAAAGTTGCCCACACTATCCGCAGTGCCGGGCGTTTCGGTATCCCTGCTCAAGCACCACTGATCGATTTGTCCGCTGTTATGCAAAGGGTGCAGTTTGTTATCAAGCAGATCGAGCCTAACGATAGTCCCGAACGTTTTGCCGCATTGGGGGTTAACGTCATTTTCGGTGCAGGCCGGTTTACCGCTCCCGATACTTTTGCCGTCAATGACCGGTTGCTGTACGCGAAGAAATTTGTCATCGCGACGGGCACAAGACCAGCCGTTCCGCCGCTGCCCGGCGTGGAGCAAATACCGTATTTAACTAACGAAACCCTGTTTGCGGTACAGGAAGACATCCGGCATTTACTGATTCTGGGCGCTGGGCCGATTGGCTGTGAAATGGCGCAAAGCTTCACCCGTCTCGGCAGCAGGGTGACACTGTTCGATCTCGCGCCACGCCTGTTGCCGCGTGAAGATGAAGATATAGGCGCTGTGGTGAGTGCGCAGTTTAAGCAGGAAGGCATTGACCTGCATCTTGGCATTCGCGTTATTAAAGTTGAATATCTCGATGGCGAAGTACGGGTATTGTTGGAGTCTCCCAGACAGGGTCAATATTGGCTGAGCGGCAGTCACCTATTGATAGCGGCAGGCCGCCTGCCTAACCTGGAAAATCTGGGCCTGGATAAGGCTGGTGTTGAAATTAGCAACGGCAAACTGGTTGTTGATGCCAGATTGCGTACCAGCAATAAAAATATCTATGCTTGCGGCGATGTTGCAGGGCCATACCTGTTTACCCATATAGCTGAGCACCAAGCTGGCGTGGTGTTGAGAAATGCGCTGTTCCACTGGCCGAGCAAGGCGCAGGCTGGCAACATCCCCTGGTGTACCTATACCGACCCGGAGTTGGCGCGGGTCGGGCTATCGGAAACTGAAGCCTTGCAGCAAGGCATAAAACACCGAGTCTACCGTTTTCCTTTTGCCGACATAGACCGTGCAGTGACCGAAGGTGAAACTGCTGGTATGGCGAAAATCATTACGACGCCGGGTGGGAAACTGCTCGGTGCCTGCATTGTCGGCCCGCATGCCGGGGAATTGATCGCCGAATATGTGCTGGCTATCAGCAAAGGCATGAAAGCGGCTGATTTAAGCAATACCATCCATATCTACCCTACCTTGGCGCAAATCAACCGCCGCGTTGCCGACCAACGCCTTAAAGAAGCCTTGACGCCGAGACGCAAGCAATGGTTGAAATGGATTTTCGGCTGGCGTGGCTAGAAATACGCTGTCAATCGTCGGCAAATAAGTTCACAATCGGAAACAAGTGTATACATAACCGGAGGGGGGAACTATGCAAAAAAAACATCTACTTTGGCTTCTTCTATTCATAGTGTTAGTGGTTTTTGTGTTGTCAGGCAGGCAGTGGCTCAATCTGGACACGATTCGCGCTAACCGCGACTTGCTGGCGAGTTTCACCGACCGGCATTATCTGCTGATGTTGCTGGGCTGTGGTGTAGTTTACAGTTTGTCCACTGCCGTAAGCCTGCCCGGAGGCACCGTACTGTCGCTATTGCTGGGGTTTTTATTCGGTCGTTGGGTCGGTACTTTACTGATTGTGATTTCGGCAACTCTGGGAGCGGTTACGGTGTTCTGGTTGGCCCGCTATCTGTTGGCGGATTGGGCCGAGCAACGTTTACGCGACCATCCGCTTGCAAAAAAACTGTTGGACGGCTTTCAGGAAGATGCTTTCAATTACCTGCTGTTTCTTCGCTTGGTGCCTGCATTTCCGTTCTGGTTGGTGAACCTGGCACCGGCTTTTACCCAGGTATCGTTGCAGACTTATGTGATTACCACCTTTGTCGGTATCATCCCCGGCAGTTTCGTGTTTGCCAATCTGGGGCAATCTCTGGCCAATATTCAAAGCCTTGACCAGTTGCTGTCGATACAGACTTTAGTGGCGTTTAGCTTGCTGGGAGTCCTGTCATTATCGCCGGTATTACTGAAACGCTATCGGGCAAGTCAAGTAACCGGAAAGTCGGAATGAGAAGTTTGTTTCTCGGTTTATTGGTGGTATTGGCTACCGGAAATTTGGCGGCAGATACCAGATTGCCGCTGGGCGAGTTCAGCCGCAATCGTCTCGACGGTTGGGAGCGAAAAAGTTTTAAAGGCGAAACCCGTTACCAATTGCAAAACCTGGATGGCGTTGTGGTGTTGAAAGCCGAAAGTCGGGCGGCTGGCTCCGGTTTGTTCAGGGAAGAACGCATTGATCTCGAAAAGACGCCGTTCCTTAACTGGTCGTGGCGTATCGGCAATCGTTTGACAGGATTGAACGAACAAAGCAAATCCGGCGACGATTATGCCGCTCGTATTTACGTCGTCATTAAGGGCGGCTGGGCATTTTGGCAAACCAAGGCAATCAATTATGTCTGGGCAAGTAACACAGAAAAGGATATTGTCTGGCCCAATGCCTTTGCCGGAGATCATGCGATGATGCTGGCACTGCGTGGCCCGGAAACGCCGCTGAATGTCTGGCAGGCCGAAAAGCGCAATGTCAGGGCGGATTTGCAGAAGCTGTTCGGCGAAGACCTGCGTGTTATCGATGCGGTGGCGCTGATGACCGATACCGACAACAGTAAAGGCCAGGTTTCCGCCTATTACGGCGACATCTGGTTTTCCAGGGACTAAGACGATGCATGATACGAGACCGCTATTAAGCAACAGCGATTTCCCGGCTATTTTCCGCAAACCGCTGGAGATTCTGCAAGTCAATCTCGGCTATCTGTGCAATTTGAGCTGCGTGCACTGTCACGTCAATGCCGGGCCCAAGCGCACTGAATTGATGGGATTGGAAACTTTGGAGCAAGTGTTGGCATTGGCAGATAGCGCCAATATCCAAACACTGGATTTAACCGGAGGCGCTCCTGAAATGCATCCTGAGTTCCGGTATCTGGTACGCACGGCGCGGGACAGGGGTGTCAAGGTCATCGATCGCTGTAATTTGACGATATTGGAAGACCCGCATTATGTCGGTTTGTCGGAGTTTTTGGCCGAACAGCAGGTGGAAATCACAGCCTCTTTGCCCTGTTATCTGGAAGAAAATGTCGACAAGCAGCGCGGCAAGGGCGTGTTCAAGGACAGTCTCGCGGCTTTGCAGCGACTTAATCGGCTGGGTTACGGCCAGCAAGACAGCGGATTGCAGCTTAACCTGGTTTTCAACCCGCAAGGTGCGGTTTTGCCGCCTGACCAGCAAAACCTGGAGCAAGCCTACAAGCAACACCTGAAGCAAAACTACAATATCGTATTTAACCGGTTGTACGTCATCACCAATATGCCGATCCAGCGTTTCGGCAGTATGCTGGTCGGCCAGGGACAATTTGATGCTTACCTGGATTTGTTGCGCAACAGCTTCCGCGCCGACAATCTTGATGGGCTGATGTGCCTGAATAGCATCAGCATTGATTGGCAAGGTTATGTCTACGATTGCGATTTTAACCAGATGCTGACCATGTCGCTGGGAGCGAGCATTAAACCGCGACTGCATATCAGTGATTTAAACCCGGATAATTTGAGCGGTGCGGCGATTGCCACAGCGGCACATTGCTATGGTTGCACAGCCGGGCAGGGTAGCAGTTGTGGTGGAGCTTTGACGGCAAAGTAGCCATGAAGCCGGCAATCAGTATTATTATTCCGGTGCTCAACGAGGCCGGACAAATTAATTCCAGACTGCAAGTCTTGCAGCCGTTGCGGAAGCATTGCCAAGTGTTGTTAGTGGATGGCGGTAGCACCGACGGCAGCCCGTTAATAGCTGAGCCTTTAGTCGATAGGGTACTGTACAGCCTGCCCGGACGAGCCAGACAAATGAATTACGGAGCCAGCCAGGTAGAAGCTGGTTTGCTGCTGTTTTTGCATGCCGATACGCTGTTGTCCGAAAATGCTATTGATCTGATCGTCAAGGCAGTTGCCGAAGGTTTCAGTTGGGGGCGTTTCGATGTGCGTTTCGACAGTTCCGAGCCTGTTTTCAAAGTCATCGCATTTATGATGAATTGGCGCTCGCGCTTGACCGCCATCGCTACCGGCGATCAGGCCATGTTTATGACTCGCAAGGCTTTTCACGACGTTGGCGGTTTTCCCGACATCGAGCTGATGGAAGATATTGCCATCAGTACCCGGCTGAAAAATATCGGCAAGCCCTGCTGTCTGCATGAAAAAGTTGTCACCTCGGCGCGGCGCTGGCAGCGTCAGGGTATCGCCAAAACCATCTTGCTGATGTGGCGCTTGCGGCTGGCCTATTTTCTCGGTGCCGATCCCGCCGCATTGGCACAGCGCTATTACCGGAGTCATTGATGGAGATTGTTGTTCGTTTCGGCGTGTTCCTGGGTATTTTTTTGTTGATGGCGACTTGGGAACTGTACCGCCCCAAACGTCGCTTGAACCTGGAGCGCCAGCGCCGCTGGCCTGTCAATCTCGGCCTGTCGGCGTTGAATGCCGGCGTGATGCGTTTCACCATAGGCGCTGCGGCATGGCTCGCGGCAAACTGGGCGGTTACTCAACATCTTGGTTTGCTAAATTTGCTGCCTGTTCCGCACTGGCTGACGGTCGCGCTGACACTGTTGCTGCTGGATGTGGCTATCTATGCGCAACATATCGCCTCGCATCGCTGGCAATGGTTCTGGCGTCTGCACCAGGTGCATCATTGCGACATTGATATCGACACTACTACAGCGGTTCGCTTTCATCCTTTGGAAATCATGTTGTCGATGCTGTACAAAGTGGTGCTGGCTGTTTTGATCGGAGCCGATCCGGCGGCGGTAGTCGTGTTTGAAATCATCCTCAACGGCTGTGCATTGTTTAATCACGGCAACGTCGGTTTGCCCCCGGTTTGGGAGCACCGTCTGCGCTACTGGCTGGTGACGCCGGATATGCATCGTATTCACCATTCCGCGCGTCGACAGGAAACCGACAGCAATTACGGGTTTTCGCTGTCATGCTGGGATAAACTGTTCAAGACTTATTGTGCTGAGTCGCAATTGCCTCAAACTGAAATACCTATTGGCCTGGCGGGGTTTCGCGATGGTAAGGAACTGGGCTTTTTCAAAATGCTGCTGCTGCCGTTCCGCGCTTTACGCAGTCGTTAAGCGATGCCCTGCCTTTTTCCAGACAGTGTTCTGGCTATTTTTTGCAAAGCACCGGTAGCCGGACAAGTTAAAACCCGCCTACAACCGGCGCTGACCGCAGAACAAGCTGTTGCTGCGTACCTGCAATTGACGCGTATGACCCTGGAGCGCGCCTTTCAGCAGCCCTTATGTGAGGTGCAGCTTTATTGCGCCCCTGATACCAAACATGCGTTTTTTCAACAATGTGCGGCAGACTACCCGCTTACCCTGGTTACACAGCGTGGCGAAGACCTGGGCGAGCGTATGTTGAATGCTTTTGAAGAAGCGCTGGCTCATTATCGCCATGCGATCCTGATCGGTTGCGATTGTCCCAGTTTGACCGTAAGTGATTTACAACAGGCGCTAGCGATTCTTAGAGACGGCAAAGATATAGTGGCTGCCCCGGCAGAAGACGGTGGTTATGTATTGATTGGTATGAGCGCACCGCAACCGGTTTTGTTTACCTGTATGACCTGGGGTAATGATCGGGTTATGGCGCAAACCCGTCGTCGTGCTGCCGGGGCGGGATTAGTATTGCACGAGCTTGCCATGCAATGGGATGTTGATAATGTTGAGGACTGGCGCAGATATTTAAGCTGTCAAAATTGCTGATGCGACAGGCAGTCCTGCCGCATCAGGCTTTGTGGTTACTGCATAGGTGACTTTAGCGTTTCGTTGCAACCGGTTGTTCCTGCAGCGCCACTTTCATTAATGGTTTTTCCGGTAGGGCAGGCTGGTTTGCGCTGTAAAGCGAATAGGCATTTAGTACCATTTGGTGGGCGCGGCCTAGTTTTTCTTTGGTGAAGTCGATTGCAAACTGTTCTTTCAGTTGTTTGCCGTCCCAGTTATAGGCTTTGAGAAACTGCTCGTTATCGGTGCCTTTCTTGTCCCAGTTTGCCAGCAATGACGAGGTGAAATACAGGCGTTTGCCATCCCAGCTGGATGACACCATATTGACCTGTGCGCCGATTTTTTGCTCGAACACCTGTTTCGGTTTGAACGGATCGGATATGTCGAATGCGCGGGTTTTACCGTCCATAAAGGTATTGACCCACAACATGTTGTCATCGCTTTGTATGGAAATATCAACCGGCAGCGGGATATTGGCGGGCTCTCCAATATCAGCGACATCTTTGGCTTGCCATGCGCCGTCTTTATCTTCGTAGATCAGCCAGATTTTTGAGGTGAGGGCGGTGCTGGTAAAGCAATAGTTATGATTTTCGCCCCACGCACAACGGATTTCCAGCGGTGCTCCCGGCACATCGAAGACTTTTTTCGGCTGCTTGGTGTGCAGGTTCCATTGCACCACGGTATTGCCGAAACGTTTCATCGCTTCCGGGTCTTGCAACATTTTGCCGAAATCCATCATGTAATTGGACCAGCCGGTAAAAGAGGAAGTTAGCATCAGATTTCGTCTGGGCAGTACGCGCAGGTCATAACCGTAGCCATCGGCGTATTTTCCGGTTTTGATTGCACCTTCAAGATTGCTGTCGGTGGGTGTCCAGTGCGTGGCGATATAGTTGCCTTCATTGGTATATTCAACGATGGCGGTGCGGCCGCCGTGGTCTTTGTTGTTGGACAAGCCGGTTATTATCATCCTGCCGGGTAAGGCGTAAGTTGTGTGCGGGCCTACGATGCCGCCACTTTTTGCGACGAAATCAGTGATGGTTTTGACGAGTTTGGGCTTGGCAGGATCGGTGTGAACATCGAAGATAAACAGTTTGCTGGTATCAAGGCCGCCCGCCCATAAATACTGCCTATCATCGGTAAATCCCGAATGATGCGCTTCATTGCGCCCGCCTACGGAAAGGCTGCCGACAACTTTGCCGTAACTCGGCGACTTGGGGTTAACATCGACAGTAACCAGTTTATCCTGCTCATCGCCCAGACCTTCTACGCCCAAAGTCCAGACATAGACAAAGTCTTCCTGGCCGACAATTTTAGCCATGTAAGGTGACTGGCAGGTTTCATCGGCAAGCGCGGCGCTTATGCCAAGGCCGGCGAACAGGATTGTGCGTATTACTTTCTGTAAGGTGTTGCGGTATTTGTTGTTATTATTTTTCATGATATATCCTCTTGAATTCAGGTTGTCGCAAGATATTTATAGCGCTTGCAGCTTTGCTCAATAAATCGATGCTATTGATTGAGCCAGGCCTTCAGGTGTTAAAAACCTGAAGGTCTGAAATCAGGCAATGCGTTATTCAACCCCCAGTATCTGTTTAAATTGCGCAATTTTATCGTTACTTAAACCTTCCAACTCTTCAATCGTAAGCAGGCCTTTATTGATAAGGGTAGGGAATACCAGCCATAACATCGAGTATCTAAAATCGAAAGTCCTGTCCATGTCTTTTGCGGCATCTTTCAGTTTTTCTGAAAGCATCCACACATCGTCTATTGATCCGGCCCGGAAGGCATTGACTTCATCAACCAGTTTCTGGCGTTGTCTTGCCAGGGCCAGATCGAACGCCTTGCGGGCAAGGATCTTTTCGGCTTTAGTCCAGTTCTCGCTTATCACCCGAAAACCTTATTTGGAAGTTATTCGGCAGTTGTCGGGTCGATGATGGTTTTAACTTGCGAAATGCGGTTGGCGGGGAAGCCGCCTTTTTCGGCGTGTTCCTTGACTGTTGCTTCATCCGGCGCGATATAAACGCAGTACACCTTGTCGTCGGTTACATAGCTTTCCAGCCACTGGATTTTTGTCCCAAGTTCGCCAAGAACGCTGCATGATTTTTGGGAAATACCTTGCAGATCCTGGGCTGTTAATGAACCTGCGCCGGGGATTTCGCGTTCGATAATATATTTGGGCATGTTGTCTCCTCGTTAATGTTTTAAGTACAATCAGTCACAGTGAATTTTTATAGTAACATGCGCGCAAGGGTCTTTAAACCGGCTTTTTATAAGAGGGATAAGCAATACAAAAATACAAAGTCAAAATTTGAATGATTTTCGGAATTCTTGCCCGGTTCTCATTACGAATTTTCCCTTTAAATTGAGTCATACATTCGTCAGTCCGCTATATCCGGTCAATGTTGTTATATACAATAACGGCTTGAAAATAATGGGATTTACTGGAGGGTTGATAAAGTCCTGGCGGTCATTTGTGCAGACCAATAGATTTAATCAGTGTATGATTATCTTTTAGAACAGGATGTTCGCTATTATCTTAACGGTTACATAAAATTTTTACGCTCTCAAAGGGGGAGTTTTCAATATGGTAAAAAGCTTTATCCTTGCATTATCAGTAGTGATTGCATCAATGCTTGGCGGTTGCGGATTGGTTGTCATGCAGACGGCCAAAACCATTCGCGGCGGTACCAGTGACACACTGATGATTGAGAAAATTCCGAGTCTGGAAAATTATGCAAGCCTAAACTTCGAGCCTTTTGTAAGTGATATAGGCAGCAATATTCCTCAGGAGTTGTTGCAATATCTCAATGAAAAAACCGAAAAAGAACTTCGTGATGAGGGTTTTAAACAGTCGAGTGGTAATGTTCTGATTGTTTCCGGCAAAGTGATAGATATAAATGACGGGGCGTTGGACGACCGTATTTCAGTGCGGGCAGGGTTTAAGGATGCCGCTTCAGGTCAGGTTCTGGGGGTTGTTAATATAACCGGTAATGGTTCCGGTTTAAATGCTGCTGCTCGGGGGCTTGCTTCCGGGCTGACAGACATTCTGACAAAACACGGTATGCATTAAGGGGAAAAATGTTACCTATCTGCTGATAAACCGAACATTTTTCAGCCTTGCTGGATGCCAGTTATCAATAGCCCAGGCAAGCAGTTCAGATACCGAAGCTTGTTGCAGTTCAGTCGGCGGATTTTGTTTTAATAAGGTCAGCAGTTCAAAAATAACGGTATGCGGTGCGCTCAAGTCAACAGCCGTTGCTCGCGTTTGTTTGCTGAGTTTATAACCCTGTTCGTCAACTAAAACCGGCACATGCATGTAGTCAGGCGTAGCAAGTTCGAGTATTTGCTGCAAATAAACCTGCTTCGGTGTCGATTCCAGTAAATCAAGGCCTCTAACAACCTGGTTGATGTTTTGCCGGTTATCGTCGATCACGACGGCAAATTGATAGGCGATAATCTGGTCTTTTCTTTTTAGGATAAAATCGCCGTGTTGCTCGGCAAGATCATGCGAAATCAGTCCTTGCAGTTGGTCATTAAAAGTAATAACGCGCTTGTCGGTTTTGATGCGCAGGGCGTGGGGGCTATCAGGCGGGACAGGTTTATGTCGGCAAATGCCTGGATAAACATCACCAGACGAATCAGTTGCCAGCGTTTTGCGACTGCATGTACAAGGGTAAACCTGCCGGTTTTTTGCCAGAGTATTTAGGAACTCGTTATAAACATCTAGGTGCCGACTCTGGTAGTCTACACTGCCATCCCAGTACAGACCGAAAGTATCCAGTGTTGTTAAGATGTTATCAACGGAACCTTTGACATTTCGGGGCGTGTCGAGATCGTCTATGCGTATCAGCCAGCGCCCTTGTTGCGAGCGTGCCTGCAGAAAGCTTGCAAGCGCAGTATATAACGACCCTAAGTGGAGCGAGCCGGTAGGCGAAGGAGCAAACCGGCCAATAGTAAGATGTTTGTCCAGATTAGCCGGACTTATCCCATTTGTTTTTCCCGAATTTCATCCAGTGTTTTACAGTCGATGCACAAGGTCGCTGTAGGTCTGGCTTCCAGGCGGCGTATGCCTATATCGATACCGCAGGATTCACAATAACCATAATCTCCCGACTCAATTTCCTTAAGCGCGTCATCAATTTTTTTGATGAGCTTGCGCTCACGATCACGGGTTCTTAATTCCAGGCTGAACTCTGATTCCTGTGTTGCACGGTCATTGGGATCAGGAAAATTAGCGGCATCATCTTGCATGTGGTGCACTGTACGGTCTACTTCGTGCATTAATTGCGCTTTCCAGTTTTTCAGAATAGTCTCAAAGTGCTTTAATTGAGCTTCATTCATATAGTCTTCGCCTGGATTTTCTTTATAAGGCGTAAAACTGAAAGGCGATGCACCCGTTTTAGAACTTTCGGTCATCCATTAACTCCTAAGACAAGATTAAATAAAACCGCGCATTTTTAGCAGAATAATAAGCTGTTAGCAAGAATTATTGGTATCATTCGGCTTTTTTTGATGAGTGTCATGCGGTGAACGAAAAACTGGCGAAGCGAACACAGGCTATATCGCCTTTTTATGTCATGGAATTGTTACGTCGAGCCAAGCAATTAGAAGCCGAAGGCCTTGATGTCATCCACATGGAAATCGGCGAACCGGATTTTCCGACACCGCAAACGATTATTGATGCAGGTGTTAAGCATCTGTTAACAGGCGAAGTTAAATATACTTCGGCGGCCGGATTATTTGCGCTTCGTGAAAAGATAGCGGCATTTTATCGCCAGTGCTATGGTGTGACGGTTCCTGAACAGCGCATATTTGTCAGCCCAGGCGCTTCTGGTGCGTTTTTACTGGCGCTTGGAGCCAGTATCAATCCAGAGGAGGAATTGTTAATGGCAGACCCCTGTTATCCCTGTAACAGCAATTTTGTAAAGTTGTTTGCCGCTAACGCCAGAACAATTGCTGTTGATGCGGCCAGTAATTATCAGCTAACAGCTAAACTGATCAAACAGCACTGGACGCCGACCAGCAAAGGCGTTTTGGTAGCTTCACCCTCAAATCCTACCGGTACCCTGATTCAGCCGGAAGCATTAAAAAGTTGCATTAAGGTGGTCAATGAACTGGGCGGCTGTTTTTATTCAGATGAGATTTATCACGGTCTGGTATATGGTCATAAAGCAACAACAGCGCTCGAGTTCAGCGACGATGTTTTTGTAATCAACAGTTTTTCCAAATATTTTGGCATGACCGGCTGGCGCATCGGCTGGCTGATTGTACCTGATGCATTTGTCGACGCTACTGAAAAACTCGCGCAAAACATTTTCATCGCCACGGCTACGCAATCGCAATATGCTGCATTAGCGGCATTCGATGATGTCACGCTCGCTGAACTTGAACGCAGGCGGACAGAGTTTGCTACTCGCCGCGATTTTCTCTATGACAATTTATTGCGTTTGGGTTTTGAAATACCGATCAAGCCGGATGGGGCATTTTATATTTATGCCAACTGCGGCAAGTTTACCGACGACAGTTATCAATTCGCACTGGATTTTCTGGAGGCAGAAGCCGTTGCGATAACGCCGGGTAAGGATTTTGGCACAAATAACCCGCACCATTGGCTTCGCTTTGCTTATACAACATCTATAGATAGAATGGCTATCGCCATGCAACGTCTGGAACGATTTATTAATAGAGGATAATAATGTCTGTAAAACAATTATCAGTGCTTGAGTTAAAAGACAAAATTGCCCAGCGAGAACCCTTATTTTTGCTGGATGTCAGGGAACCGCATGAATTTAACTATGCACGTATAGCCAATAGCGTGTTAATTCCGCTTAACCAGTTACCGCAACGGTTGGGAGAATTGGATAGCGAATCTGCTATTGTGGTGATTTGTCATCATGGCATGCGTAGCCAGCAGGCTGCAAATTTCATGGTGCATTCGGGTTTCAAAAATATAGCCAATCTGGCAGGTGGAATTGATGCGTGGTCCAGTGCTTGCGACAGTTCAGTGCCCAGATACTAATACAAATCTACTGGGTCAACATCCAGCGACCAGCGAACTTTTTTTGCATGTTTGAGTTTTTCAATTTTCGGCATCAGTTCGTCAAGCAAGGTATGTAATTCAGCTCTTTTAGTATTCTGAAACAGCAATTGATAACGGTACTGGCCTGCCCGTTTCGCCATAGGTGCTGATACGGGTCCTAAAATCCGGCTATGTCCGGTATTGACTTGCTGTGCAAGGTTAATTACTTCCAGAAGAAACAATTGCGGCGTATCGGCATCAGTTGCGTGCGCTCTTAACAAGGCCTGATAACTGAACGGCGGCAATGAGGCGGCTTTGCGTTCTGCCAGTGCGGTTTGGGCAAAACTGTTATAGCCGCAGGTAATTAATGTAGTTAATAAAGGATGCTCCGGCTGTCGGGTTTGCATGATGACTTTGCCGGGTTTTTCTGCGCGTCCGGCGCGACCTGAGACCTGCACTACCATTTGCGCGAGCTTTTCGGCTGCGTGGAAATCAATGCTGAACAGGCCGCTGTCAACATCGATAATCGCTACCAGTGTTACCTTCGGAAAATGATGGCCTTTTGCCAGCATTTGTGTTCCCAGGATAATATCCGCTTTGCCCTGATTGATTTGCGCTAAATAATTCTCCAGAGAACCTTTGCGCTGGGTCGAGTCTCGGTCCAAACGAATGATGGTTTTGTCACTGAATATTTCCGCCAGGGTGTTTTCGACTCTTTCGGTACCCAGTCCCAGCGCTCGCAATTCATTACCCTTGCAGGCGGGACACTGCCGGTTCAGGTGTTGTTCCTTACCGCAATGATGGCAACGCAACACTCCTTCGTTAGCGTGGATCACCTGATTGGCATCGCAACGCAGACAACGGGCAACCCATCCGCAACTGTGGCAAATCAGGGTGGGGGCAAAGCCGCGACGATTCAGGAACAATAGCACCTGTTCATTTTTGGCCAGCGTTTTATCGATTTCTGCAATCAGAGCTTCAGACAGTCCTTCCTGCATTCTTTTGTTGCGAATATCCAGTAACTGCAATGTCGGCGGTAGCGCATTGCCGGCCCTTTCCGGCAAATGCAGCAAGCGGTAGCGCCCTTTGGCTGCGTTATGAAAGCTTTCCAGTGACGGCGTGGCGGAACCCAGCAGCACAGGTATATTCAGCATCTTGCCGCGCACAACGGCAACATCCCTGGCAGAAAAACGCAAGCCATCCTGTTGCTTGAATGAACTATCGTGTTCTTCGTCGAGAATAATCAAGCCCGGGTTTTTTAAGGGAGTAAATAATGCCGATCGTGTGCCCAGCAAAATAGAGCAAACGCCTTGCTGCATTTGTAGCCAGGCAGATTGTCGTTGGTTGTCCGTCAGATTGGAGTGGGATACGGCGATGTTGACCGGGAACCGTTGCCTGAAACGCTCTTCAAGTTGAGGTGTCAGGGTAATTTCCGGTACCAGTACCAAAACCTGCTGGTCTCGCTCCAGCACGGAACGAATGATTTGCATATAAACTTCTGTTTTGCCGCTGCCGGTAACGCCTTCCAGCAAAAATACGCCAAATTGCCCTAAATCCTCGCACACGGCTATTATCGCCGCCTGTTGCTGCGGATTGGACTGCAAGTGCTTGTTGGCGACTACCAATCTGCCGCCATGAGTCACTGCGGAAGCTTCAATTTGCAGCATTTGCCGGTTAATTAATGACTTTACAGCGGGTCGCCAATTTTCATTCCACAACGAAAGTTCGGTTTCAGACAAACTACCGTCATACGCCATTTCGGAGCAGTAGCCCTGAAACTTTTCCAGCACACTTTTTTGTTTAGGGGAGCGTTTAAGCAGTTCGCTTTCAGTGCTTTTGCCCAACGCTGTCAAGGCATAGCGTTTTTCTGTTCGGATAATGGCAGGCTTGCCCTGGCGCAATGCGACAGGAAAAGCGGTACCGATGACTTCGCCCAAAGGGTGGTGGTAATAACGACTTACCCAGTGCAACAGCCGCAGGTCTTTTGCCGACAATAAGGATTTATCGTCCAGTACCTGGAGGACCTGTTTTAATTTATCGGTATCCAGTTCGCTGTGTCGACTTATTTCAACCAGAAAGGCAATTTTTTTGCTTTTGCCGAAGGGCACTTCCAGTCGGGTTCCAGGCTTGATTCTGGATGGATCGACATTAGGCGGGGCAAGATAATCAAATAAACGGTAAACAGGTACAGCAATCGCAACTTTGAAAATCAGGATGGATTCATCTTGTAGCTTAGCCATAGTATTTAATTTATTTTTTATGATTTACGGCTAAGTTACTGTGTCGGCTGAACTATTTTAGTTACCCACAAAAGCTGTGGATAACTCTGTGGACAAGCAGTTTATATAAAGCCTTACTAACGGTTTTTATTACAGTTTTGTCACATTGACCAGTTTTAAGACATTAGCCTTTAGCTTTTAATTTTCAATTGGTTATAAATAAAAGTGAAACTTAAAATGACGGTGTAAGGGTAATTTTCCAATTTTATTTAAGATTTGACTAATCTGTGTGTTTCAGGATGGATTGTGAATCCGGGATGGTGCAATCCGGTTGTTGTGGATGCAGTAATTTCATATTTGGAAGCATACAAAAAATTGCCGGATTCACTGCGTGAAGACAGCGTTTTTACTGCGGTTTGATAAACTTAAGCGTCATTCTGTCGCTTTCACCGATAGCAAGGTATTTTTTCCGATCTTTGTCCTTCAGAATTAAAGTCGGCGGCAAGGTCCAGACGCCGTCAGGGTAGTTTTTGGTATCTTTGCGGTTGGCATTAATTTCCGATTTTGCCAGGAATTCAAATCCCGCGTTTCGTGCTAGTGCAATGACGTAATCTTCCGTTACATAGCCTGATTCTGCCTTTGTGTCTTGTGGTCTCAGGGTTGAATTACGATGCTCCTCGACGCCGAGAATGCCGCCCGGTTTTAAGGCTCTGAACATGGCTTTAAATACCGCCGCTGCCTGATCGCTTTTCATCCAGTTATGCACGTTACGGAACGTTAACACTCTGTCTGCCGAATTATCGGGCGCTATTTGTAGTAACTCGGGTGGCTGTAACACGGTAAGTTCAACTTTGCCGTACAGTTTGGGTTGTTTATTTAATTTTTTAACGAATTCAAGCAGGTTTTTTTGGTAATAAGGTTCTTTCGCATCGGCTGAAAAATGTGCCGTATACAGTTTGCCTTTGTCTTTCAGGTAAGGGGCGAGAATTTCGGTATACCAGCCTTCGCCCGGCCAGATTTCAACGACAGTCATCGTGTCTTTTACATCAAAAAATTCCAGGGTTTTGAGTGGATGCCGGTATTTATCCCGGTCTTTATGTTCTACAGAGCGCTGTTTTCCGGCAATTTCCCGTTTCAGCGAAGAAAAATGATCTGCTGCCTGTGTCGTTAAAACGCTGCTGGCCAGCAACAGGATCGCTATGGTTTTTTTCATTAGAGTTTCTCGATTTGATTATGTCAGAAAGCTAGGATTTTGAAATTTAGCTATTAAGTCTTTGCTAGTTATTTTCCCGGTTCCAGATTTGCAACAGGCTCAAGGTCGCCAGCATTAAAAATGCGACCAATGTCCAGGCAGGCATACTTAAGCCCAGAAAGCTCCAGGTTACTTCGGCGCAGTCTCCGGTACCGCTGAGCATTAATTTCAGAGTAGAAGATAAAGGAAAGTTCTGGAACATATAGGCCAGTCCGGGTCCGCACTCTGGTACTTGCTCCGGTGGCAAGTGTTGCAACCAGACATGGCGGGTTGAAATGGCACCGCCCGATAAAGCCGTCACTGCACCTGCAATGGCATAAGTTTTTATTCCGGTGAGTCCGGGATTATGCAAGGCGGCAATCAAAAATACGATGCCTGTCAGTAAAATCGCAATGCGCTGGGAGATGCATAAAGGGCAGGGTTCCAGTCCGTCAACAAACTGAAAATAAAACCCCATTGCCAACAAAAAGACGCAGCTCACGAATCCCAGAAAAAACCAGATGCGTGGCTTAAATCGTATCAACTTCAACATGCTCAACCTCGTTTTTAATCGCTTTAATAGCCTTCTCAGGCCCCATTACCACCAGAATATCACCCGCGTCCAGCTTATGATCCTGCTCGCCAATTGCAAAATGCAATTGTTCCCCCAGCTCTTTATCGACAATACCGATTAAAATCAGGTTATGGGTTTCATTTAATTTCAAGTTACTGGTTTTGACATTTTCCAGGCAGGAGCCTGCCGGAATTTCTATTTGTGCGATATGTAAGTCATGCTGTCCAAAAACAGTATCATCCAGAATATTGGTTATGTCGGGTCTGGTTAGCATGTCATGGGTTTTTCTACCGCAAATCTCATAAGGATCAATGATTCTGTTGGCACCTGCTGCCAGTAATTTATCTGCTGAATCGGGGTCATCAACAATAGTAATTATATTGAGGCTAGCGGCAATCGCCCGGGTTGAAATGGTTAAAAATACATTGTCAGAGTCCAGCGGATAAAAACAGAAAATAATATCGATACTGGTACCGATGCCGATTGATCTAAGCGCATCATCATTGCGGAAATTGATAGCTATAGTTTCAAAGCCTTTCTCTGCAACCAAGGCGGCTTCCGTTTCATCCTTCGCGACAAAAATAATACTGAATTGATTCGGGCTAAGCCGGCTCATGACTTCCAGAGATAAGATGCTGTAACCGAATACGGCAATGCGTTTCATCACCAGCCCCCTTCTTTTTGGATGCTTTTGTCAATCTGGCTGCGAAAATGTTTGATTGCGTAGTCTTTACCCAACACCACTAAAAGGTCGCCATGCTGAAATTCAAAGTGTGGTTCAGGGTTGAAATAAAACTGCTGGTTTTTTACCTGATAGCTGTTTTTATGATTGATGTGCAGAGCGTTTGAGCTAATGACGCCTAGCAGGATTAATTTTCTTTGTGCAAAGCCAAGTTCGGAGATGCTTTTCCCTTCAATAGCCGAATCTCGGTTTACCGATAATGTTTCCATGATGAACTGTTTTTCTTCACGGATAATGCCCAGGATGGCTTCAAAAGCGACCGGCTGCCCAACATATTCGGCAACGACCATGCCCGCTATTTCAAAGGGCTGGATTACATTACTGGCACCTGCCTGGTACAGTTTTTTTACATTTTCCTGATTGTTGGCGCGGGAAAGAATGCGTATATCCTTATTCAAGTGACGGCTGGTTAAAGTGATATAAACATTAATGACATCGTCGCCGGTAGTGCAAAGAATTGCCGATGCGCCATTATTAATCCCCGCATTGGTCAAAACTTCATTTTTACTGGCATCATTATGGATGACCAGATAATCCTGCTGTTTTGCTCTTAAGACATTAGCTTCATCAATATCAATAATTACAAAAGCCTGCTGGTCTTTTTTAAGTTGTCTGGCAATATGCTCGCCAACTCGGCCAAAACCGCAGATAATAATAAAGTTATCTTGCCGGTTTAATTCGCTATAGGTCCTGTTTTCCAGCAAGTCATTCATTTTGCTGTTAAATGCCGAGACGATGATGGAAACAAAAAAAGACAAGATGCCTAGGCCTGTCAGGATCAAGGCTATTGCGACCAGTCGTCCGCCAATAGTTATCGGCGCTATATCGCCATAACCAACGGTTGAAACGGTCACGATGGTCCAATAAAAGGCATCAAACAGATTCTTGATCTGTCCGCTGTTAGCCTGGTGTTCAAACAAATAAATGGCGGTGCTGCCAATAAACACCAGAAATCCCAGGAAAATAACCAGTGTATAAAGTTCAAAGCGCTTGCTGGTCAATATTTCAGCAAATAACTTCATGCTATTGAAGTAGCGGAATAGTTTAAACAGCCGGAAGATAAGCAGTACTCTTAAAATCCGTAGCGGTCTGTAACTGGGCAGAATTGCCAGCAAATCAATCAATGCAAACGGGGTAAAAACGTATTCGATTTTCTTGGCGGCAAGCTTCCATATGACGGTTGCCAATGGAAAAGGGGTATTCAAATAGCTAGCTTTTTCGTAATGCTCAATAATGATTTTGTGATTGTCGCTGTAAAGCCAAATTCTCAATAAATATTCAATAATAAACAGGCTGATTACGGCATGTTCAAACAGCATTTCGCTTTCGGTCAATTGAGTGTCTACTTCGTACATCAGTAAAAAAACGCTGATCATTACCAGACAAATCATAAAAATATCAAAATAGGATTTATACCGGCTGTCAGTATTCTCTATTAAGTGATAGAAAAACAGCTTGGTATTTTGATAGCGCCTTGATGATTTCAGGGTATAGGCGAGGTAAATAATTGGCCGTGTCAGCATGGTATTTTTAAAAATGACTAAAATTATAATCTCGCGATAGTTTTTGCGTTAATAATGACTTTACCCGGATATTTTTGTATACCTGTTCTTGCCTAGCGGAGGTAGAAAAACAGACCTGCGACAACCAGTAAGCCTAGAGTGGCAGCAATCAGGATTTTTTTGCTGAAACCAGGTGTTTTATCGTTGGTATTATTATTGTTCTTGTCCAGGCCCTCGATTTGTACATTAACGGCTTTATATTTACCCCGGTTATCTTTTGCAACTTGATAATACATCACATCGCCGGTTATCGGTCGGCGGCTTGCCTCTTTTATCGCAGAAATATGGATAAAAATATCTCTTCCACCATCGACCGGTTTAATGAAGCCGAAGCCCCGGTCTTCTTTCCATGTAATTAAAATTCCTTTAGTCATTGTTTTGGGCATAAAAATTATATCTTGTAGATTTTGTCTTTGTGATTAAAGTGAAAACGGTGCTTTTTAGGAGTGAAAGCGGCTATTAATATCGGGTTTAAAATACGTCGGTCATTTTTGCACAATTGCGGGGGTAACGAAAAACCCGAAGAAATATCACTTTCTTAGGGTTTTTCGCACTGTTGATAATGTCAACGATAGGGTTTGTGATGTAAAGAATAATGGTTTTCTGATCGAAGCGACTCAGGGTTTGGTTTCGATGCAGTTGCCGACAGAATAAAATACTACGGTTTTATTTTTTTATGATGACTTTATCATCAATAATTAACTCAGAGATTCCGCCCAAAGACGAGCGTAATGTGCAGGATGCGGATTTAAAGCCGCCTTTTTTACTGTTTTCTCCTTCCCACTTCAGCGTAACATAGGTTTCTTTATCAGATTCGGTTGCTGATGGGAAATAGACTTGCTCACCAGTCTCTTTTTTAATTAGCTCCGGGCATTTTTCACCTGCCATGGTCTGCATTGCAACAAGGTTTCTAATCATTGATGCAGATTCTTTTTGTTCATTGGTTTGTTGTTTATTGGTGGCGACCATTATGATACCGACCACAAAAACGCCAACGACCGATAGCATAATTTTTAATGTTTCAGACATTTATGTTCTCCTCTGCAGCCATCTAACAACCGATGTTGGCGATTATGATGGTCTAGGGTTTTATTAAAATTCAATGCCTTGCTCGGCTTTGATGCCTTGCTCATAGGCATGTTTTATTTTTGTCATTTCGGTTACCGTATCAGCGATTCCTATTACTTCGGGTGCGGCATTGCGTCCCGTCAGGATTAAATGCAGCCAGGGCGGTTTTTCTTTAAGTATGAAATCCGCGATTTCCTGACCGGAAATCCAGTTATACCCGCAGCAGTAATTTATTTCATCCAGCAAAACTACATCAAACTCATCAGAAAGAATTTTCTGTTTGCTGAACTCCCAAATTTCCCGGCTGGTTTTAATATCCTGTTCGGGATCTTTGGTATTCCAGGTAAAGCCGTCACCCAAGGCATGCCATTCAATATTGTCAAAGCGCGCGGCCGCTTTTTGCTCGCCCGTTTGCCATTGGCCTTTAATGTACTGGATAACGCATACTTTCATACCCCAGCCCGCAGCACGAAAAACCATGCCTAATGAGCTGGAAGACTTGCCTTTGCCTTCTCCGGTGTTGACTAAAACCAGCCCTTGCCGCCTGTCTCTTGATTTCATTAACCGTTCCGTAATTGATCGCTCACACTGTATAACTTCATTACACTGATTTTGAAGGCACCGCTGTTACAGAGCAATCATCCACCAGCCTTTGCATTCTAACTCATTGGGGACTTTCAATCATGGTAAAGTTACCCTATCCTTTACAATGTTAATTTTAACCTTAATTAAAGAAACTATGACTGAAGCAAGTGTGTTATTTTCCGAAGCAAAACAAGTAATTCCCGGGGGCGTAAATTCGCCGGTACGATCTTTCAGTGGCGTGGGTGGTAGCCCTGTTTTTATCGACCATGCTTTAGGCAGCTATATCTACGATAATCTGGGTAAGCGTTATATTGATTATGTTGGCTCCTGGGGGCCGATGATTCTAGGCCATGCCCATCCCGAAGTGATTGCTGCGGTTATAAAAGCGGCTGAAAAGGGCTTGAGTTTTGGTGCTCCGACTGAAATTGAAACCTTGATGGCGCAACGTGTGTGTGAGCTGATACCGTCAATCGAGCTGGTCAGGATGGTCAGTTCGGGCACGGAAGCGACGATGAGCGCGATCCGTCTGGCGAGGGGTTATACGGGGCGCGATAAAATCGTTAAATTTGAAGGCTGCTATCACGGTCATTCCGACTCTTTGTTGGTCAAAGCGGGTTCTGGCGCATTAACTTTTGGCGTTCCCAGCTCACCGGGGGTACCCGCTTCGGTTGCTGCCGACACCATTACCCTGGTCTATAACGATAGTGAATCGGTGCAAAAGTTATTTGCCGAAATAGGCGAGCAAATTGCTTGTATTATCGTTGAGCCAGTGGCTGGTAATATGAATTGTATTCCGCCTGTCCCCGGTTTTTTGGAAACCTTGAGACAAGTTTGCGACCAGTATAGTAGCGTGTTGATTTTTGACGAGGTTATGTCGGGGTTTAGAGTAGCGCTAAATGGTGCGCAAGGGCTTTACAATATTAAACCGGATTTAACCACGCTAGGTAAAATTATCGGCGGCGGCATGCCGGTTGGTGCTTTTGGCGGGCGACGTGAAATTATGGAAAAGCTTGCTCCATTGGGGCCTGTTTATCAAGCGGGAACGCTTTCGGGGAATCCTGTCGCTATGGCAGCGGGATTAAAAACGTTAGAACTAATATCCAGGCCGAATTTTTACCAGGAATTGAGCGACAAAACTAAAAAACTGACTTCTGGAATTAAAGATCGCGCGAATAAGGCAGGCATTGCTGTATCGACGAATGCTGTGGGCGGTATGTTCGGTTTGTTTTTTAGCGAGGAGAGTGGTGTGAGCAGTTTTGCTCAGGTAATGCGGTGTGATCAAGAGCTGTTTAAACGCTTTTTTCATGCCATGCTGGGGCAGGGGGTTTATCTGGCACCTTCAGCTTTTGAAGCAGGCTTTGTTTCATCTGCGCATAGCAATGAAGATATTGAAAAAACAGTGGATGTAGCCGAGGCTGTCTTTAAAGATTTATAGTCCGGGTTGTGTAAACGCGGCTATGAGTGAAATTTGTGCTGTAGTGCGAAAATACTAACAGACAATATCTGTTGTAATGCGTATTCAATAAAAAAGGCTGTAGTCCGAAAATACAGACTACAGCCTGATTATGCTGCAATTAGATGATGGTTACTTCTTCTGCTTGCGGGCCTTTTTGTCCTTGAGTTACAGTGAACTGAACTTTTTGTCCTTCATCAAGAGACTTAAAGCCTGAGCTGTTAATGTTACGGAAGTGAACAAAAACATCGGGGCCGCTTTCTTGTTGAATGAAACCAAAGCCTTTTTCTGCGTTAAACCATTTAACTGTACCAGTTGTCATGAGTGTTCCTAATATAAAATGAGTAATGAAGCCTTTTTGGGGCTGATGGCGCTGGGAAATTTAAGAATTACTTATGATAAACAGGACGAGCAATACAGAAAAAACTTCGTAGAGATAAGCATAACGGTAAATCAATTTCAAGCTGGGTCAAGGATATAGGGATAGCTTGGTAATGTCAACACTTACCGTTTAAGACGGTTCGATACTTCTTGTTGTCTGGTGTTGGGTAGGTTGTTTTGAGGGTGATGCAATCTGCGTGTTTGAGCCAGTAAAGCGCCAATATGATTGGCTTTGATAAAACTGTAAAATGCTATCGGGATTGCTATTTGAAGATGAAGTTAGCCGGAAACGTAAATTATTACTACAGCTGGGTAATGAGAGTCGCTTTAAAGCGTAATCAAGTGTTTGAAATAGTGGGGTGAACGACGGGGCTCGAACCCGCGACAACAGGAATCACAATCCTGTACTCTACCAACTGAGCTACGCTCACCATAAACGCGGGATAGTCAAGAAATGGCGCGCTTGGCAGGACTCGAACCTGCGACCCCCAGCTTAGAAGGCTGGTGCTCTATCCGGTTGAGCTACAAGCGCAAAGTGGTCGGGGTGGAGGGATTCGAACCCCCGACATCCTGCTCCCAAAGCAGGCGCGCTACCAAACTGCGCTACACCCCGATGCTCTTTGTAATGGCTTGTTAAAACTCTCAACCACCCTTGAAGAGCTGCGTATAATAACGATACATTATGCTATGGTCAATTCTTTTTATTGTATCCATGGCAGGAATTTTCAATTTTCCTGGTTAAGGAATAATTGTTTCAGCAACAAAAGAAAGCCGGTGATGCAAGGAAAAGAATCAAAAAATAATATAACTTTTTGTTTTTATAGGTTTTTTATTGAATGTTGAATAAATCAAGGTACCGCAATTCTGGCAATCAGTTCTTTAATAAAATGATCGGTGGTTATACCTTCTGCTTCGGCTTCATAAGACAGTATCAATCGATGCCGCAAGACATCAAAAGCCAGTTCCTGAATGTCCTCCGGTGCGACAAAATCCCGTTGCGATAACCAAGCTTTAGCCCTGGCACAGCGGTCCAGCGCGATACTGGCGCGTGGGCTGGCACCGTATTGCAACCATCCAGACAGATCCTGTCCGTAAGCAGCCGGGTTGCGTGTTGCCAGAACGATTTGCAGCAAATAATCTTCCAGGCTATCTGCCATATATATATCCAGCACTTCATTGCGGGCATCGAACAAAGTAGCCTGGCTAATCGGTTCAAATTGCTCGCTGGATTTTACCGAGGCTTGCCGGGCTTCTGCCCTGACCAGATGCAGAATGGTTTTTTCGTGTTCGGCATTAGGATAATCGACTTTGACATGCAGTAAAAACCGGTCCAGTTGCGCTTCAGGCAAGGGATAGGTGCCTTCCTGCTCAATCGGGTTTTGGGTTGCCATGACCATGAATAACTGCGGTAATGGATAGGTGGCCTGACCAACCGTGATTTGCCGCTCGGCCATTGCTTCCAGTAACGCTGCCTGGACTTTGGCAGGGGAGCGGTTGATTTCATCGGCCAGTATTAGATTATGAAATAATGGGCCTTTCTGGAATTCAAATGTGCCTTGCTGTGGGCGATAAATTTCAGTACCCGTTAAATCAGCGGGTAATAAATCCGGCGTGAACTGGACCCGGTGAAAATCACCTTGGATGCCTTTGCTCAGGATGTTGATTGCTCGGGTTTTAGCCAAGCCCGGAGCGCCTTCAACCAGAATATGGCCATCAGCCAGCAAGCCGATCAGCATTCTTTCCACAAGAATATCCTGGCCGATAATCTCCTGATTAATATAATTTTTTAACCTTAATAATGTTGTTTGCGTGGTATTTTTTTCTGACATGATTGAATATGTTGGGTAGTTAAATTCTTTGCCGCGCTATGGGCAGCCATTTTACCGAAAGGTTCATTATCTTTTCCGGTATCACTCCAGACTGTATGACACATTGGCTAAAGGTAAGCCTATATTATTGCCAGCAAAGTCTTTTAACCTAAATAAAACGGTTTAGCTCTGGCGTTTTCGGATGCAATTACATTTTATGTTGTTACTATAAATACTATCAAAAATATTCCGCAAATTCTTATGAGCCATTATAAAACCCGTCCAGAACCGTCAAGCAACCTGCCGACAGGCATTCCCTACATCGTCGCCAATGAAGCCGCCGAGCGTTTTAGTTATTACGGGATGCGGGCGATTATGGTGGTATTTATGACCCGGTACCTGGTGGACTCGTCGGGCCAACCGGACGTTATGTCGGAGAACGAAGCGCAGGCTTATTTTCATTTATTTGTATCTGCAGCGTATTTTATGCCGCTATTCGGGGCCTTCTTATCCGACGGTGTGCTGGGCAAATACCGGACGATACTATTTTTATCGCTGATTTATTGCCTCGGTCATTTCGCCCTGGCGGTTGACTCAACACGGATGGGCCTGTTGCTGGGCCAAGGATTGATCGCGGTAGGTGCAGGCGGCATAAAACCTTGTGTTTCAGCGCATGTCGGCGACCAGTTTGGCATGACCAATCGGCATTTGATGGGCAAAGTGTTTGGCTGGTTTTATTTTTCCATTAACTTGGGCGCATTTGCGGCCATGTTGATTATTCCCTGGCTGCTGGATCGCTACGGTGCTTCGCTTGCCTTTGCCGTACCCGGCATCTTAATGTTGCTGGCAACGATTGTTTTCTGGTCGGGTCGCTATCGCTTTGTCCATTGCCCGCCCGCAGGAATGCAATTTATCAAAGCCGTATTCAGCCCTTCCGGCCTAAAGATTTTCGGCAAGCTGGCTTCCATCTATGCGTTTATTGCCATGTTTTGGGCATTGTTCGAACAAACCGGATCATCATGGATATTGCAGGCGCAAAAAATGGATCGTTTTATTTTCGGCGTTGAGTTACTGCCGTCACAGATCCAGGCCGCCAATCCCTTATTGATCATGCTGCTGGTGCCGTTATTTTCATATTTTCTTTATCCACTTTTAAACCGGCTATTTGTATTAACGGCATTAAGAAAAATGACTTTAGGCTTATTCCTGACCGTCCTGGCTTTTGTGATTACCGCCTTTATACAAATGCAACTGGATAACGGCATGAAGCCGCATATCATCTGGCAGTTACTGGCTTACCTGCTGCTTACGTCGGCCGAAGTGATGGTGTCCATCACCTGTCTTGAATTTTCCTACACCCAGGCGCCGAACACGATGAAGTCATTTATCATGGCGTTTTATTTTTTATCGGTGGCGGTCGGCAACCTGTTTACCAGTGCCGTCAACTTCTTCATCCAGAATGACGATGGCAGCAGCAAACTGGCCGGTGCCGATTATTTCTGGTTTTTTAGCGGCTTAATGTTTATTACTGCGCTGGTATTTTCGTTTGTGAGCTGTTACTACCAGGAACAGGCGTATTTCCAGGATCAGCAAAATAGCTGATTTCACCTATACTTTTTGAATTCATTTTTCCTGGCCGGTTAATAGCCGGCGAAACAACAACTCAATTAACTGCATTGTTGGAGCGTATATGAGTATCGAAAATCAACTAGAAAACGACACGGCAAGTCCGGTTCAGCCAGGAAAAGCTTACCGGGAATATATTCGAAATAACCAGAAGGCTGTCAGACGCTTATTGAATTACGCGATTACCAGGCCTGAGTTTGATGTTCAAAATGATTTTCTGGCTTCTGCGATTCCCATCCTGCGTAAGAATGATGAAGATATAAGCGCTGAAGAAGAGATTATTCTGATGCAAATTTATAATCGCCTTTCAAAACAATTAAAACCCGTTACCAATGACAGCCTTATTGTTGCGGAAAGAATGGCTATCAGTTCTCATGGTGACGATGCCTTCCTGTCAGACAAAAAAGGCCGGAATTACAAAAATAATCATGACTTTAGTAGTCACTACAAAAGCGAGTTAAGAAATCTGACGGCAATACTGTTTATTTCTGTACTTTTGTTTATCTCACTCCAGACCACCAGCCAAAGCCTGTCGGAGGTGATAACAAAAGTTGATTCGATAAAAGCAGAACTGGATACGGTCACTCAAAGAATAAGCGATCTCGGTAATGACGCCACTGTCCAGCAAAGCTATCAATACCAGAGTCTTCTTGACCAGCAGAAAGAACTAATGATTTTAAAGGATACCCTTGCAAGTAATGAGAACGACCTGACCAATCAACTGATTTTGGGCATTTCGACGCCTAAAATTAAGTCTGAGGAAATCGGCAAATATCCGCTTGGCAGCAATATGCTGATTCATCTTGCCGCTAAAGAATATTTGTTGCTGCTCAGTTACTATCTGATTCCTTTTGTATTGGGCGGACTAGGCGCATCGGCCTACATGGTAAGGCATACCCTTAATGGCTTGAGTACCAGCAGTTATGTAAACTCAAGTTTTTACAAGCACGTTATGCGGTTGTTACTGGGCGCTGTTTTGGGCGTGATAGGCCCGTTGCTTATGGTTGATCGGCAAGGAGAAACAGCTGCGACAAGTTTCTCGCCTATTGTGATAGCCTTGCTGATGGGTTACAGCATAGAGTTTGCCTTCTCCCTGTTTGACAGCACGATAGAAAGGGCTAGGGAATGGGCAAACTCATTAAGAATACCCGATGCCCAGGTTAAGGGCGCCACTAAAGCCACGCCTGACAATACCGCACAGGCGCTGGTGCCGGAAGAAGATAAAAAGCCTGATGAAATAAACAAAGGGTAGTTGCGTTGATTAGGTGGGGGTGGGTTTTAGCATTGCCTGATTTTTGATGTTTGCTGATGAAACGACGCTGACAAATTATATGACGATTGTCATAGCGAAAGGTCGGACAACATGCTCCCGGTCTGCTTGGGCTGTTCAATCGTTTTGGTTTTTCGGCATATTCACAGCAAAAACGCGCACAGAATTTGTCATGTTTTTCAGCGAATTGGTTTTAATGGTAATGGAATCCAAACTATGTTTTGGAAACCTTTTTTTAATTCTTTCACAGCCTCGCATCAGGTGCAATCCCTCGCGCTGTTCGAAAGTTAAGCAATTAAGAGGACAAAAGAAAAATGTTTTTTATATTCGGCATGCCGAGATCCGGCACAACGTTGTTAGCACAATGTTTGAATGCACATTCAGGAATTGTAGTGCCACACGAAACGGATTTTATAATCCCGATGGCCTTTATTTTTGATCGAATTCGCAACGAACAGATTGGCAAAGAGCTGATTTACAAATTAATTGTAAACACAACCGCATATCCCAACAGCATAGGTGAATATATAAGCGCACAAACCGTCCAGGATACTTTGCAATCTTGCGAATATCATCCTTCCTGCATACTTAATGCGTTATACGCAAAGGTAGCTGAGGTGGCTGGGGTAAAACTCGCAGGAGACAAGTCACCCAATGACCTTAATTTTTTGCGAATGCTGGTGAAAACAGGCGGACTTTCTCCTGATATGAAAATCATCCATATTGTCAGGGACATCAGGGATTTAATGGTGTCTGTTAATAGAACCGGGTGGGTGTCCGACTTGGATTTGTATTTCCCACGCTTTTGGTGCAGCCATAATTTATATCTCAATTCAATCTATAAAAATGAGGGTTCTAATTATGCATTAATACGGTATGAGGATTTGGTGGTTAACCCAGAAAAAGAAATGAACAGGTTGTGTCAGTTTTTAGGCCTGGAATTTGAACAAGACATGCTGCTTCCTGAAAAGCGTCATCAACGATACAAGGGTGCAGAAGCACACACTAATTTATACAAGCCAATATCAGATAATTCAGTCGGAAAATATAAGACCATTTTAGACGATGCCACCCAAAATAATTATGAGATGCAGGCAAATGAGGCTTTGATTGCTTTTGGCTATAGGCAGTAGGTTGGTAATAATTCACGCAATTAAATGCTAGTTTTTATATTCGCTATTTCCACATGGTGCGAAGCGCGGTTTCGCGAAGCAAACCACCACACTCCGGAAATTATGGCGGATTGTCTTACGGGTTGAGAATATGTCTCCGAACATAGAAAACACGCTGTTTGCGTGATACATTCGAATCCGGCTTTATGCCTTGAACATAGCACAATCAAATCAATAGGGTTTTCATACAACTTGGTAGAAAAATAGTATGGCTGAATTAGTTAGTTTTGCTTTGGGTGCTTACCTTTGGGAAAAACACGGCGATAAACTTATCGAATGGCTACAAAGCCAAGCCAAGGAAAAAGGCCAAAAAGCGGCGCAAGATGGCTGGAAAAAGTTTCAGTGGCAACAAGCAGAAAGAAAATACAAAGAAAAATCCCTCAAACTCTACGGCACAACCCGAGTGCTTGGAAACCCAGAACCCACCAAATTATCAAGCATCTTCACCGATTTATATATCTTGTCCAAACCGCTGGCAACACGGCGTTTTAGCATCGAACAACTGCACGAAGCCGATAATGAGAAATTGCATGGCAGAGATGTAGAACGCTGCAACGGCTTGGACATTGTTAAACAAAAAAGCAGCCATCGCCTGTTTATTCTTGGTAAGCCAGGGGCAGGCAAAACCACGTTTTTAAAATACATCAACTTACAAGCGGTACACGGAAAACTCGACAAAACGCCGATATTTATTACCCTGCGGGAATGGACGGATACGGATAAGCCGTTAATGGATTACATTGTCGAGCAATTCGCCATTTGTAATTTTCCTAAGGCCGACAGTTTTATTGAATACTTATTGGTACATGGCTTAGCCATTGTCTTATTTGATGGTTTGGATGAGGTCAACCAAGCACATAACCCGCGCATTTGCAGCGAAATACAAAACTTCTGTAGGCGTTATGATAAAAGCCAATGCCTAATCACTTGTCGGGTAGCCGCTGCTGATTATTCTTTTGACCACTTTAGCTATGTCGAAGTGGCTGATTTTACCCCTGAGCAAATCGAAATATTTGTCAGCAAATGGTTTGTTCTCGAAAAACAAAAGGGAGAACAATTTTTACGGGATTTAAAAGCTCAACAACATGGCGGGCTTTATGAATTGGCGCGTAGCCCTTTATTATTGGGCATGTTGTGTTTAGCGTTTGGCGATTCTATGGCTTTTCCTAATCGCCGTGCCGAAATTTATGAGGATGCGATTGATGCCTTGCTGCGAAAATGGGATACATCGCGCTCGATTAAGCGCGATGAGATTTACAGAAATTTAACCCATAAGTTAAAAAAACAAATTTTCGCGGCGATTGCCTACCAAAGCTTTATCCACAACGAATATTTGCTTCCCGAAAAAAAGCTAACCGATTATTTGGAGCAATGTTTAAAAAAATTGCCAGGTGCAGAAAATGTCCCCGATGGAGACATCGCACTAAAAGCTATCGAAGCCCAACACGGCATTTTTGTGGAACGGGCACAAAAAATCCATTCTTTCGCCCATTTGACCTTTCAGGAATATTTTGCCGCCAGCCACATTGTCACAAAGGCTGATTATCAAAGGGAATTACTGAAACATATAGCTGATCCGCGTTGGCGTGAGGTGATTTTATTGACTGCCAGTTTACTGAACGAAGCGGACGATTTTTTTAGCCTGTTCCGCACAGCTATCCATAATTTAATTAAGACAGATGCAAAGCTCGCTGAACTGTTGGAATGGGCAAGTTTAAAAGCTCGGGCAACTGATGCCACTTATAAACCTTCTGTTTCCAGGATTTTTTATATCTCTATCGCTCTCCCTCTTTATCTAGACCTGAACATCAAACTCTATCGCAGCAACAAGCACCTCCTAAATCTCACTCTTAACATCGTCCGCACCCTCGACATCGACCTCGTCCTCGAAGAGGCTATCGAATACTCCCGCGAAATTTTCGGCATCATCGATCTTGAAGTCCTGCTCAACGAGACGCACAACATCGCCCTTGCCCTTGCTAAAGAATCTAAAGAAATGGCCTGTGATTATTTAATGAGTCGGGGGTTGCAGATGGTTTCGATATTATCATCTACGGATCATTGGGAAAAAATAGACCAAAATGAATTCGACCTAATACTTAATTTTTTTAATGAGAGCATCAACCAAATGAACGATTGGGGGTTTAATGGCTTCTTATCGAAGCTTAACGAATTAATGTCCAGTTTCCCTAGCCAAACAGCACACCAAAACCAATGGCAAAAATTCACCGGAAAATTCCAGCACTTTTTAAAAAGTGAACGAAACTATTACCATCCGTCGGAATTATCCGAGTCGCAACTAATCGTTTTAATTGATTTTTTATCCGCCAATGCTTTATTGCTGGAATGCTTGAACATCGCTACCGTCTCTAACCGCGAAGCTATTAAAAACAATCTGCTCATGCCGCCCAGCTCATAGACCTACAACTCCCTGGTCGAACTAAATTTAATATCCGGCCAACGCTCTTCAGTAAGCTGCAAATTCACCCTGCTGTTAGCGATATAAACCAGATAGCCGCCGCCGTCTTCGGCGAGGTTGTCGAAGGCTTTCTTTTTGAATTCTTCCAGTTTCGCCGGATTGTCGGCGCTTACCCAGCGCACGGTTGAGATGGGTACGGCATCGTAAACACATTCGACATTGTATTCGCCTTTCAGCCGGAATGCGGTCACATCAAACTGCAACACGCCGACAGCGCCTAAAATAAGGTCATTATTTTTTAACGGCCTGAACAGCTGCGTTGCGCCTTCTTCGGTCAGTTGCACCAGGCCTTTTTGCAGGGCTTTGGCGCGTAACGGGTCTTTCAAGACCACGCGGCGGAATAGTTCCGGCGCGAAATACGGGATACCGGCATATTTAAGCGTTTCGCCCTGCGTGAAGGTGTCGCCGACCTGGATAGTGCCGTGATTGTGCAGGCCGATAATATCGCCCGGATAAGCTTCTTCGACACTTTTGCGGGTATCGGCCTGAAAGGTGATGGCGTTGGCAACCATGACATTTTTACCCAGGCGGACATGATAGATTTTCATGCCCTTGTCGAACTTGCCGGAGCAGACGCGTAAAAACGCCACGCGGTCGCGATGCGCCGGGTCCATGTTAGCCTGAACCTTAAACACAAAGCCGGTGAATTTATCTTCTTCAGGCGACACAATGCGTTGTTCGGCCTGACGCGATGCAGGCGGCGGCGCGTATTCGGCAAAAGCGTCTAGCAATTCCAGGATGCCGAAATTATTGATTGCCGAGCCAAAAAATACCGGCGTCAACTTGCCTGCCAGATATTCTTCCAGGTCAAACTCATGGCTTGCGCCCTGCACCAGATCGATTTCATCGCGTAATTCCTGAGCCTGATCTTTCAGTAATTCATCCAGTTGAGGATTATTGAGACCGCGGATAATAGTGGCTTGGGCAATTTTGCCGCCGTGTTGCGGGCTGAACAAATGAATTTCGTTTTTATATAAATGATAAACGCCTTTGAAACGCTTACCCATGCCGATAGGCCAAGTCATCGGCGCACATTTGATTTTCAGTACGCTTTCGACTTCATCCAGCAGGTCAATCGGTTCACGGCCTTCCCGATCCAGCTTGTTGATAAAGGTCAGGATTGGCGTCGCCCGCAGGCGGCAGACTTCCATTAAGTTGATGGTGCGCTCTTCAACGCCTTTAGCGACGTCAATAACCATCAAGGCCGAATCGACCGCTGTCAGCGTGCGATAGGTGTCTTCGGAAAAGTCTTCATGACCAGGGGTGTCGAGCAGATTGATAATGCAGTCTTTATGTTCAAACTGCATGACCGAGGTGGTCACCGAAATGCCCCGTTCCTTTTCCATTTCCATCCAGTCCGAAGTTGCATGACGCGCTGCTTTGCGGCCTTTGACCGAGCCTGCCAGCTGGATGGCACCGCCGAACAGCAACAGCTTTTCAGTGATGGTGGTTTTACCCGCGTCAGGGTGGGAGATAATGGCGAAAGTACGGCGACGCCCAAGTTCTGAAAGTGTTTCTGACATGCTGTTGTGTGGCTGAATTTGCTATAAAAACAGAAAATTATAACTGATTACCGATACTCATGGGCTTGAATTGCACAGGAGCAGAGTTCATCTTGATGGTTTCGTCAGGATAATTGTCCAGAGGTTACCTAGCTGGTAATAACAAAGCGCACGGCATCCAGCCGCAACTGGGCAGCCTGGATATTTTCATGGATCAGCATGGTAATGTCTTTCAGCTCTTCAATTTCATCTGATTTAATCGCCGGATTTACTTTTTTCAGTCTGACCAGGCGTTTTATCTCATTGGTCAGCGATTCCAGCATGGTTTTGGTTGCTTCGGTGACGAGCGAGTGCATATCCGCTTTAGCTTTCTGCTCTGCGAACTGCAACAGCTTGTTGATATGCGGACGCTGGTTGTTGATGAACGCAATTATCTGGTATTCGTCAAAGGTTGTGCCGGTTTCCACCAGACTGCGATGATCTATCGCGGCTGATAAATCTTTCATATTCTGATCGACCAGCACGCGGATTGGGGTAGGGGGGAGAAACCGGCCTATTTGCAATTCAGCGGGGGCGCTGCATTCGACGATAAACAGGCATTCCAGCAAAAATTGTCCCGGTTTCAGGCTACCGTGCCTGATCACGCTGATAACAGCATTGCCGGTTTCGCTGGACAGCACCATATCCATTGCCGCCCTGACCATAGGGTGTTCCCAGGTCATAAACTGCAATTCTTCGCGTGCCAGGGCATTGGCCCTGTTTACCGTGACGGTCATGCCGTCTTCGGATAGATGGGGGAAATGGGCCACGCGTAAATGGTCGCTGGGGCGGATGATAAAGCAGTCCGCCGAATGGAATTCGGTGTCAACGCCATAACATTCAAAGACATCGTCCATATATGACCACAGCCGACCTTCGTGTTCATAGGCATTCAGCTGGTAAATCAGTTCGTCAGCCAAGTCTTTGCGACACGAATTTAATTCCAGCAACTGGTCGCGTCCATTGTTAAGCTCTGTTTCAATTTCTGCGCTGAGCTGTCGGGTTTTGACGATGAAGGCATTAATTTTGCCCGCATCATGGTTTTGCAAGAGTTCAGTAAGCTCGTTTTTCAAGCATTCTGCAACCCGCTGGGCGGCTGAGCAATTGGCCCGAAACGCGTTCATGCCTTCGTCATACCATCTGAACAACAGGGCTTGTCCGCTATTCTCCAGGTACGGGACATGGATCTTGATAATATGTTTCTGCCCGATACGGTCAAGACGACCTATGCGTTGCTGCAATAAATCGGGGTTATCCGGTAAATCCCACAGGATCAGATGATGGACAAACTGGAAGTTCCTGCCCTCGCTGCCGATTTCAGAGCAGATCAATAAGCGCGCAGAACTATCCTGGTCGGCAAAATACGCAGCGGCGCGGTCGCGTTCGATAATGGTCATGCCTTCATGAAAAACGGCTGCGGCAATGCCCGCGCGGTTGCTTAAGGTATGTTCCAGGTCAATCGCTGTTTGTGCGTGCTTACAAATCAGCAATGCTTTTTGTCCGCGCAGGGATTCACCGCCATGCTTGCCGGCCGGGCTGGTGAGTCTGTCAAGCAGCCAGAGATAACGTGGGTCTTGTTGCAAGTCTGTGCTGTTTTCCGGACCGGACAAGGGATAGGCATAGCGCTCGCGCTCGGGGAATCCTTGTACGGTATGTCTTGAATTTCTGAACAGAATCCTGCCTGTGCCGTGGTGGTCAAGTAATATGTTAATCAGCGCATCCCGGGCGGAAGCTGATTTTTCAGGGTCGTTTAGATTTTTCAACAAAGCTTCGGCGTTATCGTCTTTCAATAAGCCGGACAACAAGCGGATAGCTTCTTCATCCAGGGCTTCATCCGCCAGCAGGAGTTTTGCCGCATTAGCTACCGGTTCAAAAAGTCGCTCTTCTTCAACGAAAGCAGAGAAACTGTAAAAACGATCCGGGTCGAGCAATCTCAATCTGGCAAAATGGCTCTCCTTGCCTAATTGTTCGGGTGTCGCCGTCAATAAAATCAGACTGGGTGAAAGCAGCGCCAATTGTTCAACAAACCGATATTCAGGGCTTGCCGCCTGCTCGCTCCATTGCAAATGGTGGGCTTCATCGACAATGATCATGTCCCAATTGGCCTGGATAGCCTGTTGCTGCCGATGTGGATAATCGGCAAAAAACTTCTGGCTGCACAGGATCAGCTGTTCGCTTAAAAATGGGTTGTCATCGACGACGGGTTGGGATTTGCTGCCTTTAGGCTTGGCGGAAGCTACAGCATCCTCTTCTTCGATGCCGTCATTACCCAGTTCTTCAAGACAGCGGGCTTCGTCAAAAACACTAAAACGCAGGTTAAAACGCCGGAGCATTTCCACCAGCCATTGGTGTAACAAACTTTCCGGTACGATAATCAACACCCGCCTAGTCAACCCATTAATCAGGCGATGGTGCAATATTAATCCGGCTTCGATCGTTTTTCCTAGGCCTACTTCATCAGCCAGCATAATTCGGGGGGCAGAGCGGTTAGCCGCTTCATGGGCAATAAATAATTGATGCGGGATCAGCGAAGTTCTGCCGCCGAGCAGGCCTTTAACCGGTGATTGCTGGAGTTGCTGGAGCCTGCGCCAGGTTTCATAGCGCAACATAAACCATGAATTGGGATCGATTTGGCCGGTAAACAGGCGATCTTGCGGTTTGTTGAACTGGATATGGTGGTTCAGTTCGACTTCATCCAGTTTAACTTCCTGACCGGATTCATTCTTGCCTACATAGGTAATCAGGCCGTCCTGCTCAATCAGTCGCAATACCTTGAGTTTTTCCTCATCAACTGATTCGATGGTGTCGCCAACCGAAAAAATGACGCGTGTTAACGGAGCGTTTTCACTCGCATAGATCCGGCGCTGGTCGCTCGCCAGATAAAGCACGGTAACGCGCTTGTTTGCTACTTCAAGAATAAGGCCTAAACCAAGTTCTGACTCGGTGTTACTAATCCAGCGTTGACCGGGAATGAACTGTTCCATTTTATAGATATGCCATTGAGAAAATTTGATAATAAAAAATTGCCGTTATTATAAGCGTTGCAAAAAAATTGTTACGCGGCAATTTACTAATTTTGGCTTTTTCCAGCTAAAAGCCAGAAGTGCTTACCTATGTATCTGGTCCGGGCCAGATTAAAGCCATCCGATCGACCAAAGGTCTGTATTTTTCAATTCCCGCCAGTCAATTTGATATTCTTTATGAGTCAGCACCGCTTCCAATATGCAACCGACGATAAAGTCCTGCTCATGTTTAATCACCTTGGACACTAAAAAATGTTTTTCCTTGTTGACCGGTTGGGTAGCCGTCCATTTACTTAACAGCAATTTGGCCGGGTTGATTGAGTTGGTTTTCAGTTTGTTCATGGGTTTGAAAACTTAATTATGTAGTTGTGGCAGTTGACTTAACAGGAGAACTAATTCCGGCTGTCTGGAAGTCCCCGTTTTTCTAAACAGGCTTTGCAATTGGGTACGCACGGTATTAAAGGATACATGTGCTTCATGGGCGGCTGTTTCGAGTGACTTTCCATTTAATAAAGCCGAGGCTACCCGTAATTCAGCAGGGGATAAGTCGTATAACGTGCCCAGCATTTGCAAAGTCGATAAGTTCTTGTTCGACTCCAGGACAAAAACCAAGGCCAACGGTGTTTGAAAGTCTTGCGCAAAAGCCGATGCCGCAGGTAAAGGTGTCGCAAACAATTGACGATTATCGTCGCCAACTTGTAAAAATAGGCCGCCGCCAACGGCAGGGTGGGTGGTGGCAGAAACTATCAAAGCTGCCAATTTATTTCTCTGGACGAGGGTTGTAGCAGATAGTTTGCCCATTTTGCAAACTAACCCGCCCTGCTTCTGGTTCAACAAATTGTCGGCGGCAGTATTCAAGTGCAGGATGGTTCCGGTTTTATCGGCAATCAACATCGGCATTGCCAGCGCATCAATCGCCATAGCCCCCAATTCAGCTTTAGTTTGCAGGCCTTGTGTGTGTTTTTGCAAACGTAAGACTCTCTGCAAATGTCCACTGAAAAGCTGGGCGGCGCATTGCTCGGCTTGACCAAAAGGCTGCTGGCCAACAGCACGTAATAGAGCTAAAACGCTATAACACTCTTCACTTTCCTCAACACAGCCAGCCATTACGTAGCGAGCACCATTAGGAATCAAGAAATCCTGATAAAACTCATTGATGTTAACAAAATTCTGATTGTTGAACTGATGGCAAAAACGCCATTCCCCGATAGTGCCATCAAGGAGCCGCGGGCGAGGATCGATAGCCAGATAATGATTCACAAAATTGGCTTCTGCTGCAAAGGAAAAGGTTGTACCCGCCAATAAGGAAGCAATCAGGTTTTTCCGGTTTTTTTCTAAAGTGAGCAATTGCGCGTCAACCCCGCCAGCGTAGTGCCCGCAAAGCCCCATCGCTTCCCGCCAGCGACTGGAATCCAGCACGGTTTCGTAAAGTACACCAATTAAATAATCCAGTTGTTTGTCATCTGTCATATTGGCGTGACCAAAGTAAGATAATCGTAATGAAATTATAAGTAATTGAAAATAAAGCGGGTTCCCAAGCTCCGGCTTGGGAACCCGCGTATAGAATTGCGCGACTCTGCTATCCCGCCAAAAACAGCCTGACCAAATCCTTTTGGCGTTTGCAATAGGTTTTCTGCATCACGCTTGCCAACTGCGAGCGCACGGTGTTAAAGCTGACAGCATGAAATTCGGCAATTTCCTTGAGGCAATAACCTTCAATAATCCCTTGTAAAACTTTGGTTTCCTGATGGGTTAATCGGTGCTTATGGGCAAACTGTTCATAAACATCGGTTTGCGTGTCGTTCTCATGGCTCAGCAACAAAACCACTTTCCCTGCCTGACTTTCCGGCAATAAAACCGTTGCCACGTTATCCGCCATTGGCACACTGTCAATTTTTAAAGGCGGATTTGGCGGTCTGGTTATCATGAACGAATGGCCTATCCCTTGTTTGGCAAGGGCCAGCAACATCGCCAACGCCTGATTAACAGATTCATTGATTCCACAGAGCAAACCGTTGTTAACGGTCAATCCCGCTTGATTTACCAGCACATCTATCGCAAAGCCATTCGCGTACAAGATCTTGCCTTTCAGGTTAATCGATAAAATGCCTCGGTTGAGCGTCTCGACAAACTGTTCGTTGGCTTGAATCCCATCCTGCAAAGCCTGAAATTTACGCGATATGTCCAAGGCTTGCGCCAAATGGTGGGCGATGGGGCGGAGGCATTCCATATCCGCTTGGCTAAACGGCTCCGAACCCAGCGGACGGTCTATCGCCAAAATCGACGGTGTGGGCGTTTGCTCCGATAGCGAAGCGAACAGACTGTGTTCAATATCCAGCTTTTGCAGATAGTCGTTAAACCAAACCGAACGGCGGAATTCTTTGCGCCCCACCAATTGGTCGTCCGTATAGACATTGCCCAGATCATGCAGTCCCGCCTTAATCCAGGCCGGACTCCACAAATCATGCTGGTAAAAATGCTCCCCGTAAGCCACAAACGCCTCAATCGGTAAATTGTGGATATGCAAACTGGGGCTATCGTGTGCCCCGACACCCACCCGCATTGTAAACGCCGCATGTCCGTTGCACTGCCCGGTTATGGAAGCAAGAACATTACTCCATTCATCAGGTTCGGTTGCCGCGTGGTAAATATCCGCAATCAGGTTAAGAAGCTTGTCATCCGGGTTCATAAAATGGGCGAAAAAATATGGACTATTTCATACAAATGGATGATGACACAGTTATTTTTATTCATCAATATGTTAGTCACGAATTAGCACGTAGCTATTCTATGAGCGACTAATCTAGCTGAAAGCCTCACTATTGGGTACTAAAAAGTAAATTTAAAAGAAAGGATTTTTTTATGAAAGCAATCACGCAGCATTACCTAAAGCAAAACCTTATCGCCAGCTTGCTATTGGAGGGTAGTCATGTCGCGTGCGTGCGATTTTTTCTGTCTCGTGAGTTGACCTCATATTAGGTCAGATATTTTCTTGGCCAACAATTCGCTCCCTCGTTCTGGGCGGAAAAGATAGCGTGGATGCCAGTGTAGATTTAGTCAAAATCAGTTACATGAATTAGTCTGCGAATTGTACAAAAAATATCATTTAAAATAATCTAGCCCCTGAGTGTAACCAAGCTAGACCAATTTCTTGAATGAATGTGTAGTGCAATTGCCTCGTATCAGGAGCTTATGTATATGAAAAACAAAACCCTACAACCAACAGATAGTCTGATTTCAAGCACTATAAAGTTCAATGATGGTTTGTCCGATAGCGGGACAGCCAATTTCTCCTGGCAAGATCTGCCTGATATGATCAACCTTTGCCTTGCAAAACTGGAAGACATACCGTTGTGGGGTCTTAAACTGCCCATGACTTCGGTGTCTGTCGGTGATTTGTTGTCGTTACATACTGCGTTACAGGGATTCAAGCTGCCTGATTTGTCCGATTTATTAGGAGGCACCCATGGCGGGTCCGACAGGTCGTTTTGGGAATTGGGTGATTGGGCCTTGGATATATCCGATGCATTCGACCTCGCGCTGCCTGATTTTGAAGGCACATATTCCGACTTCCAACTGCCTTTTGCCGATTTGCAATCCCAGCTTGCAACCCTAACCGCCGAGTGGAATGGAAGATCCGCCTGGAGTGCTGATTCCGAACAAAATTTTCTGGTACGCTTAGAGGCCTGGTTAACCAATATGCGTTCCGAATTCAGCGAATTTAAATTGGCGCTGAACGCGGATATGGCCCCACCGCCAAGCCTGACCGCACTCTTCCGGTCTTTGGAAGGGTTGCTGGGTTTTCTCGAAAAGATACCCTATGAATTGGAAGATTTTGCCGCTTTGCTGGAAAACGCATTTTCAGGGGTAGACGGGTTGGATATTCATGCGGGAATGTCCACTATCCAGATTAACGACGCATCTACTGTCGTATTCGACCTGACATTCAGCCTGAATAGCCTCACCCATTTAGTCAACCTTGACCAATTGGATTTAGGCAATGGAACCTTCCTGGAGATAGATGGCTCGGGTGCATTAAAATTTAATCTGGACGGCACGGTTACAGCCCGGATAGGTTGGGATTTTGGCGCAAACACGGCTATTTATGATCCCGATAAGGCCTCGATTAATTTGGATATATCCGCTGATGACGGTGACGGCCTGATTTTAAGCGCAAATCTTGGGGCATTAGCTTCCGTATCGATTGGCGGCGATCCTGCGCTGGGCAACGATAAAGCCACCATTACCCTAACTGATGTCGCGGGAGGGACACAACCAGCGCATTTTGAGTTCAAAGGTGATGGAACGTTGAGTGGTTCGGCGTATTTCCAGGGCAATCTGCCACTGTATGTGGAACCGGGCGGAGCTGCCGGTACTATTCTAGTGGATGCTTTGTTGGCATTAAACACCACACCCACCTTCACTCCCGTGGCCAAATTCGATGGCGATTTAGACCAGTTATTCCAATCGCAAAGCCTCGGTTTGGAAAATTGGATAGATGGAATTGCGCAGTTCATAGATGGCCTGATCAACACGCTGGAAAATCAGGTAATTGATGACTTGCCCGTGTTGGGCGATATTGATCTGTCCGATACGGGATTCCTTAAAAGTCTAGGGGATATCTTTGTTAACCTCAGCGTCATTGACACCCCTAAGGAATTGCTGGATAGCCTCAATGAACAGTTCGCCCGGCTGCTACCCAATGCCCTGACCACAAATCTAGGCTTTGAAATTGACGGTCATATCTTCGATGCCAGTTCATCCCTTTGGAATAAGGGCTTTGACGAACTACTTCAAACTTCGGACAATTTTGTGGTAGATATCAATTTGGCAGGCAGCGATCTTAAAGAGATAGCGGCAAATTCCCTGGACTTGGGAGTGGACAGCCTTGGCTTAAACCTCAAGGGAACAACAGGCATTGATCTCGCACTGGATTATGGCCTGAATTTTGGACTTGGCTTGTCACGTACTGAAGGTTTTTACATTCAAGGCGGTAATGGTAAGGAAATCAATCTAGGTGTCGGCATGGGGTTTGATCCCAATAGCCAACTCAAGATGAACCTTGGCGGACTCAACTTCAAATTAGCCGACGGCACACCCGGCTCCATTGTGGCCGATGCCCAGACTAGCACGGCTACAGCGCTCGCCAACCGCGAATTAGACGCATCCTTAGGGATTGACCTCGGCAACGGCGTCATCGCCGGTAGCCACGGCGATTTTTTCGACGGCGTCTCGGTTGATGGCCAACTCAAAGCCAAACTGGATGTAGACCTAACCGCCGATTTATTTAACACGGCAGGTTTAGGGGCTTCGATAGGCATGGGCTACTATGGCGCGAATGACAGTCCCATCAAATTCAATTACGCATTAGACGGCCAAGGCTTCACCATAGACCCCGGCACGTTCAAGTTCGGTATTACCGACACCTATATCAATTTAGGGGACTTGCTGTCCCAACCGGTGCTGAATCTGCTAAAACAAGCGCAGCAAGCATTTAAGCCTCTACAACCCGTCATTAATATATTGACGCAAGAAATTCCTTTGATTTCCGACATTTCAAAAAAGGCAGGCGATGGTCCGGTAAAGACCTTGGATTTGCTTCGCATTTTCGGTTCTGGTAGCGAGTCGGCCAGCAAGTTCATCACTGCCCTGGCTAACATCAACAGCCTGGTGAATGCTTTTGATACCTCGGCGGGGAAAGGTTTACGCTTTTCGTTAGGCGGGTTGCAGCCCAAGAATCCGTCAGCGTTGTTGGATGGAAACGAGGCCGACTCAACGGACTTCACAGCGCCGACAGGCAACAAAACCGATTCACTAGGGTCCATTGGCGGTTCTACCGGGTCAATGGTCAAAAACCTTGATCAACTGGGATTTGATTTCCCCATTTTGGAAAACCCGTCCGGCAACCTGTTCAACCTGCTGTTTGGCCGCGATGCCGATCTCATTACCTGGGACATCCCTGATCTGGACACCAGCTTCAATTACAGTCAAGAGTTCCCAATCTTCACGATCGGAATTGCCACTCTATATGCCGAAGTCTTCGGAGCGCTTGGGTTTAAGACCAATTTTGACCTCGGTTATGACACCAGGGGCATTCGCGAACTTCTTGCAGCCGGAACCAAGAATACCAACCTGCTATTGGATGGCCTTTATCTTGCCGACCAACACGCCAATGGCAAGGATGCTGAATTGTCGTTCTCAGCCCAGATTGGGGCAGGCGCCGTGTTCGATGCAGTGATCGTAAAGGCGGGGTTAGAGGGATATCTTCAGGGTATTTTGAACGCCGACCTCAAAGATCCCAACCGCGATGGCAAGGTACATTACGATGAACTGATCAAAAATTTACAAGGGGGGCTGACAAATATCTTTGATCTGAACGGCAGTGTAGGATTGTATCTGGATGCTTGGGGAAAACTCATTGGTGGAATAGGAGGAAAAAAGACATGGAATCTGGCACATCAAACATTAATTGACTGGAGGGACGATGCGCTCAAAGATGCCCCTAAAGGACTCGCGCATGTCACCAGCCTCGATCACGACGGCGACCCATCAACCCAACCGATCAAAGCGCTGGTCCTGCACATGGGGGGCCTGGCCAGTTTGGCGAAAAGTGGCGCAACCGACGGCACTGAATCCTTCGTAATAGATATTGTCCGCGACAGCAACGGCAACCCTTCGGGCGGCCTTATTGTCACTGCCTACGGCATCACTCAGACCTTCTCAGCTAGCCAGCTCCAAGGGGTAAAAACCATTTGGTTCGATAGTGGAATACTTAACGATATCGTGAAAGTAGCCAGTCCCGTCACGCTGGCATCGTGGGGGTATGGCGGGACCGGAAACGACCAAACCACCACCGGATCTGGCGGCGGCACCCTATTTGGAAATGATGGCAGTGACAGCTTGACCGGTGGCGTCGGTAGCGATATTCTTCAAGGCGAGAGTGGGAATGACACCCTGACTCCCGGCTATGGCGGATTCGATTGGGTTGATGGCGGTTCAGGGACTGATTCACTGACCTTCGACTTTTCCCTGGCAAGCCAAAGCCTGAGTTACTTGTTTTGGGGCAGGGACGGAAGCCCAATTTATTCAATACCCGGCAGCAACTGGGTCGCGGATTTCGGCGCGGACACCGCTTGGGACAAGCTCCATCCCGCCGTATCCAAGGCATACGGTATTGATGTGTTGTCCGGCCATGTGAATAAAGAGAGTAATATTGACACCACCGATGTTTACTACCGCAATATCGAAAACATCAGCGGCACCGGCAGCGCCTATAATGACTTGCTGATCGTCCAGGGTAATGGCGCCTACAGAGGCAATGGCGGAATTGACACCTTGTATGCGGATTGGTCGGAGGCAACTGCCAGTATCGTATTCACTAACGACCCCGCGATTATCCAAACCGTAAATAACAGTACTATTTCCGGTGTCGAGCGGCTGCTGATTACCACCGGCACGGGTAGCGACCGCATCGATAACATGGCTGTCGGCATCATGGATGATTACATCGACGCGGGTGCGGGTAACGATAGTATTAACGCAGGCGCGGGTAACGACATCATCAAAACCGGGATCGGCAATGATACGGTAAATGCTGGCGATGGCGATGACCTGATCAGTTTTGGGCCGATTAAGGGGCAAAAAAAGGTGGATGGCGGCAGTGGCGTTGAGCACCTTTTCCTGGACTTTAGCGCCCAAACAAATGGTTTATCCTATTCTTTCTCCACCTCGCTGGGTTATGAAGCCGGTTTCCTGGCCATAAAGTCGGCGCTGTCCGCCACCTCGGATCCTATTGATATTCGAATAACCGAAGGTTTGTCGGGGGTCCGTTATCAAAATATCGAAAGTGAAGAAATAAAGGCCAGTACGGGCGCATTCAATGACCTCCTGCTCTACCGGAACGGCACCAAATATGACGGCGGTGGCGGCATTGATACTTTCTATGTTGACTGGTCTGGCGTCAGCGGAAATATTGGCTTCAAAAATGATCCTTCCAAGAGCCAGAAGTTAAACGGAGTCATGGTTTTCGGCATCGAACGTTTGCTCATCGCCACCGGTAGCGGCAACGACGCCATCGATAACACCGTGGTTGCGGATACCGATGACTATATTGACGTTGGTGCCGGTAACAACACGGTAAGAAGCGGAAGCGGCAACGACACGATTATTGTCGGCAAGGATAGGAACTGGGTTGACGGCGGAGCCGGTAAGGATAACTTGTCAATCGACCTTTCAACAGCCGCCCAATCCCTGGGTTACCTGCTGTGGGATAGCGCGGGAACGCAACTGAACGTCAAGTTGGGTGCAAATAGTTCCTGGGATGCGATTCATGGCGCGCTTCCCAGCGCCGCCAGCTTCGAGATTAGAGCCGGAACGGTTTATAGCAATTACCGCGACATCGAGAATGTTAGCCTCAGTAGCGGCGCTTTAGCCGATTTACTGATTGTGCAAGGTAGTGGTATCTATCAAGGTAACGGCGGCTCCGACACCCTGTATGCGGACTGGTCGGGGGCAACTACCGATATTGTGTTTAAGAATGTCCCCACCCAATCCCAAAAAGTGAACGGCAACGTCATCATTGGAGTTGAACGGCTGCTGATCGCCACCGGACGGGGTAATGATGTCATCAATAACTCTGAGGCCGGAGCCACCGACGATTATATAGCCACCAATGCGGGTGACGACACCGTCAATGCCGGCGCGGGCAACGATTTCATCGACATCGGCACAGTTGCCTATGACGAATCGGTTGACGGCGGGGCGGGGGACGACCGCCTGGTCGTGGACTTCACTTTGAGCACCTACACCTCTTACACTTTCAACAATGCTAGTAGAAAAGTTCAATATTTGGACACAGGTTCCAGCTTCGCGGACATCAAGGCGGTGTTAGCGGAAATTTGGGCGAGCATTACGATAGCTGACCAGTCCTATGGCTATTCGTTAATCTACCGAAATATAGAACGCCTGGACCTCCAAACCGGCTCAGGTGACGATCTGCTCATTTACCAGAATGGCGGCCTGTATGCGGGTGGCGCCGGGACGGACACCTTCTATGCCGACTGGTCGAAGGCCACGGCGGGTATCATCTGGGCCAACGACCCGTCGAAAACCCAGACGGTCAACGGCGTCACGGTCAGCGGCCTGGAACGGCTGCTGCTGATCACCGGTGCCGGCAACGACAGCATCGACAACACGGCGGCCCCGGCCACCGACGACACCATTGTCACCGGGGACGGCAACGATACCATTCTGGCCGGTAAGGGCGACGACACCGTCGATGCGGGGGACGGCAACGACTGGATCGACATCGGGACAATCACGGGAACCGAATCGGTCGACGGCGGGGCGGGGGACGACCGCCTGGTCGTGGACTTCACTTTGAGCACCTACACCTCTTACACTTTCAACAATGCTAGTGGAAAAGTTCAATATTTGGACACAGGTTCCAGCTTCGCGGACATCAAGGCGGTGTTAGCGGAAATTTGGGCGAGCACTACGATAGCTGACCAGTCCTATGGCTATTCGTTAATCTACCGAAATATAGAACGCCTGGACCTCCAAACCGGCTCAGGTGACGATCTGCTCATTTACCAGAATGGCGGCCTGTATGCGGGTGGCGCCGGGACGGACACCTTCTATGCCGACTGGTCGAAGGCCACGGCGGGTATCATCTGGGCCAACGACCCGTCGAAAACCCAGACGGTCAACGGCGTCACGGTCAGCGGCCTGGAACGGCTGCTGCTGATCACCGGTGCCGGCAACGACAGCATCGACAACACGGCGGCCCCGGCCACCGACGACACCATTGTCACCGGGGACGGCAACGATACCGTCATAGCCGGTGCGGGCGACGACACTGTCGATGGCGGGGCGGGCAACGATTTCATCAACACCGGCAGCGGCAGAGACGCCGTGAACGCCGGAGACGGCGACGATCAAATCTTATTGAACGAAGGCGTGGCGGACGGCGGAGCGGGCAGCGACCGCCTTGCCGCCGTTTTCATCACGAAGTACGCCACCTATTACTATTTCACCCCAACCAAAGGCTTGTCGACCTATTTGGGCGCATACTCCGACTTTGCGGCCATCAAGACGGTGTTATCGGCGTCTTGGGCCAGTGTTACGCTGGGAGATGACCAGGAGGGGCGTTCGTTGATTCACCGCAACATCGAGAAGCTGAACATCGACCTCCAAACCGGCGCGGGTGACGGCCTGCTCATTTACCAAAATGGCACCCTGTATGCCGGTGGCGCCGGGACGGACACCTTCTATGCCGACTGGTCAAAGGCCACGGCGGGGATTGTCTGGGCCAACGACCCGTCGAAAACCCAGACGGTCAACGGCGTCACGGTCAGCGGCCTGGAACGGCTGCTGCTGATCACCGGCGTAGGCAACGACAGCATCGACAACACGGCGGTCGCGGCCACCGATGATTACATTGCCAGCGGTGCCGGTGACGATACCGTCAAGACTGGTAAAGGCGACGACGCTGTCAATGCGGGTGCGGGTGATGATACCCTTGATGGCGGGTCGGGAGCTGATATCCTGAAGGGCGGGGCTGGCAACGACACCTATGTTGTGGACGTCATCGTCGATAAAGTGACTGAGCTGGCCAATGAAGGCACGGACACCGTGCAGAGCCAAATCAGTTGGACGCTAGGCTCCGAACTCGAAAACCTCACCCTGACCGGCACGGCCTCTGTCAGTGGCACGGGCAATGGCCTTGCCAACGCTCTGACGGGCAACGCCGCCAACAATTTGCTCAACGGCGGGCTGGGGGCGGATACCCTGCAGGGCGGTGCTGGCAACGACACCTATGTTGTGGACGCCATCGGCGACAAAGTGACCGAGCTGGCCAATCAAGGCACGGACACTGTGCAGAGCCAAATCAGTTGGACGCTGGGCACCGAATTCGAAAACCTCGCCCTGACCGGCACGGCTGCGATCAATGGCACGGGCAATGGCCTTGCCAACATCCTGACGGGCAACGCCGCCAGTAATTTGCTCAACGGCGGGCTGGGGGCGGATACCCTGAAGGGTGGGGCTGGCAACGACACCTATGTTGTGGACGCCATTGGCGACAAAGTGACCGAGTTGGCCAATGAAGGCTCGGACACCGTACAAAGCCAAATTAGTTGGACGCTAGGCTCCGAACTCGAAAATCTCACCCTGACCGGCACGGCTGCCATCAATGGCACGGGCAATGGCCTTGCTAACATCCTGACGGGCAACGCCGCCAGCAATTTGCTTAACGGCAGGGCTGGCAACGATACCTATGTTGTGGACACTATCGGCGACAAAGTGACCGAGCTGGCCAATGAAGGCACGGACACCGTGCAAAGCCAAATTAGTTGGACGCTAGGCTCCGAACTCGAAAATCTCACCCTGACCGGCACGGCTGCCATCAATGGCACGGGCAATGGCCTTGCCAACGCCCTGACGGGCAACGCCGCCAACAATTTGCTTAATGGCGGGCTGGGGGCGGATACCCTGAAGGGCGGGACTGGCAACGACACCTATGTTGTGGACACTATCGGCGACAAAGTGACCGAGCTGGCCAATGAAGGTACGGACACCGTGCAGAGCCAAATCAGTTGGACGCTGGGCGCCCAGCTCGAAAACCTCACCCTGACGGGCACGGTCGCCGTCAACGGCACGGGCAATGGCCTCGCCAATACCCTGACGGGCAACGCCGCCAGCAATTTGCTCAACGGCGGGCTGGGGGCGGATACCCTGAAGGGCGGAGCTGGCAACGACACCTATGTTGTGGACGCCATCGGCGATAAAGTGACCGAAACCTCGGCTTTGGCGACCGAGATCGACACAGTGAAAAGTACTATTAACTATACACTGGGCACTAACGTAGAAAAACTGACCCTGACCGGAACAGTTGCAATTAACGGCACGGGCAACGGATTAAATAATGGGTTGGCAGGCAATGCTGCCGCTAACGTACTGGATGGGGCTGCCGGATCGGACTCACTAACTGGCGGCCTAGGTAATGACACTTATGTTGTCGATAACGTCGGCGATGTCGTGACCGAAACCTCCACCCTGACGACTGAGGTTGATACGGTGAAAAGCGCTATTAACTACACACTGGGCGTTAATGTAGAAAACCTGACTCTGATCGGAACAACGGCGATTAACGGCACGGGCAATACCCTAAACAATGTGCTGACAGGCAATGCCGCCGCCAACACGCTGGATGGCAAAACAGGGGCGGATTCACTGATCGGCGGTCTGGGTAATGATACCTATCTTGTCGATAACGCTGGTGATGTCGTGACCGAAACCTCCACCCTGACGACTGAGGTTGATACGGTGAAAAGCTCAATCAGCTACACATTGGGCTCTAATGTAGAAAAACTGACACTGGTAGGAACAACGGCGATTAACGGCGCCGGTAACACGCTGAATAATGTATTAACAGGCAATGCTGCCGCCAATACGCTGAACGGCGGCACTGGAAATGATAATTTAACCGGCGGCAATGGTGCTGATCTTCTCATCGGTGGTGCAGGCAAAGATACCTATACCTTAGCTGAAAGCGTCGCTGCCACTGATACCCTACGCATTGCGACAGGCCAGAGCCTAGTCGGCAGTTTTGATGTGGCTACCGGTTTCAAATTAGGAACCGGTGTCGTTTCTACCGCAGGCGCAGATAAGCTCGACCTGACCAGTAAAATCATCGCCGCCAACGCCACTGCGGTTAATGGTGTTGATGCGGGTATTATCCACAGCCACCACATTGCCAATGGCCTGATCAGCTTTGACAATGTGGACAATTACACGGCGGCGCTCACCCTGACAGCCGGTAATTTGTCCAGCGTGTTCAGTTACCTGCAAAGCAATATCACCAGCGCAGGCAGCACTGTTGAATTCAATGCATTGGGTAACACTTATGTGTTTCAGGATGGTGGTGCCAACGATACCCTGGTGCAACTGACAGGCGTGACCGCCGCCAGTATCACTGCTACAGGGCTGGCTGTTGATGGGCTTTGGCTTGTTTAAGCCTTGGGCTTTGTGACAAAGTTGAACTGGCAAGCCCCTATGAAGGGGCTTGTTTTTTATGAATGCATGACTTTGTAAACCTTAACAACGAATCTCCCACACCCGAATTACCCGGTAGCGTTGGTTAAATAAAGGAAACTTTGAACAAGTTAGTTCCCTTTATAACCTCGGATCTGCTTAGGAGAGCTTGTCGAAGGAATTAATCAGGGTTTCTTTAACTAAGCAACTCCCAAACAGGCTTGATGTTGGCAGGCAAGGGTGCAAACCGGCCTAGTTCAACCCACGGGTTATCCGGGCTATGGAAGTCGGAACCGGTTGAGCCTGCCAGTTCAAAGCGTTTGGCGTAATCTGCTGCCAGCCTTATTTCGTCGTTATTAATCCTGCTGGTTATGACTTCTATGCCCTGACCCCCTGCGTCCTTGAATGCGGTTAACAGGCGTTTCATCCAGCTGGCGGTCAGTTGGTAACGGAGCGGATGCGCTACTACGGCGACGCCGCCGGATTCGGTAATCCAGCTGACTGCCAGCTCCAGCTCGGTCCATGAGGTAGACACATAGGCGGGTTTACCTTTGGTCAGATAACGGTCAAAGGCTTCTTGCTGGGTATCGACATGTTTTTGCGAAACCAGAAAATCGGCGAAATGAGTGCGGGTTATCATACCGTCGCCAGCGGATTTTTTAATGGCTTCCAGCGAGCCGGTAATATGTTTTTTCTCCAGTTTTTCGGCGATTTTTTCTGCCCGTTCCAGACGCAGGTGGTGTAAGTGTTGTGTGGCTTGGGCAAGAGGAGGGTAGGTGGGATCAATACCCAGGCCGACGATATGGAAACATTTGTTTTCCCAATTTGTTGACAGTTCTATGCCGGGAATCAGTCTGATGCCGGTTATCGCGGCACAGTCCTGCGCTTCGTTAAGACCGCAAGTTGTGTCATGATCGGTTAATGCCAGCGCGGTGACGCCGTGTTGATAGGCACGTTGCACCAGCTCGGTGGGTGATAGAGAGCCGTCAGATGCGGTTGAGTGGCTATGGAGGTCGTATATTTCAGTCATTGCTGGAGGATGGTTGGAAGATAGGGAGCAAAAGTTTTGCGTTATTGATATTCGCCATAAAGTTTTGCATAAAGACCGTTCTGGCTAATCAGGGTTTCATGTTGCCCCTGTTCGCAGATCCTGCCTTCTTCAAAGACGTAGACATGGTCGGCCTGTTTAACGGCGCTGAGCCGATGGGCAATGATAATCGTGGTGCGGTCTTTTAAAAACGCGCTGAGCGCAGCATGCAGCTTATATTCGGTTTCACTGTCCAGTGCCGACGTTGCTTCATCCAGTATTACGACTTTGGGATCAGCCACTATCATACGTGCGATTGCCATTCGTTGTCGTTGACCGCCGGAAAGCCTCATGCCGTTTCGGCCTACGATGGTATCCAGACCGGTATCCAGGTCGACAACGGCATCTTGTAGTTGCGCGATAGCCAGCGCGTTCCACAACGCGGCATCAGTAGCCGGTTTGCCCAGCGTCAGGTTGGCGCGGATGGTATCGTTAAACAGTACCGGGTGCTGCAATACGGTGACCACGTTTTCCCTGACGACATCCAGGCCGATGCGTTCGATAGCGACGTCGTTAAAGTAAATGTGGCCTTCGCTGACCGGATACAGGCCTATCAGGGTTTGGATCAAGGTGGATTTACCGCCGCCGCTGGCGCCCACCAGGGCAACTTTTTCCCCCGCTTTAATATGTAACTGGATGCCGTTGAGTATTTTTTCCTCACCATAGCTGAAATGTAAATTATCCACCCGTACCGAGACGGTTTTTTTGTTGAGAAAGGGGTTTTCAAGGTGCGGATAGGGGGGTTCCTGCTTTAATGCATTCAGCCTGTTGATGCGGATTAAAGCCGCTTTAGCGGCATAAAAAGCATATTGAATGCTGAGAATTTCCTGTACCGGTGCCATCATGAACCAGAGATAGCCGAATACTGCAAGCATTTGCCCGATCGTCAGGTCGGAATAAAACACCATTAACATTGCGCAGGCGCGGAATACATCAAAGCCGAATAGAAACACCAGGAAACTCAAGCGCCCTGCCGCATCGCTTTTCCAGGCAAATGCGGTTGAAGAATCCTGGACGGCGCGTGCCGAGTCTATCAGCCGCTGACAATAATGCTGTTCACGGTTGCTGGCACGAATTTGATGAATCGCTTCCAGTGTTTCAGTTAAGGATTGTTGAAAAACTTCGTAGGCAGAATTCTCCCTCGATTTTAAGTCTTTGACTCGGGAGCCGACCACGCGGGTGAAATAAATCACTACAGGGTTAAGCAACAGGATAAATAAACCCAGTTGCCAGTGCATCCATAACAGGATCACAGCCGTGCCGATAATCGTGAGTGCGGCTACCAGCAGCTTGCTGACGGTATTGCCGATAAAATTATCGATAGTATCAAGGTCTGTGACCAGATGAGTTACTACCGTGCCGGTACCCAGGCTTTCATATTCCGACATGGAAATCGTTTGCAAATGCCCGATCAGGGTCTTGCGGATACGGAAAATGATGTCTTTGGAAATAAGTGAAAACTGCCTGGCCTGGATAATATTAAAAATAATCGCAACAATGCGCAGCAAAACGCTGACTGCCAAGACCACCGAAATATAAACAATCGGTAAATGCCACTCCAGAGGAAACAGCCGATTGATGACATCAATTGTAACACCCGGTTTTTTCAGCAAAACTTCATCGACCAATAAAGGCATCAGCAAAGGCACAGGTACGCTGGCGACAGTTGCCAATATGGCGATGATATGGGAGTAAAGTAAGGATTTTTTGTGTTCCAGCGCGATTTTAAAAATAGCGTTCCAGCTATAGGCTTCGTGAGAATGGGGAGATGATGGTATGACGGGCTTTGATTGCACAGGAATGTATAGGGGTTATATTGTTCAGTTAATTAATCAAGGGTAAACCCCCGGCTCTGCCGGGGGACTCCCAAAGTTTGACAATTCCGGGAATCATCGAGAGTGTCCCAATCTGTGAACCGCCTAAAGTTCAAGAGATTGAGAAAACAAACGATG
>Ga0208754_100073_pt1 | contig 78437 bp, 58 predicted proteins | sample LakWasMet55_HOW8_2_FD_183889 | JGI IMG/M metagenome (GOLD analysis project Ga0208754, IMG submission 183889) | Freshwater sediment methanotrophic microbial communities from Lake Washington under simulated oxygen tension - Sediment Metagenome... | ecosystem: Environmental > Aquatic > Freshwater >... | reverse complement strand
TGAATGCACGGCAATTGCTTCAAAAACGCCAATAGCCGGCACCACTCATCGTCGCTCAATTCTATTCGGTTCATGCCATCCAAATCAGATAATTCTATCCTATTGGACAAACGTCAACAGAACCTAGGTTTCAGATAGTTCCGGGATTGCCCCTGAAAATGCAACTGCATCAAGACACGTCAATTATCTTCATCAGGAATCTGCCCGCGCAGTTCTTCGGATAACAGCATTTGTCCTCCCATGGTAACAATCTGTTCACCGGATTTGAGTGTATTACTGATGAAATAACCGTCAGTTGTTGCTGAATAATCTGTTACGGTGCGACGAATAAATTTCTCATCGTCTATTTTTATATAGACAAGCGCTTGGTCCATGGACCAGATTAGTGCGGATTTTGGAATAATAATGCCGGTTATAGATTGAGATTGCTCGGGTATCCAGGCAGTGATATTCATACCGGCCCTGATATTTCTTTCACTGGTTCGGAAAAAATAGCTGGTACCTTGTGCGCCTGCATCTGCCTGCGGTGCTACGGCAATTAGCTCGGCTTTATGCGCTTTGTTGCGGATGCCTGATGGTTCGATATAAATAACCTTGGTATCGTCTGTCAGCTGTTTATTGGCAGGTAAAGTGACTTGCAGCAGCGTTTCCTGACCGGATAAAAAAGCATTAAGCTTACTCGAGTCAATTGATAAAGCCCATTCGGTTAATGTTTTTCCCCAGTTGAGTACGGCTTCATCAACAATAGATTGGTCTTGAAAATGCGCGGCATCAAGCTGGGCTTTGTCAGCTTGCCATTGTGCCTGTTGTTCCTGCAACAAACGTTTTGATGCTACACCATTTTGATATAAATCACGCTGGCGGTTGATGCTTTGTTCCGCCTGGTTAAACTTGGCGGTCGCGCGGCTGCGTTCAGTAAGCGTAAGCAAGTAACGGTTATGCAGTTGCAGCAAGGGCTGCAGGCTGATGGCTTTGCCGTAAGTAGTAAATTCAAGCTGATGGCTGGCGGGTTTGAGCGTTATCGTTTCAATACCTGATGATTGTTGTGCATCAGAATCAAGAAAAATAATCGTTTGACCCGCTAGATGTTGGATTTTCGAGACTTTTTTATCATCGTCATTATCGGCATAACTTAAGCCATCTAAGAAAATGCCAACTACAAAAAGGCAAACGATTAAAGGGATGTTCAATTGCATTTGCTTTTTCTTGTTGATCGCCTTTCTAAATTTTAAATACGATATAGTATGACCTAATGCTGTTCGGTTTTAAGGGGCTATTATGTGTTGAGAGGGGCAAACTTTAATCAGCAGTCATCACTCTTATCAATTGTTATTGCAGCCAATAAAATTTTTTTACCGGAAAAATTGAGGTTTATATTGAAATTTTTCCAATTCCAAGGCACATGAACTTGGAATCCGCAATTTAATTGCTCATGATCGGCAGGATCAGAATTTAAAATCCTGGTAATTATATCCGGTCTTGGGACTTTAGAGCATTCGATTTCACTGTTTCCATCAGAAACAGTGATTGAATATTCCGGATTGTTTTCTGAAAAAACAATCGCTCCTCTCACTAGAGTGTCATCGTGACAGCCTATTGTTGAAGTACCCTTTGGTGGCTGGCCTATTCCATAATATCTTATCTTTTCAAAGACTTCTTTGTTAATGTAATCTACGCGGGTGATTTTTTTCTTGTGTATTTTACTTTTGTTTAGGTTTTCTTTTTTCTTGATAATGTCCGCTACATAAGCGCGCAGTCTTTTTTCTGACAATGATTCGCTACTATCTTTCTCATGAACTAGCTTTTCCTTAAGATAGAATTGGGTTATATCTAAAGCCTCTTCATTCAGAAAATAGTCACAATCAAAATCATCACTTTTTATAATACCTTCCTGCACTAAAAAAGTGGCAAACTCTTCCGGATTGGATAGCTTTGACATTTTATTTCGTGTCTTATACCGCTTATTTTCCAAAATCTCTATACCCTGGTAGGTTAAAGAATTAGGTACTTTTTTAGCAAAAATTTTATCTGTGCTAAATTCTTCTTCTAACCTCCTTTTAATCAGGATAGATTTAGTCAAAAATACGGGCAGAAGATCAGTCAAAAAAAGTGCAGACCCTTCCTCCCATATAATCAATTCCGCTGAACAAATAAACTCTAGTTGCCGTTTTATTGAATGCTTTTCCGGAAGAAGTTCGAAAAATCCATTTTCAGTGAATAATTTTATAAAATAGTCGAATCCCGCTATCCTTCCTGAAAATCTATAGTTTTTTCTTGAAACGATAATTTTTTTGGGTAAATCGGCTCGGCGATATAAGGATAAGTCTATAATTTCAGGTAACATTTCCAGATACCAATCCTCTGGAAAAGAACCAAGCGTCACTCCTGGGGCAGGCACAATGAGTTCATCAACTATAGATAAGCTGTCTACAGCTATAATTTTGGTCGTATCGACATTAAAGTGCTTGTATATTTCGTTAACAAATAAAGGTACGGTGGCATTTCCTTGTAGGAGAACTATAAAACCATCGACTTTATCTTCAAATAGCTTGCAAGCCCATAGCCTGGAACTGTACTCAGCTATAAAATGACCAAAATGTCCTATTATCATCCCCAAATATAAATATTTACCATGAAGAACTTTGGGGATCGGGTTTTCCTGGATATACACGTCTCTCAGGCTTTCATTAACAATATTTACACCTCCCCGAATAAATCCAAAATAATCAGGATCATCTTTGGGGGTTTTGGATCGAACCCCGTGTATGAAAGTAGTGCCGCCATCCTGAATAGCAGGGAAAACCAGAGCTTCCTTCACCACTTTATAGTGTGTATAGGGCGGCTTTAAGTCATTCATAATTCTCTCCAGGATTAATTTCTGTTAAATTTTTAATGCTGTCGATGAAGGGTATTTTGTGGGGGTGAAAGTAATCTCTCCATTCTCTAAATTCAGTCCACTGCGTAATAAAAAGGAAATCTAATCCAGCTCTTGTTGACGATTCATAATCATAGCGACTATCACCAATAAAAATAGCAGAGTTTCTGATATTTCCGTTACTGGTCTCACGGGACAGTATCTCATCCTTACTGTCCGGGCCGCCGTAAATCCCACCCTCAAAAAGCGAGAAAAGGTTTCTTTCTGTAAAGACCTCCCGCAGTTCAGCCTGATCGCCGCCAGATACCACCAACCAACGGGAATCGGGTGTTAGAGCTTTTAATTCGAATAAGCCTTCAGTGACTTTGCAGGATAATAAACCACCCCTTACAAGTCGTGCGTATTCAGCAAGCAGTCCATTCATCTCTCCATCATCGGCACTTCGCCCAAGAATATCGGAGAAAAAATATTCGAATTTTCGGTATCTGGAAATGCCGCCATGCTGGCGGTGATATTCAACAAAATGACTGGCTACATCTTCACCGTAAGATACGGTAGCTTCATAAAATGCATCTGTTTTAATGCGATTGGAATCAAGAATGACGCCATCACAATCAAAAACAAGTGTTTTGTACTCTGCTATGGGATTAATCGGCATCATAGACCTAACTTTTGGATGACTTCTTCGGCTTTAATGACATCTTCAGGGTTGTCCACGGCAACAGAGTTGTCGGACATCAGGATCATTTTTACATCCCATCCGAGTTCGAGAAAACGTAAAATTTCAATATCTTCGATTTGTTCTAAGGGTGTTTTTTTAGTTTGTGAGGTAAATTCAGCCAATGCGGCTTTGGGGAAAGCATAAGCACATACCTGCCGGTGGGCACTTTCAAAACCATGGTTTTTATTGCTGGGGATAGGTGCGCGGGACATATATAACAGGCGTCCATCAGGTCTTAAAACAACTTTGGGCGTACTTGGACTTCGGAATTGTTCTTCATCATGAATCCGGCAATATCCGTTAAGTATCAAATCAGGATTGCTGTCAGCCTCGGCAATAAGTGACTTGATATCTTCGGGATTAAATACAGGTTCATCGCCCTGAACGTTGATGTAAGTGTCTGCTTCTACAAATTTGGCAGCCTCAGCTACACGGTCTGTTCCTGTCAGGCAATCCGGCGATGTCATCAAGACATTAATTCCATATTGCTCACAAGCCAGCTTTATCTTGTCGTTGTCAGTTGCAACAAAAACGCGGTCAGCAGGCGCAGCCTTCAAGCATTGTCTGTAAGTCCTGACCAACATGGGAACTCCGCATAAATTCACAAGTGGTTTTCCGGGTAATCGGGAAGACTGGTATCTCGCTGGGATAATAATAGCGTATTTCACAAAGCACCCTACAAGGCATAAATTGAAGAAGATTGAATTTTATAGCGTGTTGGCGTTACTGCCAAAATAGGCAATGCTCCATTTGCATTTTGATAGCTTTCAAAGAGCGCCTCCATTTCCTCTGTTCTTGGATCGTCGGCACTGAAACCATCAAATCCTGCCAGCAGTATCCGGGTAGCTTTACCACTGGTTGCAATAGATAACGCATAGGCAACTACCAATGATGTTGGTGCAATGGCATAAGTGTCATGAAATTCAAACTTTCCTGGATCGACAGAAAGTCCAAAGTCGTATTGGTTTACACCCTCCATTGATTGCTTGATGATTTCAGGTAATCTGGAACTGGGTACAACCAGTGGCTGGTTTAATGATGGGTATGTTTCGCAATCAGCCAACAATCTGAAAGGATGGCAGGCTGCACGCACATTTATCAGGTTTTCTTCAATGCTTTTTTGGGTATTCAGGGCAATTACAAACGGTTTGGCCTTGAGTATATATTGTTCAATAGCCTTGCGGTGATTGGCTACGCTAGGTCCATTACCAACAATAAGAACTTCACATCCGCTGAGGATGTCTTTTGGAGTCCAGGAGCCTGCTTGTTCACCACCATATACCTGACGACCCGCTTCCATAATTTCGGTGCTGAATTTTTTGCCGCCAACAACTTTTAGATGGTCTATGACAGAAAGAATCTCCGCCTCACCAAAGCGGGAGTCGCCGAGCATATGCTGAATGTAAGTGGGGTGGATTCCGTATTTGCCAGCCAGGTAATAATAAGGGTTGGCTCCCCAGCCATAATGCTCCTGCATGGGTTTAAAGTGTTTGCGGATCAGTTGGAATAATGGCGACAAATTAACATGTTTGCCGCGTTGACTTTCCAATTCGATAAGCACATATTCGGTCTGGACATTGCCCGGGCCGCGACCCATACCCGTAACGGTGGAATCAACCCAAGTCACACCTTCGTTGATTGCGCTTAAAGTATTTGCCATGGCACGCCCCATGTTGTCATGGGTGTGTATTCCCAGTTCCCCTCGCCAATGCCGCTTCAGTATTTCAACAATAGCCGCTGCCTGCTGAGGTTCGAGGCTGCCCATGCTATCTGCAAAATACAAAGCGTCAAGCTTATACTGGCTTGCTATTTCACCAATACGTTCTATTTCAGCTTCACTTCGATCAGCCACTTGCATCAGATTGATGCCAACCAGATAGCCAAGTTCCTTCAACCAGGCACATACCGGCAGTGTGGCTTCAAATTCATGGACATGGCAGGCAAATCTGACCAAGGTAACAGGGGACTGTTCTGCAGGTACAAACAACAATTTGGCGGCTGCCAAAGGGCCATCAACGTAGTTAACCACCTCAGCCGCATTTACCATTACACCGATTTTCAAGCCGGATGTAATATTCAGGCTGCGGATAAAGTCATCAGTCGTGTAGGCGCATGCGCCGCGGAAGCCATTTTTGTCAAAAGACCGAAAGCCGAGTTCAACAAAGTCAACTGCTGCCAGATCCATGGCATTAAGGTAGCTATAAATCAATTCTTCCGGGAAATCCCAGTGATTATAGTAACCGCCATCGCGCAGAGTACAGTCGATAAGTTTTATAGTGTTTTTTTGCATGAATGAACCTTTAAAATAAAAAATCAAGCTACCGGCACAAGGCATAGTGTATTTCACCACAATTCCTGGCCCATTATTTTTCAATAGACTGCATTAACTCGGGTGTAAAATTATCGGTTTATATTTTATTCAGTACGCTAAAAGTGAATGTGGAAACAAATGGATCGTTGATTTCGAAACTAAAAATATGCTCTCTTGTTTTTCAGTATATCGTATTACATCGTAGTTTTAACGCTAATAGCTATAAGTAATTGCAGCAATGAGTTAAGGAAATTTCAACTTGGGTACAACTGTTGTGCAATTTATTTGGACTTTTTAGTAATTGCTGACATAGACAAAGCTCTGCTTATAGTTTTTCGCTCATGGTGTTAAGTATGAATTCCTGAAGTTTTTCTTCGTCAATTGAATAACTTACAAAGTCTAATCTAGGGTTTTTATCATCAGGAATGTCTTCTACGATATCAAATGGAATCATAGAGGAGTTGTAATGAATATGAATGTCTTTAACTACATTAAACATTCGATTACTTAAATGACAAACACCTGGAATTTTGCAAAATCTGGCAGGGTAAATTGAGCCAGTCGAGTAGTTGCTAATATAAAAGTTTGCCAGATTTGCGATGGCGATCTTTGCTTGGCTGTCATATCCTACCGTGCTTACATATTTTAGGTTGTCAGGTAGTTCAGAAGTAATTTCATTGACTATTTGCCTGTCAGCGGAAAAATCGCTCAGTTCATTTTCAGATTTATATATGTTAGCAGTCATGCCGTCGAACACGACTCCCATCTCTGGATAACTATGGTTGATGGCATTCAGCACTTTTATAAGGGCAGGTATTTGATTAGTCCAAGAACGTTTTTGCGCGCTGATTCCAACCCATAAAACGGGATTGCAATCATTAAGTTTTTTCGTAGCATCCAGGATTTCGTCAGATGTTGTTGCGCTTGCATGCTTGCAAATCTGATTATCCATTTCTGCAATTTGGATAGAGTCCAACTGCCTATAAGACGCTCCGGCAATAAAAAAAAATTGATCCTTTCCAGAGAGCAAATCAGCGAGTTCGTGAATTGCATAGGGTCTGTTATCGGCTTCCAGATTAAATAAATTTTCTACTGGGTAATAGCATGCGCCTCTGATCGAAAAAAAGTGCCTAACTAACTTGAGGGCGTTATATCTGTTGGCTTCATATAGAGCAGGTAAACAATCATAAAAAAAATGATAAGGACTTATCCCATTTAGCAGTAATCCACCGAAGCTTTTATTGGCTAAATGTTCCATTTTTTTTAATATGGAGGTAGGTCTCTTTAAGCAATAGCTGATCAGTCCAATAAGGTGCTTTTGTTCGTAATGGGAATGGCTAAAACGTAAAAGCAGCGCTTTCTCTGGAAAATATACGAAATCGACGGTATGAAGATATTGACCGATATAAAAGTAGGTATCGTTATCTTTAAAGATTAAAAAATTGGCGTCAGTTATGTAGGCAGTGCTTACCAAATCAGATAGGTCATCCGAAAATGGCGAGGGAATTTTAATGCCTGATTCAAGTGAATAACTTAACAGTAATTGAGCCAGAAAGTCGCCTGACTCAAGATTTTGAATAAATTTATTGAACCAAAATTTTTCATCCGGTTCGAGTATTTTAGATATTAGATTAGACGCGGGTCCAACTACATGTGTATTTGAAACTTGAACTTCAGCTATGTTTTTCACAGCATTAGGGTCAATCAGCTCTACTTTATTTAACTCGGCATTTGAAATTTGGCCATTGGTTAAAATCCCGCTCAATACAGAAATAACATCAAAGTCGATTTCAGTCGTGGAAATTGTTTTCCACAGTAACTCTTCTCCATTTATTTGAACAAAAATAGATACTTCCTCTGATGCAGGTATATCCAGGTTAAATCCAAGAAACTCTGAGTTGTTGGCTAATGGGGCGAATCCTTTTTTCTTTGCGACATCTTTCCTAGGAACATTTGGAGCTACTGTTGTAACAGATCCGTTGGAAGATAATAACTTGAGTGAATAGCTTCTATCCCTGCCTTTAGGATTGATCCAACCTGAACAGCGCAAAGTTGGCCTATCTGAAATCAATCCTGATTTTGGGTTGTCAATTACACCTTCGAAGAATTCTCCGATAGAAGCGTTTACTGCACTAGAAACACTAATAAGCTTCAGTCTATCCATAAAACTTTGTAGCCTCTGAATCTGTGAATTTAATAAAATTTGATGTTTGTTGTTTCGTCAAGTTTTGCTAGTCGCTACGGTGATAATGAAGACTGATTGCTCATTATAGATACGATTTTGCTTTTTGAAGAATACTTGGTTTTGATTATATCTTAATTATTTAGTCTCATATTTAAATGAAACAAAGAGGTAAGCAGCTTATTTTGCGTCTTAATGTCGAATTAATATTGCGACAGCTTCTGGAAGTTATTGCCAGATTGGCGTTCAGGTTTACTGGTTTGGACTATAAAAATTACATTGTCAGAAATAATTGTGTCGTGAGACTGATAGCAAATCATAGATACTGTCAATAACTTCTTCTGATGTTCTTGCCGCTTTGATTTGACATAGCTATAGCGTTGTAGGCGATCAGATAAATCCAATCCTGTATTTTCAATTTTATTGCCATTTTTTGTAAAAGGGGCAAAAAACTGTTTTCTTACAATGTTTCTAAAATTTTTCCAAATCGTTTTTGAACAAGACGCCATTAAAAACATTATCTTTTGTTACAATCAAGCAAGAAATATTCTTTTCAAGCATCAATCGTTTTGCTTCTTCAATGTTTGAGTAAATATCTATAGATACAGGATTTATGCTCATTATGTCCTTGGCTAACAGCTCAAAAAAACCATCCGGTTTTCTTTCCATTGCTCTTCTTATATCCCCGTCAGTAATGATGCCTTCAAAGTCAGATCCTTTGACCAAAACCATGCCTCTTTTTCCTATAGATATGTTATGAATGACGTCTATTATATCTGTAGTTAATGAGACGACAGGAAAGTTATTGCTGGTTACGTCAATTAGTTTTGTTAAAAGTCTTCTCCCTAAGTTTCCACCTGGATGAAACCGGGTAAAGTCTTCTTTGTTAAATTTTTTGATTTTCATAAGCGCTACCGCAATCGCATCACCTAGAACCAATGTTAAAGTGGTCGATGATGTGGGAGCCATATTAAGAGGGCAAGCTTCTTTTGTTACCGAGATATTCAGACTTACATCTGAATTTTTAGCTAAAGTAGAATTGATGTTGCCGGTAATGGAAATTATTTTTATCCCCACATACCTTAAATAAGGGATAACCTGCAGTACCTCACTGGTAAAGCCGGAATTAGAAATGAGAATAACAATATCGCCTTTTTCTATCATTCCTAAATCCCCGTGAAACGCTTCACTTGGGTGAACAAAAAAGCTAGGCGTACCGGTGCTTGACAATGTAGCCGCTATTTTTCTGGCGATTATTCCGGACTTACCCATACCAATCAGGACACACTTTCCCTTGCATTCCAGTATCAACTCGATACTTTGGATAAAGTCATCATTTAGTCGTTCTTCTAATGAAATCAATTCTTGAATTTCAACTTTGATCACTTCTTTCGCATAGGATAATGCCTGGCTCAAGTTTTCATCGTAATTCATATAAGTAGTTTTTTGATTGATCAACAGACCTGAAGCCCCTAACTAAAGAAGCTATCCGTTATAGAGGGGCTAAATAGAATTTATTTTTCGTTTTTTGACAAGGCCTGGAACTCCGCTTAGGTCGGAGAGGGCATTAACGAAGAAGCTTTTTATCAATTAATTCTGTCAATAAATTGTAGACAACTCTCCAGTCAATACTATAGCTGGTAAAGTCCATGCGAGGATTTTCGGGGTCAGGAATGTCCCGAATGTCACTGATAGGTACTTCAATTGTTGTCTGATAGAGTAGCCCACTACTGCGCATTTTAGTATTAAGATGGCCTATACCGGGTTTTTTTGCTAAGCGAGCGATATGTATGGAACCGCTTGCTGAATTAGCAATATACGCATCTACGCATGCTGCGAATGCGAGCTTACGAATTGAGTTTGAACCAACCACAGTAAAGGTCGGAATCTCGCTTGGTAGCTTAGAACAAATTTGCTGCACAATTTCTGCATCTTTTGATGCTTCTAATAAATCACCCTTAGTTGGACTTATTGGTGAAGTCCAACCGTCAAACACTACACCAAGATTAGGGTATTTATCTGCAAGATTTGTGAATATATTTATGGCCGCGTCTATTTGTTCAATCCATGAGCGCTTTTGTCCGGTAACTCCAAACCAAATTAAAGGTTGACAGGCGCGTGCTTTATCGACTTCGATGGCTGTCTCACTATCAATATTATTGATGGCGCATGTTACCAATTGTTCATCGAGTTGTTGTATTAAAGCTTCATTTTTTGGCGAAAAAAACCACCCGACATTCACAATAAAGCCATTTTCTGTAGCGGTAAGCTGATTTATTTCTCTCCAGTCTTTTACTGATTCATCGCACGATAAGTGATAAAGGCTTTTAAAAGAAAAATAATTTTCTCCTTCATACATGATGATTGATGGCAGTTTCTCCATCAAGCCTTGCTGGGCTAGTAAGTGCATGGCCGGTGCTACATCATAGTAGAAATGAAAAGGTCTTCCTTGAGAAGCTACTATACCGAGAAATTGACGACCAGGTTTTTTACGCGAGTTGACTAAATGCACAGAAAACTCACGGCAGATTTGAGCTATCATAGTGCTTATCATCGGTAACGTCATATAATGAAACAAAATAACGATACCTCGGCAAGGGAAGTATACCGCGTCAATAGAGGTAACACGCTGAAAGATAAAAAAAGTTTCCTTGCTTTCAGTAATAAGTCTTAAGTAGTTAATTTTGCTTGGAAAAATAAAGCTTTCGCTGCCTTTTGCGTACCCTGGGTCAAATGGGCTATTTATTCGAAACTCGCCAAGCTCTAGTGCCGAATTAACAAGGGTTACAAATAACTCTCCAGAATCGACACTATTTAAAAATTGTGATATATGTTCCAGTTCTGTATTCGTAAAGCGTTCGCTAGTGCGCGCATGACTGATGTTGCGAACGACTATTGGCGACTTGAATATCAATGATTCTACTAACTTAGTATCAAGTGACTCCAATAGCTTTGCGTTATCAGAGGTTATTTCCTCCAGATTATCTCGGCAGTACGAGTCCCAGGTTGTTTGAATTGAATCAAATTGTAGTTTATCAATAGGTAAAAGATCAATTTTCTTCCATAAATGCAATTGATCATTGACTTGAATAAACAATTCAACCGGAGTCTCCGTTTCAATTTCCAGAAGAAAACCACATCGAAGCTGGGCATGAGTTTTCGTTTTAAACTTTTTTTCTATGACATCGGCACGATTAATGGTGAGTGTGACTTGTGAGCGGCTTGCCTTTCCTATGGCTACAACATTGATTTCAGCTTGAGGGTCTTTCGAAAGAATCCACCCAGTAATATGTAAATTCCGGTAATCATTTATATAGCCGTGTTTTGGGGTTTCCAAATGGCTCGAAAGAATGTCTTTGGATATGGTTTTGTCACTAATATCAGATACTTTAAGAAGACTTAAACATTGAGTTTCACTTTCGTATGAGACTATGCTCATTAATATCGCTCCTTAGCTTTCAGAAATAAATTGTTTTTACTACAAAATACCATATTAAGTTTTTCCTGTTTACGAAAGTCGTCGAGATAAGAAAATCAGGTAGTGGTTACAACATAACGGCCCAATAACAGAGGCTTGGCATTCAAGTATGGATTAGCAGAATCCAGTTAACTAGAATATAGCCCGCTCTTAAAACAGTCATGATTTAACCACTACCCAAAATTGCAATTGCCCCTGGGCGTTACAGCCGATATGGGTTAATGGAATCTATAGCCCATAGTCTCATCATCGAGTGTTAACCATGGAGAATAGAAAGGGTCGTTATCCAGGGACTTACCCCAATGTTGGCGTAAGTAAATGATCTCGCCTTCGAAGCGTTCCTGCTTGAGCGGAGTGTCTTCGTAACCTCTGGACTTGGACTCGTAATGGTAAAGTTCGACAAAGGGCAGGTAAACGTTAAAGAAGCCCTGTTCACGGACTTTAAGACAGAAATCAACATCATTGAAAGCCACCTGCAGGTATTCTTCAAAGCCCCCAGCGCGCTCGAACTTTTTACGGTTGATCATCAGGCAGGCGGCCGTGACCACCGAATAGTTGGTGACCATTTCCAGGTTGCTGAAATAGCCGTGCCCGTTACCTTGAGCATGTTTCATGACATGTCCGGCAATTCCGGCAATGCCAGTGACAGCACCCGCATGTTGAATCGTATCGTCAGGATAATACAGCTTGGCACCCACAGCCCCGACTTCTTCCAGTTGCGCATAGCCGAGCATCGATTCGATCCAGTCGTCGCTAATCACCTCGGTGTCATTGTTCAGGAACAACAGGTATTCACCGGTAGTTTTATGTGCAGCCGAATTATTGATACGGGCATAGTTAAAGGGACTGTCATCGCGGATAACCTGGAAGCGTGACGGTTGCTTTTTCTTCCAATCATTGACCAGCGTCGTGAAGCTGTCCTCGGTCGAGCCGTTGTCAACGACTGTGACCCGGAAGTGCTCATAAGTGGTCTTGTTAAAAATAGACTTTAAGCAAGTCGCGAGAATATCGGCACCGTTACGGCTGGGAATTATTATTTCCACCAACGGGGTACCGATCACCTTGGGCTTGACCCAGACCGCCGTGCGCTGTTCACTGATTAAGCCGGTGACTGCTTCCAGGCCGCGTCGTTCCAGTGCTTCCACCACAGCCCGGCGACCCGCGTCAGCCGCATAATCCTTGGTTTCCCCGCCACCGGCACCGGCCGTCGATTCAGGATGGCTGCGCCAATGGTAAAGAATGCGTGGGATATGGTGGATCTGCTTGGTTTTCTCACTGCAACGCAACAGCAAATCATAATCCTGAGAGCCTTCAAGCCCAGGCCTGAAGCCGCCCACGCTATCCACCAGCGCTTTGCGGTAAGTCGTCAGATGGCAGACATACATCCGTGCCCACAACGAATGCGGTGACCAGTCCGGCTTGTAATAAGGCCCGAAAAAGACCCCCCATTCATCCACCTTATCCTCGTCACTGTAAATGATGTCCAGCGCCGGGTTGGTATTGATAGCGACAGCCATTTCATACAGCGCATCGCGGGTCAATAAATCATCATGATCCAGTAGTGACACATACTCACCCTTTGCCAAAGCCAGACAGTCATTCGTGGTATGGCAGATATGACCATTGAGTTTACGCAACGTGTAGACGATACGCTTATCCTTAGCGGCATAGCTTTCCAGCAAAGACACGATTTCCTGCCGGTAACGCTTGGAAGCGTCATCGACCAGACACAACTGCCAGTTGTCATAGGTCTGGGCGATGACCGACTCGATCATCTCCTTCAGGAACAGCGGCTTGACCTGATAGATAGGCACCAGGATGCTGATGAGCGGACGTTTGGGCAACTGCCGAGCCAGCACGGTCTGGCCGTTAAAATACACCGCTTCCGCTTTCTTGCCTTTAAGATGCTGTAGCCGGTGCTCATGGATACTGCTGTCGCGGTTAAACGGCTCAAGATACAGCATTTCGTGCTTGACGAACTGGTTGTATCGGTCCCAGTAATGCGCTAACCGCCCTTCTTTTTTGCCATGAGCAAAAAAGTGGTAAAAAGGATCCAAGCTGTGTTCCACAGCGCCTCTGATATCTTCATTATGATCCAGATAGAACTTCCTGTCGAACCAGGGGTTGGGAGAAAAACCCGCCAACCGGAAATCGGCACCCTTGTATTCCAGTTCTTCCAGATAATAAGTTAGAGGCTCTTCACTACCCAGCAGGCCTTGTGTTTGGCGCACATAATCATTATAGAAGTATTCGCTGGGTTGGACCCCCGCTTCCTGATAATGTGCTAAGTAGTGCAGCAGAGGATTACTGACCTGATTATTTTTCAGAAAGTGGATTCGATACCAGTCACAATCGAAATAGGGATTGGGGTTTGGGGACTTTTCTGCGAAGCCTCTGGAAAAGCGAAAAAAATGTACCAGGGGATGTTTCAGGTTTTCGTTGATTTTTTCGATATGCTTGTACCAAATGGTGTCAAACAAAATATGTGGTGAAACATTGTGACTTTCAGGATGTGCCAGAAACTGGCTTAAGCTGGTGATAGGTTGCTTGGGTTTTGTTTGCCAGACTTGTTTGTGTTTCAAACGACGTGTATCGAGCAACGGGAATTTTTGGTCAAAGCTAGCCACTTTCTGCCATAAACCAAACGCCTTAAGTTTGATTAAAGCCTCTTCAGCATAATCGATTTGTTCAGACAATATATCTGTTTCAGCAGGAATTTCGATTAAATTTTCCAGTTGCACAGCCATCCATAAAACTTCCACTGCCAACCAATCCGGCAATGGATCAAGCAAGCCAGCAATCTCCAATCCTTCAAGTAAAACAAATAGTGTTGACCAATTTTTATTTACTTCGGCTGCATCAAACAAGTCGGGCAAGATGCCGACAAATATTACTTGTTTTTTACCTATAGTTTTTAATAAATCAACCGTAAGATGTCTGGTGATAGCAAGCACTAATGTATGTAGCAATCCAGGGTCATTTTTTTTATTGTCAGAACAGAGCTCAACCAATAGTGCTACGCTAGCAGACGATAGTTCTAAGTCTCCGTGCCCTTGTGCTATTTTTACTAGCTTTTGCAGTATTTTTTTCTCAGAACTGGCGCTTAGAACTTGGAGATAAATAAAAAAAGCTTCTTCGTATTGATAAAGTTGTTCAAGTGCTTCGCCTAAACGGCTTTTGCTTTCGATGTCAAGCGCTTGTAATTTGGCAAGGGAATGATATGCATCCCTGGCTTCTGTCCAGCGACCCAGATGATGAGCGGTATCACCTAACCATTGCCAAACGAAGGAAAGTTTAGGCTTGCGTTCACTCAATTCGCGGATCAGTTGCAGGGTCTTGACAGTAGGGTTGGTAATAATGTCTTGTATGCGCAGACCAGATTGATCTTGCTGATGGTTTTTGGGGTCTGCGAGACGATTTTCAACTGCTTTGATGTACAGGTTAAGAGCATCGTCGGGACGGTTGGATTGTATTAACAAATTAATAACGCGCAGCAGCAGTTTGTTATCTTTGCTACCTTCCACTGCTTTTTCTAAATATTTCAACGCCTCTTGCGTATCGCCGATACACGCCAGTGCATTTCCCAGTCTAAGAGATAGTTGACTCTCGGATTCTGAGGTATTTTTGATAATGTTGTTGAATATGTTAGCAGTGGTTTGACTGTGACTGGAGGCTTGTTTGGCGCCATCTGGTTTATTTGAATCAGATGTTTTGGGAAGGGAGAGCTTGAGGATCGCGCGATAGCTTTTTTCTGCCATATCGGCTTTATCGTAATTCAAGAGGAGTTCTGCTAATTCAAACAGAGCGGTAGGGGTGCGCTCTTGGGATATTAGAAATGACTGCAATAAAATCTCTGCTTCAGTTTCTCGGCCAATTTTAATTAAGTCTGTTAGTTGCCCTAAATCAAATATCTTAACCGGTGTGTTTTGAGTCAGATTTGTTTTCACTTTGCTATTTGAAGCTGTACTTTGAGAAGATTTTTCGGTCACATTTTTGGGCAACGAAATCTTCTGTTGTTGTTTGTTAAACATAATTTTCTCTACTAAATGAGCGTTGCGGGAGATGTGTGACGGCTAAAACAATAAGATTTAAAAATGTGGATACCTCCGTTTTTGAATTCAGAACCAGATGGTTGCTTACGCATTGAAAACTATCTAATAATGTCCATAAAAAGCACAGATTCTTTGCTCATAAGAGACAACGGCAATGAAATAGCCGGGGCCACTTAATCAATTGTTATTGCATGTTAGTGTTTTCGACCAAACTAGACGCGAAGTGGCTCAATGTCCGGATAGATCATCCCATTCTCGCGCTTCCTTCGAAATCATACCAGAACAGTGCGTTCGGACAAGAACGCAAATATTTAGTGAACGCTTTGTGCAGAGAAGACTCCACTCAAGTCCATCAACAGGTTCAGGACCAAACGTAGTGAACTTGCTCGGAGTTTCCTTAAGAAGATAATCCCATGATTGCCTTCGTCGCAAGTTTGAATCAATTCTAATTCAAAAAATTTTATTTTTGAAGTTATTATTTGATGAAGCGGTCACATTAAAATAGTCTGGATTTATTACCGACAGAGAACCAGCATAAGCTAAACAAATATCAACATAACAGGATTTGTGAGACTGGTTAATTAGCGCTGCTGAATTGCTATTTTAAACAAGGTAGTTTCCGATTTGTAGTTTGCGCTCTATTATTAGCAATGCTTGATCTGTGTTTAATGGTATCTATAGCCCATAGACTCATCATCCAGTGTTAGCCAGGGAGAATAAAATGGGTCATTATCCAATGATTTACCCCAGCGTTGGCGTAAATACATCACCTCTCTTTCGAATCTTTCCTGTTTTATAGGATTATCTTCATATCCTCTCGACTTGGATTCATAATGATAAAGCTCTACAAAGGGCAGGTAGACGTTAAAGAATCCCTGTTCGCGCACTTTAAGACAGAAGTCGACGTCATTAAAGGCCACTTGCAGGTATTCTTCAAAACCGCCAACCTGGTCGAATTTTTTGCGGTTTATCATCAGGCAGGCAGCAGTGACCGCCGAATAGTTGGTCACCATTTCCAGGTTGCTGAAATAGCCGTGTGCGTTACCCTGAAAATGCTTCATGACATGTCCGGCAACGCATAGTATTCCGGTAGCCACACCGGCATGCTGGATCGTATCATCAGGATAATACAATTTAGCGCCGACGGCGCCGACTTCTTCCAGTTGCGCATAGCCGAGCATGGACTCGATCCAGTCAGGGGTAATCACCTCTGTATCATTGTTGAGAAATAACAGGTATTCACCGGTGGTTTTGTGCGCTGCCGAATTATTGATGCTGGCGAAATTAAAGGGACTTTCGTCACGGATAACCTGAAAGCGCTTCGGTTGCTTTTTTTGCCAATCGCTAACCAAGGCCAGGAAGCTTTCTTCCGTCGAACCGTTATCAATCACAGTTACGCGGAAATGCTCATAAGTGGTCTTGTCAAAAATCGACTTTAAACAGGTGGCGAGAATATCAGCACCGTTACGGCTGGGTATCAGTATTTCCACCAGCGGTGTACCGATGACTTTGGGCTTGACCCAAACAGCGGTGCGTTGCTCGCTGATTAACCCGGTAACGGCTTCCAGTCCGCGTCGCTCCAGCGCCTCCACCACCGCTCGTCGGCCGGCGTCTGCGGCATAATCCTTGGTTTCACCGCCACCGGCGCCGGCGGTTGATTCAGGATGACTGCGCCAGTGATAAAGAATGCGCGGAATGTGGTGGATGTGCTTGGTCTTCTCGCTGCAACGTAGCAGCAAATCATAATCCTGTGAACCTTCAAGGCCCGGCCTGAAGCCGCCTACACTGTCGACCAGCGACTTGCGGTAAGTAGTGAGGTGGCAGACATACATGCGCGCCCACAGAGAATGCGGCGACCAGTCCGGCTTATAATAAGGCCCGAAAAAGACGCCCCACTCATCGACCTTGTCTTCATCACTGTAAATAATATCCAGTGCCGGATTGGCATTGATGGCGGCGACCATTTCATAAAGCGCATCGCGGGTTAGTAAATCATCGTGATCCAGCAAGGCGACATACTCGCCTTTGGCCAGCGCCAGGCAATCGTTGGTGGTATGGCAGATATGACCATTGATTTTACGCAACCGATACACGATGCGTTTATCCTGGGCCGCATACGTTTCCAGCAGGGATACAATCTCTGGCCGGTAGCGCTTGGAAGCATCATCGACCAGGCAGAGCTGCCAATTATCGTAAGTCTGGGCGATGACCGACTCAATCATTTCCTTGAGGAACACCGGTTTCACTTGATAAATGGGCACCAGGATACTGATGAGCGGCCGTTTGGCAAGCTGGCGCGCCAGCACGGATTGCCCGATAAAATAAACCTCTCCGGCTTTCTTGCCTTTAAGGTGCTGTAGGCTGTTTTCATTAAAACAAGCAATATTAAAGGGCTCAAGGTGCAACATTTCATGCTTTATGAACTGATTATAACGCCCCCAATCCTGATCGCCGTGATGTCCACTGGGATAATGGCGCCTTCCTTCTTTTTTGCCGTATGCAATAAAATGGTAAAAAGGGTCAAAGCCATTTTCCGCTGCGGCTTTGATATCTTCGTTAATTTCCAAATAGAATTTTCTGTCAAACCAGGGGCTGGGCGAGAAGCCGCTCATTTTAAAGTCGATGCCTTTATCTTCCAGTTGTTGCAGGTAAAAAGTCAGTGGGTCGTCGCAGGCCAATAACCCTTGAGTTTGGCGTATATAATCGTTATTAAAGTATTCGCTAGGTTGCACCTCAGTTTCCTGATAGTGGGCCATATAGTGCAGCAGTGGATTACTGATTCGATTGTCTTCCAGATAGTGTTTCCGGTACCAGTCACAATCGAAATAGGGATTGGGTTTTGGGGATTTTTCTGCATAACCCGCACAGTAACGGAAAAAATGCACCAGCGGGTGTTTTGAGCCCTTGTTGGGTTTTTTATTCAGCTTTTCTGTACGTTTGTACCAAGCAGTATCAAACAGTATATGCGGTGAAGTATTGCGGTTTTCAGGATGGGCCAAGAACTGGCTTAAGCTGGTAATAGGTTGCCTGGATTTTGTTTGCCAGATTTTTTTATGTTGTAAACGGTGTGTATCGAGTAGCGGGAATTGCTGATCGAAGCTAACAGCATCTTCCCATACGCCAAGAGCCTTAAGCCTGGTTAAAGCTTGTTTGGCATATTTGCTCTGTACGCTTGGGAATTTCTGGATGATATGACTGCGTTTAGACTTGGACAAGCTTAAGGATAAGTAGATTAATAACTTGCCGTTAGCTGCGAGCGTACGTAAGGGCTTGGTCAGGGACGTTTTTAATGTATCTGTTTTAAGAGGAGACGCAATCAGCTTTTCAAGCTGGACAGCCATCCATAAAATTTCCACAGCGAGCCAGTCAGGAAGGGGAGCGAGTATTCCACTATTATCGAATGCTTCAAGCAAGGTCAATGGCATTGACCAGTTATTGCTGATTTCAGCTTTATCAAACAGGTCAGGCAGAAGGCTAATCATCATTCGGTTGGGTGAGCTTAAAAATGACTGTAATAAAGCTTCCAGTTCAGCCTTGCGATCAATTTCAAGTAAATTTATTAGCCGCTCTAATTCCAATACGCTGACCAGCATATTCTGTTGTGAGTATGATTTCGCTTTGTCATTTTCAATTGAAACTACATGTTGAGAAGGTTTTTCGGACTCATTTTTCGGTAATGAACTCTTCTGTGGTTGCTTTTTGTTAAACATATTTCTCTTTACTAATAGGACATTGCGGGAGTTATCTGGCGGCTAATACAATAAAATGCAAAGGCTGTTTAATGTCATTACAGCAACAGGGGCGTAAAAGTCGGGTTGATGAATTAAACGGACGTTGAATAAACTGGAAAAAGCTGCCCGAGTAAAATGCAGACATTTAGCGAAAAGGGCTAAGGAGTTTATGCTTGACTGTTTTGATATGCTTAGGGCAACAAACATATTCATAGCTTCTTTAAGCAGAAATGAATATGTTTTTAATCTTGAATCGAGCTTCATTCTAATTCAAAGAATTTTATTTTTGAAGCTATTATTTGAATAGCAGCATAGCTTCGAAAATTGTATGGTCAGCACTTAACGAACAGGATTTATGTGTGAATTTGTCAAAGTTCAAAGTTGGCTGGTAACGATATAACCAGGGTATTTAGTTACTGAGTAGCCAAGTTGGTGCATAGAGCAAGCCATAAGCATTTATCAGACCTCCCAAAATACGCTAAATGATAGCGATTTTTGTAAATTCAATTATTTCAAGTAAATGGCATAACTCATGCTTTATAAATCGGAATGAGCCTATTAAAAATACTACTTATTGATGACACTGAGGAAATGTTACTGGAAAAAATACTCGTTGCTAATGGGTATTCGCTGATAAACAGAGTGACGTCTGAAATGGATATTCAATCGTTAATTTTGGAAAACAAGGCTGATATCGTTATCTATAATATCAATAGCCCGCAAAAGTATTTTCAGGACATCCATCGCCTCAGTCAGAAACATGCTCTTCCAGTGGTTATTTTTGCTACGGATGACAGCACCGACACGATTAACCAAATAGTTAAGGTCGGCGTTAGTGCTTATGTGGTGAACGGTCTGGAAACGAGTCGAATTAAAAGCATTGTCAATGTCGCAATTGCCAGATTTAAAGAGCAGCAGGGTCTTAAAAATGAGCTGGAGCAAACAAAATCCAGGTTGGAAGAGCGAAAATTGATAGACCGGGCGAAAGGTATTTTAATGAAAACACGCGGGTTTACAGAAGATGATGCCTATCACACATTAAGAAAGCTGGCGATGGATCGTAATATAACAATATCTGAAATGGCAAAAAATGTTATTTCGATGGCTGAACTCCTTAAATAAATAGGGGTTTGCTTTATCAATTGCCAAATGTATTAACCGGTGCCGTTAGAACAGAAAAGTAACTACCGCTTTTAAATGACCACCGTCTATTACCGGCATTGCCAGCAAGGAGTTCAAACTGCCCTCTGTAGTATCCGAAACCCCTCTAATAACCGGAACCCCGGTTAACCAGACCCTTCCCACTACGCCTTCACCTTTGCGCAGTGAGATAGCTTCAAAGATTTCTGCCAGCTCATCATTCTCCTTGCTGTATCCGAACCGGCAGATCAGGTGCTGGCCGCTGTCGTCGGGTATCCATATCTGGAGCCGTTTTGCAATCGGCGTAGCTTTAGCCGACAGGAAGGTCATGATGTAGGACTGATCTGCAATTACTGAAACCGGAATGCCCAGAGCAGTAGTGATTCCGGCTTTTTTCGCGTCGACATGTCTGATAAAAGCAGGAGATTGTCCCAAGTCCTCAATAAGTATGGGCATGCCTGTTTCCCAAACCTGTCCCGGTAAGCCGAAGCCTTTTACCATTGTTATTTTTCTTGAAGCAATCTCAAAGTCTTCCAAAGTGCCGTAATAGCCATCAATAACTGACAGTTCGGCAGCTTTATCTGAACCGTTACTCCACAATTCAATTGCACCGGCATGTTCCTGGTCGTCGCCACACAAAAAAACGACCACAGCCATTATAAACTCGCCTGAAAAAACAGGTATCGCAATACCGCAGGTTAAGCCTGCCTTTTTTGCCGGTTTAGTTCGTTTGAAATAGGAGTGATCGAACTCCTTTAATACCAGTGGATGACCCGCTGCCCAGGCCTTACCGGGCAAGCCCTCGTCGTAGGCAAAGGATTCTTTTTCACTGGCGATGCGAAACTCGTTCAGCGAGCCATACAAACCGGCGCTAAACTCAAGCCGGGTACGGTCTTTAGCGGGTATCCATATTTCTGTTACTTTAATAAATGTTTTCATTTAAGGTTGTTCATTAGCAGATCAATAAACATCCGCAAGGCTCAAGAGAAGGGCAGAGACGCAGTTATTGTCAAGCCTGATTAACAGCGTTATGTTCTGCTGGTTGGCGTCCGGTGCAATATGACTCATTTCATGCATGATCTGCTACCTGGAATTAATATCATCCTGCATTCAGCAGATTCTATGCCGAAATAAGCCAGCTTTGATAACAAAAAATTTAATTTATAGCAAAACGAATTAAATCATGCTGTCTTTTAGTTTAGCTTTTGTAGTGACTATAAAGCCGTATATCGCACAATAAAGAAAAAATATTGCTTCTAAGAGAAAGGCAGAAGGGCTAAGCAAAAAATATCGAATTAAAATGCAATTTGATTTAAAAAGACCGTAATTGGTGCAAGGCAAGGAAATAATGCACTGTACTGATGCGTATTTTAAAAGAAGGGTTATTCTAGCTCTTGTTTTATTTTATTTAACCTATTGGTTTTATATAATAAAAAATATAAATATGAGGGTTGAATTTATTATGGCATAGCTTTTGCATTACTTATTGCAAGTGTTCCAGCGTTGGAGCATTAAAAATCTAGGTTCAATGGCGAACCACAAATGACAAAGGCGTCTTACTCTGAAGAGCAGATTATCTGTTTTTCAGGGGAGACGCTTTTTTTTTGCCTGAATTTTTTAAACATCGAGGTCACCATGAATCATATTCGAACAGTTGCCAATAAAAAACTGCTTGCGGCGCTTTCTAGTGTTGCAGTTGTTACAACTTTAGCATTTGCAGCCAGTGCGGGTGCAGCTGAAAATCTTGAGAAAGACAGCCTGAAGCTCGGCTTTATTAAGTTGACTGATATGGCATCGCTCGCAGTTGCATTCGAAAAAGGTTATTTCGACGACGAAGGGTTGTCTGTCCAGCTGGAAGCCCAGGCCAACTGGAAGGTTTTGTTTGACCGGGTCGTCAGCGGCGAACTGGATGGCGCGCACATGCTGGCTACTTTGCCATTCGGAGCAGCCATTGGTTACGGTAATAAAGCGGATGTGGTGAGTGCTTTCACACTGACCTTAAACGGCGATGCGATTACTGTTTCCAACGATGTCTGGAAGCAAATGAAGCCGCAGATTCCTATGAAAGACGGCAAACCGGTACATCCGATTAAAGCGGATACCTTAAAACCTGTACTCGAAAAATACAAAGCCGCAGGTAAGCCTTTTAACATGGCAATGACTTTCCCGGTCGGCACACACAATATGAAATTGCGCTACTGGCTGGCGGCAGGCGGTATTAAGCCCGGATTTTACGCGCCGCCTGAAGACACTTCAGGACAGATCGATGCGGAGGCTATGCTGTCGGTAACGCCGCCACCGCAAATGCCCGCTACGATGGATTCAGGAACAATTGTCGGTTATTGCGTAGGCGAGCCGTGGAACCAGCAAGCGGTTTTTAAAGGTCTAGGCGTACCTGTTATCAGCGATTATGAATTGATGAAAAACAGTGCTGAAAAGATTTTCGGGGTGACCAAAGAATTTGCTGACAAAAATCCGAATACCCATGTTGCCATTATCAAAGCCCTGATTCGAGCATCAATGTGGCTGGATGCTGAAAATAACAAAAACCGCAATGAAGGCGTAGAAATGCTGTCGCAAAAGCAGTACGTCGGTGCTGACTATGATGTTCTGGCTAACAGTATGAACGGTACTTTTGAATATGAAAAAGGCGACAAGCGTTCATTGCCTGACTTCAATGTCTTCTTTCGTCATAACGGTTCTTATCCTTATTACAGTGATGCAGTATGGAATCTGACGCAAATGCGTCGTTGGGGGCAAATCAACGAATATAAACCGGATGATTGGTATATGGAAATTGCCAGGAAAGTTTATCGCCCTGATATTTACATGAAAGCTGCCAAGGCGCTGATTGCAGAAGGTAAAGCCAAAGCCGGCGATTTCCCGGCTGACAATGAAACCGGTTTTAAGCCACCGCATGCTGATTTTATCGATGGCATCGCTTATGACGGCACCAAGCCTAATGATTATCTGAACAAATTTACTATCGGTCTTAAAGGCAAACAAAAAGTGGTTGGCGGCAAGGTTGTGGAGTAAAGGCAACCTGATTTATAGCAACGTAGATAAAGGTGTTCATAATGCATAACAAACTAATCAAGTTTCTCAATATAACAGGCCTTACCTGGTTTGTGCCTTTGGTCAAAATAGCGGCCGGAGAAAACCCGGTGCAACAGGTCCGCCAGCTGTTTTTAATTATCGGGGTTCCTGTTATTGCCTTCTCTATTTTTCTTGTTCTTTGGGGTTTTTCCGCGACCAAAGTCAACACCAGTCTGGGAGCTATTCCCGGTCCAGCTGCAGTCTGGCACGAAGCCGGCGGATTGATGGCAGAGCATTATGCAGAAAGACAAAAAGCAGTTGAGTATTATCAACGTCAGCAAGAACGCAATGCAAAGTTGCAGGCAGAAAATCCGGCGGTTGAAATTAAAACTCGTCCCTATAACGGTCAGGCAACCTATCTGGACAAAATTTTTACCAGTCTTTATACAGTGTTTGCCGGGTTTGTGATTGCTACGCTGATTGCTGTACCGCTCGGTCTTTTATGCGGGATGAGTCCGGTGTTTAACACGGCTCTTAATCCGCTGATTCAAATATTTAAACCGGTATCGCCGCTGGCATGGCTGCCTATCGTTACACTGGTTGTCAGTGCTGTTTATGTGACCAGCGCTGATTCCTGGTTTGAAAAGTCATTCCTGACTTCGGCAATTACCGTGACCTTGTGTTCGCTTTGGCCAACCCTGATTAATACCGCAGTAGGCGTGTCGTCAATCGATAAAGATCTGGTTAATGTCGGCAAAGTCCTGCGTCTTAGCTGGGGAACCCAGATCAGGAAAATTATTATTCCGTCTTCGCTACCTTATATTTTTACCGGCATGAGATTGTCCCTGGGTGTGGGCTGGATGGTGTTGATTGCGGCAGAAATGCTGGCTCAAAACCCCGGTCTCGGCAAGTTTGTCTGGGATGAATTCCAAAACGGCAGTTCCAATTCCCTGGGCAGAATCATGGTAGCGGTATTCACGATTGGCATTATCGGCTTTGTTCTCGATCGCATCATGCAGTCATTTCAAAGAGTATTCTCATTCGGTAAAGCGCTTTAATTAAGGAATCATCATGACAGCCGTAAAACTTAAAGTTGTGGATACAAAATCAAAATCCCAGCCGGTTTCACCTTCTAACGACCCTTATTTGCCGTTAGTGGAATTAAAGAATGTCTGTAAATCCTACGGTGAAGGCAATGACAAATCGTCGATCCTGAAGAACATCAACCTGAACATCAGGGAAGGGGAGTTTATCGCTATTGTCGGATTTTCGGGCAGCGGCAAAACCACGTTGATTTCCATGATTGCCGGTTTGATTCAGGCCGATAGCGGCGAGCTGTTAAAGCACGGCAAGCCTATTACCGCGCCGGGGCCCGATCGTGGCGTGGTTTTTCAGAACTATTCATTGATGCCGTGGTTGACAGTGTTTGAAAACGTAGCCTTGGCGGTAGACCAGATATTCAAAGACTGGCCTAAAGATAGGCGCAAAGCGCATACCGAAAGATATGTGCGTATGGTTAATCTGGGGGCGGCAATGGACAAAAAGCCTGCTGAATTATCCGGCGGTATGCGGCAACGGGTGAATGTTGCCAGAGCCTTGGCTGCCAATCCTGATATTTTGCTGCTGGATGAACCACTCAGTGCTTTGGACGCGTTAACACGCGGTAACTTACAGGATGAGATCCTGCAAATCTGGGAGCAGGAAAAGAAGACCGTCATCCTGATTACCAATGACGTTGATGAAGCCATCTATATGGCTGACCGCGTTATCCCGCTTAATCCGGGGCCTGATGCAACATTTGGTCCTGATTTTCAGATCAACATCGAGCGCCCCAGGGACAGGACAGCTTTAAACCATAATGACAATTTTAAAAAACTGCGAGCTGAAATCACCAAATATTTAATGGATATCGGCATGGAGAAATCGCCGGGTCTTACCCATGACAGGATTGCTTTACCTGATGTCCTACCTAATACCAGTGCTGACTGGAATCTTGATAAATTAGCACTAAAACCGTCCCGGACGGACTTGGGTAAACCCCGTTATCTGGAGTTTTCGCAACTGTCAAAGATTTACCCAACGCCCGACGGTAACAGCACGGTTAAAGTCGTTGACGGCTTCGACCTGAAAATGAAAAAAGGCGAATTTATCTCCATCATCGGCCATTCCGGCTGCGGTAAATCGACAGTGCTTTCAATGACGGCCGGTTTAAACAGCATTTCTGAAGGCGTCATCATTCTGGACAACAAGGAGATTGCCAATGCCGGTCCTGATCGCGGCGTGGTGTTTCAGGCTCCAAGCTTATTTCCGTGGTTGACAGCTTTTGAAAACGTTATGCTGGGTGTTGATAAAGTCTACCCTCATGCCAGCCAATCTGAACGCGACGATATTGTTGAATATTATCTGACCCGGGTCGGTTTGGCGGATTCATTGCGTAAAAAGGCAGCCGATCTTTCCAATGGCATGCGCCAACGGGTTGGTATTGCCCGTGCCTTTGCCTTATCACCAAAACTGCTGTTACTGGATGAACCTTTCGGGATGCTGGATTCATTAACCCGCTGGGAATTGCAGGAAGTCTTGATGGAAGTCTGGGAACGCACTCATGTAACCGCCATCGTAGTGACCCATGACGTCGATGAAGCCATTCTGTTGGCAGACCGGGTCGTTATGATGACCAACGGTCCGCACGCAAGAATCGGCAAAATCCAGGACATTGATTTACCCAGGCCGCGTACCCGCAAGGCGTTGCTGGAGCATCCTGATTACTACAAATACCGGGAAAGCATATTGAGCTTTCTTGTTGAATGTGACCATAGCCATTAGTTCACATAGCGGTCACGGCTATGTATATCAATTCCCGATAAAAACCGATTTTAAATATCTTAGGAGGCTTTATGCCCAGGCAACAACGAAAAATCCCCTTGTCAGCAGCACTGCTTACGTTGTCAGTAGCCAGTAATCCGGTGTTTGCGGAGAGTGTCACCCAGTCCATTGAAGACGCGCTTAATTTCTATCATTACGGTAAAAACGGTGCGGTGAAGTTTGACTTGAATTATCGCTATGAAAATGTCGATCAAAGCAAAGATGGCGTCCGCGCCTTGCAAAACGCCAATGCCAACACGGCCCGTTTGCGGCTGGGTTTCCTGTCGCCCGCATTTCATGGTTTGCAGGCTTATGCTGAATATGAAGGCAATCTTGCCATGCAGGAAGACTACAACAGTACCCGTAACGGCTATACCGGTTTTTCAACAGTCGCCGACCCGGAAAAAAGCGAACTCAACCAGCTCTGGCTCAGCTACGCGGGCATTGCTGACACCATCATCAAAGGCGGCAGGCAGCGCATCAAGCTGGATGACGACCGCTTTATCGGCAACGTCGGCTGGCGGCAGCTGGAAACCACGTTTGACTCTGTGCTGATTACCCATAATAACCAGCAGCTCTTCGGCCTGGTTGTTAATACCGGTTATATCGGTAATGTGCAAACTTTTACCAATACCACTGAGAGTATCCAGGCACCATTTCTTAATATCAACTACAAGATCGGTGATTACGGCAATGCGATCGGATATGGCTACTGGCTGGATTACCCCGAAGCCGACACCTTTGAAAAATCCAGCCAGACTTACGGTTTGCGCGCCACTTGTTGTACCAAACCGCTTGATTCCATCAAGTTCAGCGATAACTTTGGTTTGGTCTATACCGCTGAATGGAGTCACCAAAGTGATTACGGACACGGCAAGACGCCTTATGACGCAACCCGCTGGAATTTTATGGGTGGCTTAAGCGCGTACAACATCATGGTTCAAGGTGCGGTCGAGCAATTGGGCGGTTCCGGCAAGAATAAAACTTTCGATACGCCATTGGGTACCAATCATGCCTTCCAGGGCTGGGCGGATCTATTCCTGATCACACCGAATAATGGTATCCGCGATGTGTTTGCCACCGTTATGGTGCCTTTTCAACGGGGCGACTTGGTTGTAACCGGTGTCTATCACAATTTTACTGATGATACCGGACGGCTGGATTTTGGCGATGAATGGGACTTTCAGATGGTGCAAAAATTCGGCAAACATTATTCGCTATTGGCTAAATACGCCCTGTACAACGCTGGTCATGATCCCGCATTTAATAATGTAGCAGGTGTTCCGACGCTCAGCAGCGATACCCAAAAAATCTGGCTGCAAGGTAATATCAGTTTCTAGCAATTGCCGTTATCTGTAAATTTATCGTGAATCCAAGCGTATTACTGTAGTTTCTGGAGCTAGTCATGAACATAAAACAAACATTGGTCGTCATTGGCAATGGCATGGTTGGGCAACATTTTCTGGCTAACCTGGTTGCTGCTGATATTAAGGACAGTTTCGAAATCGTTACCTTTTGCGAAGAGCCCAGAGCGGCTTATGACCGGGTGCATTTATCGGCATTTTTTTCCGGCAAAACGGCTGAAGACCTGTCATTGGTCGAAGAGGGCTTTTTTGAGAAAAATAACATTACCCTTTATATAGGCGATAAAGCGGTCGAAATTGACCGTGAGGCTAAAACAGTTACCTCCCAAAAAGGCTTGACGATTCATTATGACAAGCTGGTGTTGGCAACCGGTTCTTATCCGTTTGTGCCGCCGGTGCCGGGGCATGATCGGAAAAACTGCCTGGTTTACCGCACCATTGAAGATTTGGAAGCGATGGCGGCGGTAGCTAAGACCGGAAAAGTCGGCGTCGTGGTTGGCGGCGGTTTGTTGGGCTTGGAAGCGGCCAAGGCTTTAACCGATTTGGGATTGGAAACCCATGTTGTTGAATTTGCGCCGAGGTTGATGGCCGTGCAGCTTGATGAGGCAGGTGGTGCCGTATTACGCCGAAAAATCGAAAACCTGGGCGTTACCGTCCACACCGGCAAAAACACCAGCCTGATTACCGATGGTGAAAAATGCATCAACAAAATGTGTTTTGCCGACGGCGACGAGCTGGAAACCGATATGGTACTGTTTTCGGCGGGTATTCGTCCGCGCGATGAAATCGCCCGTGCTTGCGGTCTGGAAGTCGGACAGCGTGGCGGTATTGTCATCAATAACCAATGCCTTACCTCAGACCCGGATATTTATGCAATCGGCGAATGCGCTTTGTGGAATGGCATGATTTATGGCTTGGTTGCACCGGGTTATGCAATGGCACGTACCGTGGTTGCTGATCTGGCCGGTAATGAAGCAAGTTTTACCGGTGCCGATATGAGCACCAAACTTAAACTGATGGGCGTTGACGTCGCCAGCATCGGCGATGCTCATGCCCGCACCCAAGGCGCGATGGTCTATACCTACCAAAATGGCGCTAGCGAAGTGTATAAACGCTTGGTGGTCAGCCAGGACAAAAAGAAACTGCTCGGTGCTGTGCTGGTTGGCGATGCGTCTGAATATGGCAGCTTATTACAGTATTGCCTGAACGGCATCGATCTGCCGGAACATCCTGATACGCTGATTTTACCGCAACGCTCCGGTGAAACTGTCGGTTTAGGCCCGGATGCATTGCCTGCTTCGGCGCAAATCTGTTCCTGCTACGATGTCAGTAAAGGCACGATCTGTTCGGCTATTGAAGCGGGTTGCACGACTGTTAATAGCTTGAAAGCCGAAACCAAAGCCGGAACCGGTTGTGGCGGTTGTGTACCGTTGCTCAAATCGGTATTGAACTGTGAATTGGCGAAACACGGCTATGAAGTCAACACTGATATTTGTGAACATTTTGCCTACACGCGCCAGGATTTGTACAACCTTATACGGGTGGAAGGTATTAGAACTTTTGCCGAACTGCTGGCAAAGCACGGCAAAGGCCGCGGCTGCGAAATTTGCAAACCGGCGGTTGCGTCGATTCTGGCATCATACTGGAATGATTACGTTCTGAAAACAGAACATCTGGGTTTGCAGGACACCAATGATGCTTTTCTTGCCAATATCCAGAAAGACGGCACTTATTCTGTCGTACCGCGTATTCCCGGCGGGGAGATTAGTCCCGATATGCTGATAGCACTCGGGCAGGTAGGCAAAAAATATAATCTTTACACCAAAATCACCGGCGGGCAGCGTGTTGATCTTTTCGGTGCGCGGATTGAGCAATTGCCGCCGATCTGGGCAGAATTAATAGCCGCCGGGTTTGAAACCGGTCACGCTTACGGTAAATCCTTGCGTACTGTGAAATCCTGCGTCGGCAGTACCTGGTGCCGCTATGGCGTGGATGATAGCGTCGGTTTGGCGATTGAACTTGAAAACCGCTACAAAGGTTTACGCTCACCGCATAAACTAAAATTTGCCGTGTCCGGTTGTACTCGCGAATGTGCGGAAGCGCAGAGTAAGGATGTCGGCGTGATTGCCACTGAAAACGGCTGGAGTTTGTATGTTTGCGGTAACGGCGGCATGAAGCCACGGCATGCGGATTTATTTGCCACGGGTCTGGATAAGGCGACGCTGATTAAATTGATTGACCGCTTCCTGATTTTTTATGTGCGTACTGCTGATCGGTTGCAGCGTACTTCGGTATGGATGGATAACATGGAAGGCGGCCTGGATTATCTTAAAGCTGTGGTGATTGATGACAAGCTGGGTCTGTGCGGGGAGCTGGAGCAGCAAATGCGGCATGTTATCGAGACTTATCAATGCGAGTGGAAAACCACGATTGAAGATAAAGACAAACTGAAGCGCTTCCGCCATTTCATCAACAGCGATCAACCTGATAACAATGTATTGTTTGTTGAAGAGCGTGGGCAAATTCGTCCGGCTGATAGTTCGGACAAGCTAACGCATACAGGAGCAGCACAAGCAGCAGGTGCTGAAGCTGTGCGTAAGCATTTTGTCCTGATCGAAGAGGTGGCGTAATGGCCTGGTTTGATGTTTGTAACACTGGCGATTTACAAGAGGATGCCGGTGTTTGCGCGCTGGTTGCAGGTTTGCAAATCGCACTCTTTTATATTCCCCAGGACGAAAAGGTCTACGCACTGCACAATTACGACCCGTTTGGCAAAGCCAATGTGCTGTCGCGGGGACTGATAGGTGATATTGTCGGCCAGCCTGTGGTTGCTTCACCTTTATATAAACAGCATTTCAATCTTGAAACGGGGACTTGCCTCGAAGATGAAGCTGTCAGCGTACCTGCCTATCCGGTGCGTATTGTCGACAGCCGCGTACAAATCGGCATTGATTTGTAGGTTGACGTGAAAAAGCGATTAGTCGTTATTGGTAATGGCATGGCGGGTATGCGTACCGTAGAGGAACTGCTTAGCGCTGCGCCGGACAAATATGCGATTACCGTGTTTGGTGATGAACCTCATGGTAATTACAACCGTATTATGCTGTCGTCGGTGTTAGCCGGGGAAAAAGACATTGAAGACATCGTTATCAACAAGCGGCAATGGTATGCCGATCATGGCATCTGTCTTCATGCCGGTAAACAGAAATCTGTCGTGCGCATTGAGCGTGGCAGTAAAAAAGTCTATGCGCAAGACGGTACTGTTGCAGCTTATGATCGGTTATTAATCGCTACCGGCTCTAAAGCTGTACTAGCGCCGGTGCCGGGTCATGATCTGGATGGCGTCATCAGCTTTCGGGATATTGTTGATGTCAATAAAATGCTGGCTTACAGCCGCAGTCATCAAAAAGCGGTGGTACTGGGCGGTGGCTTGCTGGGCCTGGAAGCGGCTAATGGCCTGGCGTCAAGAGGTATGGACGTCGTTGTGATCCATAATAATGATGTGTTACTGAACCGGCAGCTCGACAAACCCGCCGCAAAACTATTGCAGGCAGCCCTGGAGAAGCGCGGCATTCGCTTCAAAATGGCGGCAAAAACCAAAGCTTTGTTAAGCGATGATGACGGTCATATCACTGCCGTGCAGTTTGAAGACGGCAGTCGGCTTGACTGTGATTTGTTTGTCATGGCGGTAGGCGTACGTCCCAATATCACACTTGCCAGAGAATCAGGGCTGTACTGCGAGCGCGGTATTGTCGTCAACGACACACTACAAAGCTACGATCCGAGCATTTATGCTGTCGGCGAGTGTATTCAGCATCGCGGCGACACCTTTGGCCTAGTCGCGCCGTTGTTTGAACAGGCCAAAGTTTGTGCCAACCATCTGAGTGCCCACGGCGTGGCGGAATACATTACCTTGCCGACTGCCACCAAGCTGAAAGTCACCGGCATCAATCTGTTTTCAGTCGGGGATTTTTTAGGCGATGCACACAGCGAAACCATTCATTTCACTGACTCGGCCTTAGGTGTTTATAAAAAGCTGGTTATTAAGGCTAATAAGCTGGTCGGTGCAGTGCTTTATGGTGATACGACGGATGGTTCTTGGTATCAGGAATTACTGGAGCAGGGCAGGGATATTGAGGAGTTACGGGAGGGGATGATTTTTGGGCGGAGGGGTGTTTGAGGCTAGAATGATACCGCTATCAAATTGGAGAACCTACCTATGAATCAACTGCCTTATGAATACAGTGCTATAAAATACTTACAGGTATGGATAAAAAATGACGCCCGCTTTCACAAATATTTGTCGAAACGCAACATTGATGCGACGTTAATTGCTCCCGCCTTACAAAAGTATAAGGTTGCCAGAAATTTTCGAGGTCTAAGTGAAAGTGGGCGAACTGATAAAATTGCCGATTTACTCGTAAAATATTCTAAGCACTTAACTCAAAACAACGTGTCCGACAAAGTTATCGGGTTAGCTGAAGCCTTTCATGATGAGTTCAATAGCAATAATTTATCGGCGGCATCAAAATTATTATGGTTACGCAAACGATCTCCAATAGTCATTTTTGATTCACGCGCTCGCAATGCCCTAAATAATCTGGGTCACAATATTAGGGTGGTCGATTATGATAAATATTTACAGTGTTGGAGAGAAGAATTCTCTATTCGTGAAGTTGCAATTCGCGCCGCCGCATCCCGATTACCTGAAATTAAAGAATTTACAGCAATGTGGTGTGACGAAAGAGAAGCTATTCAAGACATTGTTACATCCGACTGGTTTGTAGGGCGAGTGTTTGATAATTATCTTTGGGAAGTTGGAGCAGATAAATAATAGTTAAAGAGCATAGATCCCACGTACCGCCGGAGTGTGAATGATGCACTCCCGACATTATTTTTTATAAACATCTTGCCGATGCCCTAATTTGATAACAGTTACAAGTAGCTTGCCGTCATCAATATGGCAGATCAACCGATAGTCGCCAACACGATAACGGTAATACGCAGTGTATTGGCCTTGCATAAATTTGCCGTTATGGCGCGGGTTGCCCAATGTGCTCAACTGTGTGATGAACGATTTAATGCGGTTTTGCACAGGCTTATCAAGCCTTGAAAATTGTGCTGCCGCTATTTTGGAAAACTCAACCGTCCAAACCATTGTCTTGCAAAAGCTGTGCGAACGGTACGGTAGATTCTTGGCCTGAGTGGATTCGCTGGTAAATGGCATCGGCTTCGGCAATGTCATTACCATCGTCAAGATAATCGGTAATCAATTTGTCAAGGAACAGCTCAACAGGCTGTCCTGCTTGATTTGCCAGCTTGTTGATTTGATTTTCAAGCGTTATTGGGAGATTTAACATGTCGGATACCTCAAAGTTTTTCAAAAGTATAACACTAACGATTCAATCCCAATGACCAAAACCATCAAAACCACTTGCCCCTATTGCGGAGTGGGCTGCGGCATTAGCGCACAAGTCGATGAAAGCAATCATCAGGTGAAAATCAGCGGTGACAAAATCCATCCCGCCAATTTCGGGCGACTTTGTTCCAAAGGTTCGGCACTGGGCGAGACGGTTGAGCTGAAAGGTCGTCTACTTGAACCGCGCATTAAGGGTAGTGAAGTCAGTTGGGAAGCTGCGCTGGATCTGGTTGCCAATACCTTTCTCGGCATGATTGAAAAATACGGCAGGGACAGTGTTGCGATATACGGCTCAGGGCAGCTTTTGACTGAAGATTATTATGTCGCGAACAAGCTGATGAAAGGTTTTATCGGCAGCGGCAATATGGATACCAATAGCCGTTTGTGCATGTCATCTTCCGTGGCGGGTCATAAACGTGCGTTCGGTTCGGATACCGTGCCGGGCTGTTATGCCGATTACGAACACGCCGACCTGATTGTGCTGATCGGCTCCAATACCGCCTGGTGCCACCCGGTGAGTTTTCAGCGTATAAGGGCGGCAAAAGACGCCAATCCCGATTTGAAAATCGTGGTGATCGATCCGCGGCGGACGCAGACCTGTGATATTGCCGATTTGCACCTGCCACTGGCTTTGGGCAGCGATACGGTTCTGTTTAACGGTTTGCTGCATTTTTTGAGTGAGCAAGGCGCAGTTGACCCGAATTATATCGCCGCTCATACCGAAGGTTTTGCCGAGACTTTACTAAGTTCAGAGCAGGGTTTCGAGACGCTTGCAGAAATTGCCGACCAATGCCGTTTGAATGTAGATGACCTGCAACGCTTTTACGACTGGTTCGCTGCTACCGAAAAAGTCATGAGTCTGTACAGCCAGGGCGTAAACCAGTCGTCGTCAGGTACGGATAAAGTGAATGCTATTATCAATTGCCATCTTGCCACAGGGCGGATCGGCAAGCCGGGTTCGGGGCCTTTCTCGCTGACCGGTCAGCCGAATGCAATGGGCGGTCGTGAAGTCGGCGGCTTGTCGCATCAACTGGCCGCGCACATGGATTTTTCCAGCAATGACGATATAGACAGGGTCGCGCGTTTTTGGGGGAGCGATGCGATTGCCCAAAAGGCCGGATACTCAGCCGTTGAGCTGTTTGACGCCATTTATGACGGCAAGGTCAAGGCCGTGTGGATTATGGGCACAAATCCGGTGGTTAGTTTGCCGAATGCCGACAAGGTTAAACAAGCCTTGCAACGCTGTGAGTTTGTTGTGGTTTCCGATTGTATTGCCGAGACCGATACGACCGCTTTGGCGCATATTTTGTTGCCCGCGCAGGGCTGGAGCGAAAAAGACGGGACCGTGACCAATTCCGAGCGTTGTATTTCCCGGCAACGCGCTTTGTTCGCCGCTTCCGGTAATGCTAAGCCGGACTGGTGGATTATCACCCAGGTTGCAAGGCGCATGGGCTTTGAACAGGCATTTCAATATCAAAGCAATGTCGAAATTTTCCGTGAACATGCCGCGCTTTCGGGCTTTGAAAATGATTCAGAGCATGGTTTACGAGACTTTGATATATCGGCTTTTGCCGGGATTAGCCAAGCGCATTACGACAATTTCCAACCTGTACAATGGCCGGTCAATGAAGCCAATCCGCAAGGCAAGGCGCGGCTGTTCGAGGACGGACAATTCTTTACTGAATCCGGTAAGGCCCGGTTTATTGCGATAACACCGAGATTGCCGGTCAATCTGCCGGATCGGGACTATCCGCTGGCGTTAAACACAGGCAGGCTGCGCGATCAATGGCATACGATGACGCGCACGGCGCTTGCGGCGAAATTAAACCAGCATAAACCCGAACCTTTTGTTGAAATACATCCTGCTGATGCTGAATGCTATGGGCTTAGTGCAGCTCAAGCCAACCTAGCTACCATCGAAAGCCCTTGGGGTTCAATGATTGCTCGCGTACAAATTACCGACAGCCAGATACAGGGTAGCCTGTTCGTACCGATGCACTGGACCGAGCAATATGCCAGCCGCGGGCGTATGGGTACATTGGTCAATCCTGTGTTCGATCCTGTTTCCAAACAACCAGAACTCAAGCATACGCCGGTCAGGATCAAACCTTATCGCCCGGCATGGCACGGTTTTATCCTGTCCCGGCATGAATTGATAATTACCGATATTGACTATGTGGTCAAAATCAAAGGCGAGCAGTTTTATCGCTATGAACTGGCGGGCGAAACCCTGCCTGAATCCTGGCAAGATTGGGCAAAAAATCGCCTCAGCAGTTCCGACGCCCGGCAATGGCAGGAATATCATGATCCCTGCCTGGGCAATTACCGGGCGGCGCAACTGGCCGATAACCGCCTGGAAAGCGTAATTTTTATCGCCTCAACCATCAAGCTCCCGGAACGGAGTTGGCTGAGCGGTCTGTTTGCAAAGGCTGAACTGGGCAAACAGGAAAGAATGGCCTTGCTGACCGGCATCGCGCCGCTTGGGGTTGCAGACGTAGGGACTATTGTTTGCGCTTGCTTTAATATTGGCGAAAAAACCATACAGGCTACGATTAAAGACAAAGGGCTGACAACATATAAGCAGGTTGGGGCATGTCTTAAAGCGGGTACTAATTGTGGTTCATGTGTGCCCGAGATTAAAGCCTTGCTGTAGAAATCTGTTTTTAGTCCACGGCAAGACCTAGCAGGTCTTAATGATGCTTCATTCCGGTCCTGCCGCCAGCGTCATTGCCGCCCGTTGGTTTTTAGTGAGCGATAGTGGTGGAAGATGGTCTTCAAGCAGGGTATCGACGATGGTTGCCGAGGCAGTGGGTTTGGCAAAGCGCAGGGCATTGGCTTTCATTTGCAGTAGCCGGTCAGGATTTTCCAGCAGGCGTTCCAGTTTGAAGGGTAGGGTGGTCAGGTCATTGCACTTGACGGCGATACCTTCTTCCAGAAGATGATCGCTATTTCTTTCTTCTTGCCCTGGGATTGGCGAAACCACGCACATCGGCAGGCCGCAGGCGATGGCTTCGGAAGTTGTCATGCCGCCCGGTTTGCCGATAAAAATATCGGACATTTTCATCAGCTTGTGCATTTCTTCGCTATAACCCAAAATCTTAAACCTAGAGCTTCGGCCCTCAACTAATTGCGTGATGCGGTATTTCAGTTCTTCGTTGCGCCCGCAGATAACGACTGTCTGTGCATCGCTATTCAAATTGAGCATCCGTTCTACCATGAATTCGGTAGGCCCTATGCCGAAAGCGCCTGCCGAAAGCAGCAGAACCGGTTTTTCAGGGTTCAATCCGAGCCGAAGTCGTTCTTGCTCGCGGTTGATAGGGAGTTGAAACACGGGGTTTATCGGTATGCCGGACACTGTGATTCTTTCTTCTGGAATTCCCAGCATTTCCAGATGTGCCTTGGTTTCATCAATCGCGACAAAATAGCGATGGAATGAACGCGACAGCCACATGGCATGAAAGTCCAGATCGGTTACGACGATGGACAAGCGCGCCTGCAACTGTCGGGTTGCAATCAGATGGGAGATGATGCCCGCTGGCATGTAGTGGGTGCAAACGGTGATATGCGGGTCGAATTCGCGGATAAAGCGCACCAGCGGTTTTGTGTTCAGCCGGTCTATCATGTGCCGCATTCTGTCCGTATGCCAGGGTTCATCAGTGGTTTTGTACCACCAGCCGAGAAAATTCGGTGCAGATCGCACCAGCGATGTGTAAAACCTGGAATAAAAATCCCGGAACAGTTTGTTGGTATATTGCAGGGCATCGTTGTTAATGACTTCTGCAACCCGGCCATCGGCGGCAAAGGAAAGCTCCAGGGCTTCGGCAGCTTTAATGTGACCGGTGCCGGCCCCCGCCGACATAATTAAAACCCGTTTTTTCATCAATGGATAACGTGCTTTTCTAATTGCTCTGATTCATTGGATTGACTGCTGTGAAGCGGTGCAACTTTTCCGGTTTCACGGAATTTTTTATAGTCGGCGAGTACTTGGGCATGGTCGAAAGCCAGCAACTCAGGCAGTTCATTTAGGTTAAATATCCGGCAATTTTTAGCATCATCGGCGGCTACCGGTGCTCCAGCCGCTTCTGCAATATAAACTGCGGTTACCGTATGTCCACGGGAATCGCGAATAGGATCGGAATAGATGCCCAGCAAGGCAAGCAGACGGACATTCAGTTGGACTTCTTCCTGAGCCTCGCGCACGGCAGCCTGTTCGACAATTTCGCCAACATCGACAAAGCCGCCGGGTATCGCCCAGCCGTAGGGTGGATTTGCGCGTTCAATCAGGACGATGGGGCGATCAGGGAAGTCGGTCAATTCGATGATAATGTCAGCGGCGAGTAATGGTGTAATCGGTTTAGGCATAGCATCCTCGAAAAATAGAACGTGGCAGTTAATAGCCGGAGTTAATAATCCTGGTCATGGCCATGTTTTTTGGACAGCCAAGCCATTGTAAACGATATAAATAGCCCAAACACAATCACGATAATGTTGATCGAAAATCCGGCATCAATCATCAGTGCATAAGCGCCAAGCATCAATAATATGCTTATATTTTCGTTGAAGTTCTGTACCGCAATAGAATGTCCCGAACCCATAAGCAGATGACCACGGTGTTGCAATAATGCGTTCATCGGTATCAAGAAGCTGCCCGCGAGGATGCCGATCAGGGTCAGTAAAAGTATAGCCAGCCAGTTATTCGTCACAAATACCATGCTCAATACCACGAGTCCCATCGCAATTCCCAAGGGTAATACTTTAACGGCATATCCCAATGGCACCGCTTTGGCTGCCACTACAGCCCCGATGGCAAGACCGACTGCGACAACTGCTGTCAATTGTGTTGCATGCTCCAGGTCGAGACTTAGTGCGACCGCTGCCCAGGCCAGGATAATGAAACGCAAGCTGGTTCCTGCTCCCCAAAACAGCGAAGTTACTGCAAGCGATACTTCACCCAATGGATCTTTCCACAGCAGCAGGAAGCTGTGCCAGAAATCCGCTATCAGGAAGCCTGGTTCCCGCTTTGGCAGGCGGTGCTCTATAGGTAATCTGGGGATATAGTAATTCAGTATCGCTGCCACGAAATAAAGGATAAGGATAACTAAAATTGCGAATTCGGGTGCGGTATCAATGCCGCCATTGAAATGAAGTTCTCCTAATTGACGGACAATTTGAGTCTCAACCCGGTGGCCGATCAATAATCCGCCAAATATAGCTCCCAGGATGATAGCCGCAACGGTCAGGCCCTCCATCCAGCCATTTGCCCATACCAGCTTCTGGGGAGGCAGGCATTCGGTCAGAATGCCGTATTTTGCCGGTGAGTAAATTGCCGCGCCAATGCCGACAAAGCCGTAGGCGAGCAGAGGGTGTAAACCCAGTAACATGGCTGCGCATCCGGCGACTTTAATACCATTACTGATAAACATTACCTGTCCCTTCGGAAGGGCATCGGAGAATGCGCCAACAAAAGGAGCGAGTACGATAAAAGCAACAACGAAAAACTGCTGTAATACAGGCGTTTGCCAGGATGGAGCATTCAGGTCCTTGAGTAAGGCAATAGCAGCGAACAGCAGCGCATTATCGCCTAATGACGAAAAAAACTGTGCCGCAAGAATAATGTTGAAACCGCGATTCATATGATAGATTGCTCTGTTGGCTCTGCGGAAAAAGAAAGGCTTGTACTTTAAATGATAAATGTGACGAATCAATGGATCCTTACGTTTAAGGAGCACAAAAATTGCCAAATGTATTATCGGCTGCTGGAAACGGACAATCCTGTTTACACCGATTGCGCTTTTAAACCTAAATATACTAGGCCTATTCATGCGGACAATTATAATATGTCAGCAGCTTACTGCTTAGGCCGTTCAATAAGCCTATGGCTAGTATGAACGGAAAAGCTAAATCCGGTGAAGTTTCCGCCGTGCATGCAAGGAATTAGCAGTTTTAAATGCAGGCGGCAAACTTCCATATAAACCTTATCCAACATAACAAAAAGGCAATAACTACATGATACCTATGGTAAACCTGAAGGCTCAATACGCAGAGATCAAAGACGAAGTTGAGCAAGGTCTGGCGCAGACGATAGAAAACTGTTCTTTCATTTTAGGCCCTAATGTCCAGGCTTTTGAGCAGGAAACAGCCGCCTATCTGGGCGTTAAACATGCGATAGGCGTGGCTTCAGGAACTGATGCACTGCATCTGGCCTTAATTGCTGAAGGCATAGGTGCGGGCGATGAAGTGATAACGACCGCTTTCACTTTTATTGCCACGGCAGAAGCCATTAAATATGTCGGGGCAATTCCGGTTTTTGTCGATATAGATCCGAAGACGTTTAATATTTCACCCGAAGCGATAGAAAAGGCGATTACACCCCAAACCAAAGCGGTTATGCCTGTGCATTTGTTTGGGCAACCGGCGGACATGACCAAAATTGTACAATTGTGTAGCCAGCATAATTTAAAGCTGATTGAAGACTGTTGCCAATCGTTTGGTGCGTCAATCAACGGCAAGCAAACCGGTGCTATCGGAGATGCGGCCGGATTCAGCTTTTTCCCCAGCAAAAACCTGGGTGCGTTCGGCGATGGCGGACTGGTTGTTACCAACTCGGATGCAACAGCGGCAAAAATCAGGCAATTGCGTAATCACGGCTCAAATGTGCGTTATTACCATGATGTTATCGGTTATAACAGTCGCCTCGACGAAATGCAGGCGGTCATATTACGGGCCAAATTAAAACGTATAGACCAATACAATCAGGCCCGTCGCCATGTTGCACACCTTTACTCGGAACTAATGGCGGATCTGCCGCTGACCACACCATTTGAAGACGGTTTGGGTGAGCATGTTTATCATCAATACACGCTGTTGTCCGAGCGCCGCGATGAGATATTAAAAGCCTTGCAGGATAAACAGGTCGGTTGTGCGGTTTATTATCCTGTGCCGCTGCATCAACAAAATGTGTTTAAAGACGATTGTGCGGGCTTGAGTTTGCCGATTACTGAGTCTGTCGCGGCTAATTGTTTTTCCTTGCCTATCTGTCCGTTTTTAGAGGATGACACGATTAGGGAGATTGTGGGGATTATTCGGGGTGTTTTGGCTTGAGTTTAATTACACTGGCTAAAAATTTGAAAACTTAACCTTGATTATGGATCAACAAAAGTCTTTAAACATCCTCTTCAGTGCCGGCGAGTCATCCGGCGACCAGCACGCTGCCAATATGTTTCTGGAACTGAAAAAACAGCACTCGGCTATCAAAGGCATAGGCATGGGCGGTTTAAAAATGGCTCAGGCAGGTATCGATATTCGCTATGACTCGGCCAATATCGCCGTTATCGGTGTGGTCGAAGTTATTCGCCATTATGGCGAAATCCGCAGAGCCTTAAAATTGATGCAGCATATTGTTGCAGCTGAGCGGCCTGATTTGCTGGTTTGTGTGGATTACAAGGAATTTAACTTTAAACTGGCGCGCTTCGCCAAACAACAGGGTATCAAAGTGTTGTTTTATGTCAGTCCCCAAGTCTGGGCCTGGCGGGCGGGGCGGGTAAAAGCTTATGGCAAGGCAATCGACATGATGGCGGTAATCTTTCCCTTTGAAACCGCCTATTATGATGCCGAGAACGTGCCGGTGCGCTACGTTGGTCATCCTTCCGTCGATAAGGTCCATCCTCAGCATGGCAAGGCGGAAGATTTCGCGAGTTTTGGGCTGGATGGGCACAAACCGGTGGTCGGTTTGTTGCCCGGCAGTCGAGCTAATGAGATCAAACGCTTGCTGCCTGTTATGTTAAAAGCAGCCGAACAACTGCAAGTCGATTTGCCTGACATCCAGTTCATATTGCCCCAGGCTGATTCTATCGCTGATGATTTGCTTGCCGATTTTTTGCAGCAGTCGCCCGTTAAAGTTACGGTAATCAAGAATCAGCCTTACGATGTTATCCAGTGTTGTAATGTCGTAATGACAAGTTCGGGCACAGCAACACTGGAAACAGCCTTGTTAACGATACCTATGGTTATTGTCTATAAGCTCGCGCCGGTCACTTACTGGCTGGGCAGGTTGCTAGTAAAAATGCCGTATATAGGCTTGCCGAATATTGTTGCGGGAAAAAAGATAGTTAATGAATTTATTCAGCATGAAGCAACAGCAGAAAATTTGGCGAAGGAAGTCAGTCGCATTTTGACCGATAAAGGGTATGTTGAGGCAATGCGTGAAAACCTGGGACAGGTTAAAGGGGAATTAGGGCAGGGCGGCGGTTCCAAAAATATGGCAGATTTGGCTTTGGAAATGTTGTCTTGATTGGCGTTTAATAGTTGGAAGCCGGAATAATGCAAAATTATATAAGCGCAACGCAAGCCTGGTTAAAAACCGTCATTATTGAATACTCAATTTGCCCTTTCGCAAAACGTGAGCAGGAACGCGGCAGCATCCATTTTAATGTCAACCAGGATACTGAGATTGAAGCTTGCTTACTGGATTTGATACTCGAATGTGACAGACTGGATAATGAAGCGGCTATTGAAACGACTTTAATCATCTATGCGAATGCTTTTGCAGATTTTGACGATTATCTGGATTTTCTTGAACTTGCCGAGAGCTTGCTGATTGAACAAGGTTATGAAGGGATTTATCAGTTAGCGAGTTTTCATCCTGACTACTGTTTTGATGGGGCAAAGCTGGATGATCCAGGAAATTATACTAACCGCTCCCCTTATCCAATGTTGCACTTATTGCGGGAAAGCAGTATCGAGCAGGCGGTAGCTGCTTTCCCGCATCCTGAAAGTATCCCGACGCGTAACCTTGCGTTAACAAAGGAATTAGGGCTTTCCAGGATGCGGTCTTTATTAGCAGCTTGTTACAATTTTGATAAATAGACAATACTTGCTAAGCAAGGCTTTCGTTACCTTCTTGAGCGACTTCATGTTCTTCGTTTAATGACTCCAGAAAAGCAATAAACCAGTTCTGGTCTCTAACAACGCTTAAATCGGGATCGTTCAGTATATCTTCAACGTCTGGCAAACTGCCTCTGTCTTTGGAATTTTCCAGGGCTTTTAAGCAGGCATGTTTATTGTTGCGCAAAGCATAAACACAAGCCAGATTATAGGAAGCGGCTCCTGCTTGAATACTGTTCGCTGTTTTAAATTGCTTTTTTGCCAAGTCATATAATTCATCCTCTTGTTTGGCATCGGTCAGCCTGGCCAAGTCCATATAGGCAACGCCTCCGTTAACCGCAGCGCCCAGATAATCTGGATTAATCAGCTGGCAAAAAGTGAACTTGGCAATAGCTTCCTGGTAAAGCTTTACCGCCTCATTGCCGGTTTTGCTTTTTGCCTGGTGCAATAACGCAAATCCCCAATTGTAAAGGGCTTCAGCCCGTATCGGGTCGTCGAGTAAAACTTCTGCATAGCCTTGGTAGGAGCGGTTAAATAATTGGTCGGCAACGTTACCCGCACATTTGCGGGCTTGTATAGTTTGCTTGATGGCTGAATCTAGTTTTGATTTCTTGCTGAAAAACTCGAAGAGCGACATGATTTATTTCTCCTGATGGGTTACTTGATGGATCGGTAATTACTAGAGCCATGCAATATTTTGTAACCTTAACATTAAATGAAAATTAAGGATAAAACTAAAAAATAAAAAACTTATGATTATGTTAACGGGTATACAGGCTGATGCTTTTTTTGCCTCCATGTCATTGATATTTATCACTCTGATTGTTTTAGATATGGAGCATTTGAATATAAATCAAAAATTAAACTGGCTATTAGGCTTTAAAGTTCTGCGCCTAAGGCAGAGATGGTCAAATCTTTTATCGAGTTTTACCTCTGCTTTTTGGATTAGTGGAGTGTTTGGTTGTGCTCGGTTTAGCTGTTTTACCAAGGATTTTTTTGCTGTGCCGGTAATCCTTTTTACCGGTAACTTTGTTGGGTGAATTTTTTTTGGGTGCGTCAATGAGCTTTAATGAAACCGGTTCATAGCCGGTATCAGCTACACGTGGAATTTGCCGCTTTAGCAACTTTTCAATTTCTGAAAGAGCATAGGCTTCCTCCGGGCAAACCAATGATAAAGCTTCACCATTTGAGCCTGCACGCCCGGTGCGGCCAATACGGTGGATATAGTCCTCGGGAACTTGGGGTAAATCAAAATTCACTACATGCGGCAGTTCGTCAATATCGAGTCCGCGTGCCGCGATATCGGTGGCAACCAATACCGATACTTTGCCGGTTTTAAAATATTCCAGCGCCTTGTTACGAGCTCCCTGGGTTTTATCACCATGTAATGCAGCGGTGCGGATGCCATCTTCAATCAATTGTTTTTCCAAGCGATCAGCACCGTGTTTGGTACGCACGAACACCAAGACCTGTTTCCAGTTATTACTGCCAATCAAATAAGACAGTAATTCACGCTTATATTCCCGACCAACACCATAAATACGCTCCGAGATATTGTCAGCGGTGGAGTTTTGCCGGGCCACTTCAACTTCGATCGGGTTGTTCAATAGCTGTGATGCCAGATTTTTTACTTCATTCGAGACTGTGGCAGAGAATAACAGGCTTTGTCGCTGTTTGGGAATCAGTGACATGATTTGTTTAATGTCGGGCAGGAATCCCATATCGAGCATACGGTCGGCTTCGTCCAGGACCAGTATTTCTACATTGGATAAGTTAATGTTTCTCTGCTTGATATGATCGATCAAGCGCCCGGGTGTTGCTACGACGATATCACAACCTCTGCGTAATAACCTTGTTTGCAGGCCGATGCTTGCACCGCCAACAATGACTTGGGTTTGCAAAGGCAAATATTTGCCGTAAGCGTTAACACTTTCATAGACTTGAGCAGCCAGTTCCCTGGTTGGGGCTAAAATAAGTGAGCGAAGCCTGCGCGGTTTTTGATGAAGGTCAGCACTTTCAACAAGACGTTGCAATAGTGGCAATGTAAAACTGGCAGTTTTACCCGTGCCGGTCTGCGCACCGGCCAAGATGTCCTTTCCATCGAGAATAAGCGGAATGGCTTTTTGCTGGATGGGAGTAGGGGTAACGTAAGCATGTTCGGCTATCGCTTTAAGGAGTTCATCGGATAAGCCGAGCTGTTCGAAAGACATTAAAACCTCTGGTTAGAAAAATTGAATGAACGGAACCTGGCGCAACGGGTGTTAGGTATTAAATCCATTTTGTTGGTAGCTCGTCCCGTTTAATGCGGTGGTGTATGCTTAATTTGGCATTAATGGTTATTGAGTTTTCGGAAATGTCTTTATTTCAGTTTTTTCTCAGACAGTAATGATCCAAAAATGTTGCATTTACAAATCCGCAGCACTCCAGATACAAACACCGCTGTCTTTTTTGATAGCTTTTAAACGCTCTTCGTGTGCGCGTAGTTCTTCGGTACTGCAGCGAGTAATCTTCAATGGCTGGCGATGGACAGATAACTGATTGATCTTTTTATGACTATCCGGTTGCTGTGGCTCGGATGAACTTTCATCCAGCAGCGAAAACTGTCCGCCCGTCATTAACAGGAACACATCGGCCAGGATTTGTGCATCCAATAATGCGCCGTGTAAATCGCGGTGGCTATTATCAATACCGTAGCGTTTGCATAGCGCATCCAGACTGTTCCTTTGTCCTGGATGCTTCTTTCTGGCAAAAGCAAGCGTATCAAATACGGTGCAGAGTTCGGTAACTATTAGCGCACCTTTATCTAAGAGTGAAAATTCATGGTTGATAAAGCCAACGTCAAAAGGGGCATTATGGATGATCAGTTCTGCACCTTTAACAAAGGCTATAAAATCTTCAACTACTTGGTGAAAACGGGGCTTGTCATCCAGGAACTGGTTGGTAATTCCATGCACGGCGATTGCGCCGTCATCTATAATCCGATCAGGATTAATGTAGACGTGGAAGCTGTTGCCGGTCAATCTGCGGTTAATCAGCTCTATGCAACCTATTTCGATGATCCTGTGCCCTTCTTGGGGGTTTAGGCCAGTAGTTTCGGTATCAAGAACGACTATGCGCTTTTTATCGGTTTGTTTATCCACACAATTGGGTTTTGTTGGGTTTATTTTTAAGCCAGTGGTTTCAGTTAGCCGAAATGAGCTAAATGGTAGTGATGGGTGGGGTCTGCTTTAGCATGTTAGCGGGAATACCATGAATTGGCAACAGAGTAAAAATGCAGTACAGCAAGTAATCTGGTTTTAGATAAGGCTGGTGCTTTATTTTTTAGTCGGTTATATACCTATGGTACTATTTTGGTGTGTGTTAGCTGCTGAATAAAAATCAAAAAAAGCCAATCAAGGTCTGTCTCCTTGATTTTGAACAATCTAAAGTCCAATCTGACCTACAGCTCGCGATGAAAAATATGACGCATACCCGTCCGGTGGTACTTTCATTTTCCGGTCATGATCCCTGCGGGGGCGCTGGGGTACAGGCTGATATTGAAACACTGGTTAGCCATCAATGCCATTCCGCCAGTGTTATTACGGCATTAACCGAGCAGGATACCAGCAATGTAAAAAAGCTTATCCCACAAACACCAGAAGCAATTATTAGCCAGGCTAACACGTTGTTGGATGATCTGCAGGTTAATGCTTTCAAAATAGGTTTAATAGGGCACCATGAAACGGCGATAGCAATTTACGCGATTTTAAAGCAATACCCGAATATTCCGGTTATTCTTGATCCGGTATTGGCGGCGGGCGGCGGTACTGAGCTGTCAAATGAGCGCCTGATTGCTACGATTGTCGATTTGTTACTGCCTTGTACCACTGTGTTGACGCCTAATAGCGAGGAAGCCCGCAAATTGTCAGGGTTTGACGATCTTAACGATTGCGGTCTGGCATTGCTGGAAAAAGGTTGCGATTATGTGCTGATTACTGGAACCCATGAATCTACGCCAGTTGTGAGTAATCAGCTGTTTCACGATAATCGTTGCTGGGATACTGTAACCTGGGACAGGTTGCCGGGCAGTTATCACGGGTCTGGTTGCACACTGGCGACCAGTATTGCCGCATTGATTGCGCATGGTCTGGAACCTGTACAGGCGGTTATGGAGGCTCAGGAGTATACCTGGAATTCATTACAAGCGGCTTATCAGCCAGGTAAAGGCCAGTATATTCCCAATCGATTTTTCTGGATGGAAGACGATATATGAATACATCACAAAACGCCCTGCATAAGTGGCGGCAAGGTGGACTTTATGCCATTACCCAGACAGAAAACAAATCTGCCGAGACTATCATTGCTGAAGTAGCCGCTGCGCTTCGAGGTGGAGCTGTTATGGTTCAATACCGCGATAAAAATCCAGTTGACGCGCCTCTTGTCGCGCGGGAGCTGATAAAAATCTGCCATCAATACAATGTACCACTCATTATAAATGATGATGTTGAACTGGCAGCGATGGTCGGGGCGGATGGCGTCCATCTTGGTAAAGAAGACGGTGTTATTGGTCAGGCAAGAAAACAGTTAGGGGTAGAAGCCATTATTGGAGTTTCCTGTTACGATTCTATCGAACGGGCAGCAGCAGCGCAGGCGCAGGGTGCAACCTATGTTGCATTCGGGCGTTTTTTCCCGTCCTTGTCAAAACCGCTGGCTGCCCCTGCTAGGATTGAAACATTAAAAAAAGCCAAGTTAGCTTTGGCTATTCCCGTTGTGGCCATAGGCGGTATCCTGCCCGGGAACGGCGGGCAGTTACTCGCTGCAGGCGCTGATTTATTAGCGGTTATCGGTGGCCTGTTCGATAATGAGCCGGAACAGTTGGCCAGAGCTTATCAGGGCTTGTTCAATTGAATAGTCTTAACTAATGGCCTGATGTTAGACTTTCGTTATTTCCTGCGGACAGCTTTTTTGGGTAGACGTACTTTAAAGAAACGCCGATTAAGTCTTTCCTGGTTTATAACAAGCGATAATCTAATGGCTCTGTCTTCTTAAAAACTGCCTGATTACGGGTGGGAAAAATCCGGTTCTTGAGGTGGCACCTTTTGCTGCAAGCAATGATAAGCCGCATTTTCATACTTAATTCTTAATGACTGGGCATTTTCATGCTCGGTAATAAATTTTTCAGCTTCAATGGCGGTCAAATCCTTCATTAAATAGGTAGCAATACAGGTGCATGACTGGTTGATCCGTCTTTCATCCGCTTCTTTATTGGTTGAATTATGAAGTTCTCTGGCGACGCATTGGGCGGCGAATTGTTGTTCAAACTTTACTTTTTCATCGTTGCTGACTTTTGCTTTCAACAAAGTATGGCTGACGGTTTCTTTTTCCGGATCTGCTTTTTTATCATCGTCATCTGAACAAGCAGAAAGCGCCAATATGATTGTCAGGCTTGCCAGGAAAGCAAAAAGATTTTTTTGGATAAAAGTGTTTTTTTTCATAAGGATATATTAAATATATTATAAATATCAAAGCTCAAGAGTTCGGTTTCGTATTCTTGATGTTGTGTCTAAAGTAATAAAAATAAAATCCCAACTCTACCACTTTGTTAAGTTTCATTCTACTTTTCTTCTATTAAATCAGCTTGATTAGTACGGAAAAAAACTGCTTTATAGCCTTTTATAAAAATCAAAATAAGATTTAACGGCTTAGTTAGCACAACAGTTTTTTTGAGAAAAAAACTAAGTCAATAAAAAGTTACGATTTTAGTGCTACAGAAAATACTGTAACTGACAGTATAATACAGAGTTATTTTTTAACAGTTTTAGGTGTGGTTTATGCAAATTATTCAGGAAGCGCTTACGTTTGATGACGTTTTATTGGTGCCTGCGCACTCGACTGTACTGCCACACGAAGTAGAAACAAAAACACAGCTTACGCGTGGCATTGCTCTTAACATCCCCCTGGTTGCGGCGGCGATGGATACGGTTACTGAAGCGAGGCTTGCAATTGCAATTGCTCAGGAGGGCGGCATTGGTATTATTCACAAGAATATGACTGCCGATCAGCAAGCGCGTGAGGTTCGTACAGTAAAAAAATATGAGAGCGGGGTGATTAAAGATCCCATTACGGTTTCGCCAGATGTGAGCATACGCGATGTTATAAAATTAACTCGCGCTAAAAATATTTCAGGCGTGCCGGTAGTGAATGGCGATGAATTGGTTGGCATTGTCACAAGTCGCGATTTACGATTTGAAACCCGCTTTGATGAGCCTGTATCGAAAATAATGACGCCGAAGGAGCGCTTGATTACGGTAAATGAGAATGCAGACCGCAAAGAGGCAATTGCCTTGTTGCACAAACATCGCATTGAAAAAGTGCTGGTGGTCAATGATGCTTTTCATTTACGCGGTATGATTACTGTGAAAGATATTCAAAAAGCCAAGGACTATCCGCAAGCCTGCAAAGACGAGCAGGAAAGGTTGCGTGTTGGTGCGGCTGTCGGTACCGGTTTTGAAACAGAGGAGCGGGTTGCGGCATTGGTTGCTGCTGGCGTGGATGTGATTATCGTTGATACGGCACATGGTCATTCGCAGGGAGTCCTGGATAGGGTAAGCTGGATAAAACAGCATTTTCCTGAGGTTCAGGTTATCGGTGGCAATATTGCTACGGCTGCTGCGGCGCTGGCATTAGTTGAAGCGGGAGCCGATGGAGTTAAGGTCGGGATAGGTCCTGGCTCTATCTGCACGACACGTATCGTGGCGGGTGTTGGTGTGCCGCAAATTACTGCAATCAGTGATGTGGCTGATGCGTTGAAAGGCACGGGTATACCATTGATTGCTGATGGAGGTATCCGTTATTCGGGTGATGTCGCTAAAGCACTTGCAGCAGGAGCACATTCGGTTATGCTGGGCGGCTTGTTTGCGGGTACGGAAGAAGCGCCAGGCGAGGTTGAGTTGTTTCAGGGGCGGTCTTATAAATCCTACCGCGGTATGGGTTCTTTAGGCGCGATGGCACAGCAGCAAGGCTCCAGCGACCGCTATTTTCAGGAAGATGTCGATTCGGTTGAGAAACTGGTGCCGCAAGGCATTGAAGGTCGGGTGCCGTACAAAGGCAGTCTGCTTGCGGTGATTCATCAATTGGTTGGTGGTATTCGGGCAAGTATGGGTTACACAGGTAACCGAACCATTGCCTTGTTACATGAGCAAGCCCAGTTTGTACGGGTAACCAGTGCCGGTATGAGAGAAAGTCATGTCCATGATGTGACGATTACCAAAGAAGCCCCTAATTATCGGGCAGAATAAATTATTAACATACGATGACAGAGGAACGAACCTGCGCAGATTTTTTATAAGTTGATCTGCGTTTAATTGGTTTGAACCGATGTCATTGCTGTGCCATTTCCCAGTAGCTAAATCCAGAATACCATTGTGAATCGATCTGCAAATATCCATACCCATAAAATTCTTATTGTTGATTTCGGATCACAATACACCCAGCTAATTGCGCGCCGTATTCGGGAAATAGGTGTTTATTGCGAGATATATTCCTGTGAGTGCAGCGAGGCGGAAGTTAAAAACTTCGCACCCAACGGAATTATTTTATCGGGTGGCCCAGATACGGTAACCAGCGGAGATACCCCTCGCGCCACGCAAGTAATTTTTGAATTGGGTGTTCCAGTGCTGGGCATTTGCTACGGAATGCAGACTATGGCTGCACAAATGGGCGGCAAGGTTGAAAGTTCTAATCATCGGGAATTCGGTTACGCACAGATTCGTGCGCGTGGGCATTCAAAATTATTAGCGGGTATAGAAGATCATCTGTCAGCGGAAGGCTTCGGCTTACTGGATGTCTGGATGAGTCATGGCGACCGTGTTGTTGAATTGCCGCAAGGATTCAAGCTGATAGCAAGTTCAGAAGGTGCGCCGATTGCCGGTATTGCGAATGAAGATAAGGCTTTTTACGCGCTACAGTTTCATCCTGAAGTCACCCACACCAAACAAGGAGGAAGAATCCTGTCCCGGTTTGTGCTGGATATTTGCGGTTGTGAAGCGCTTTGGACAGCCAACAATATTATTGAAGACAGTATAAATGCCGTTCGGGAACGGGTCGGTAGCGACCATGTTGTGCTGGGTTTATCCGGTGGTGTTGACTCATCGGTGGTTGCGGCCTTGTTGCATAAAGCCATCGCCGATCAATTAACCTGTGTTTTTGTTGACACCGGTTTATTGCGTTTACATGAAGGCGATCAGGTGATGGCGATATTTGCCGAACATTTGGGCGTTAAAGTGATACGCGTTAATGCAGAACAGCGTTATCTGGATGCCTTAAGGGGTATTAACGATCCCGAACAGAAGCGAAAAATCATTGGTAATCTGTTTGTAGAAATTTTTGATGAAGAAGCCGGAAAAATAACCGATGCGCTTTGGCTGGCACAAGGCACCATTTACCCTGATGTTATAGAATCGGCGGGATCTAAAAGCGGCAAGGCGCATCTGATTAAATCCCATCACAATGTCGGTGGTTTGCCGGAAAATATGCTTCTGAAGCTGGTTGAGCCGCTACGCGAATTATTTAAAGATGAGGTAAGGAAACTAGGTGTGGAATTGGGATTACCGGCTGACATGGTTTACCGTCATCCTTTTCCTGGTCCAGGTTTGGGGGTGAGGATTTTAGGTGAAGTTAAAAAAGAGTACGCCGATTTATTACGTCAGGCCGATGCTATTTTTATTGAAGAACTTTATCGTCATGATCTCTATAACAAAGTAAGTCAGGCATTTGCGGTATTTTTGCCGGTCAAGTCGGTTGGCGTGATGGGTGATGGTCGACGTTATGATTATGTTATTGCCATACGCGCCGTTGAAACTATTGATTTTATGACCGCCAGATGGGCGCACCTGCCTTATGAATTTCTTGACCTGATTTCACGCCGCATTATTAATGAAGTACCCGGTATTTCGAGGGTAGCTTATGATATTTCCGGTAAGCCGCCTGCAACTATCGAATGGGAGTAAGCCAGGAGAATGATGAGGCATGGATGCGCTATGCTATCAGGTTGGCGCAAAGAGCTGAGCAACAGGGCGAAGTTCCAATAGGGGCAATAATTGTTAAGGATAATGAATGTATTGCCGAAGGCTGGAATGTACCGATAGCAAGCCATGATCCCACAGCACACGCCGAAGTTGTGGCATTGCGCAAGGCCGGCGCCGAAATTCAAAATTACCGGCTTTGTGATACCACTCTCTATGTGACGTTAGAACCCTGTGTAATGTGCATGGGGGCTATTAGTCACGCGCGAATCAATCGCTTGGTTTTCGGGGCGTTTGACACCAAGCGTGGCGCCGTTTGTAGTGTATTGAACCTGACGGATGCCGGCTTCTTAAATCATAGGGTTAGCTGGAGCGGCGGCGTTCTGGAAACAGAATGCTCAGATATATTAAAAGAGTTTTTCCGCGCCAGACGCTGATAGCTTCCCTTTGTAAATAAATAGCTTTAAGACTGCCGCAATTGTTTGTAAGCATTAATTAACGCATTTGTTGAGCAATCATGGCTAGTGATGATTGTGTCGTTCTGAAGCTCCGGCAAGATGACTTTTGCCAGTATTTTTCCTAATTCAACACCCATCTGGTCAAATGAATTGATGTTCCAGATAACGCCCTGAACAAAGATTTTATGTTCATAAAACGCAATTAATGATCCCAATGTTTTTGGAGTCATTTTTTTGAACAGAAAGGAGTTTGAAGGTTTGTTACCCTCAAATACTTTTGAGGCAACCAAAACGCTGTCCTCTTGCTCTTCTGGAGTCAGCGTTTTTTTAACTTCCTCAAGCGTTTTTCCTTTCATTAAAGCTTCCGGTTGTGCAAGAAAATTGGAAACCAAAATGTCGTGGTGCTCGGGCAGATCGTAATGGCTGTTTGCTGCTACCAGAAAATCGCATGGAATCAGTTTGGTGCCTTGATGGATAAGCTGGTAGAAAGCATGTTGTCCGTTAGTGCCTTGCTGCCCCCAGATAATCGGCCCCGTGCTGTAATTGATTTTTTCGCCTTGAAGATCGACACTCTTGCCATTACTTTCCATGTCGCCTTGTTGCAGGTAATCGGCGAAGTAACGCAGGGAATAATCGTAGGGCAACAGGACATGGGATTCAGCGTTAAAAAAATTGTTATACCATATCCCAAGCAAGCCCATAATTACCGGGATATTCTGTTCAAAAGGAGTGTTACGGAAGTGTTCATCGGCCTCAAACGCACCTTGCAATAATTCTTCAAAATTATCCATGCCTATGTATAGTGCAATAGATAACCCGACAGCTGACCAGAGTGAAAAACGCCCACCCACCCAATCCCACAACTCGAACATGTTATTGGTGTCTATGCCAAATTTAACAACATTCTTTGCATTGGTTGAAATTGCAACAAAGTGTTTGGCGATTGCCGCAGGATCCTTTGCTTGGTCAAGGAACCAGCGACGCGCAGATTGAGCATTAACCATTGCTTCCTGCGTGTTAAAAGATTTCGAGGCGATAATGAACAAGGTCGTTTCCGGGGATAATGGGTTCAGTGTTCCAAGCAGATCCGCCTGATCGATATTTGAAACAAAGTGAACTTTTAATGTCTCTGAACTATAAGGGTTAAGTGCTGCAGAAACCATTTTAGGGCCCAGGCTGGAACCGCCGATGCCGATATTCACGATGTTAGTAATGGCTTTGCCGGTATAGCCCTTCCATTCTCCTGAGCGCACTGACGTACAAAAAGCGCGCATCTTTGCCAGTACCTTGTTGATTTCCGGCATAACGTTTTGGCCGTCAACATAAACGGGCTGGTTGCCTCTGTTACGCAGAGCGGTGTGCAGGACGGCGCGATGTTCTGTGGTATTGATAATCGCACCAGAGAACATGGCATTGATTTTATGTTTAAGCTCAGACTGGTCGGCAAGATTGGTCAGTAAGGACAGGGTTTGTTCCGTTATCCGGTTTTTAGAATAGTCAAAAAGAATGTCATTAAACTGTATTGAAAACTTATCGTAACGGTTATTGTCTTCGGCAAAGGCGTCACGCAGAGAATAGTTTTGGATGGCATCAAAGTGGTTTTGTAATGCAATCCAGGCTTCTGAAGTCGTCAATGATGACATGTTTGAGGTTCCGTTTATATAAAAAATGGCTTAAGTCTACGAAAAGGCGGACGGGATAGCAATAGAACAATAAAAAGCATTGGCTTTGTTTTTAACGTGCCGAATAATAGTGTGCTTTTCATCAATTCCTTTATTTGAATAGTCTGATGTGCTAGAGTTGGTAGTTGCTATCGAACGATAATATAGCAAATAAAGCTTATTTTAGTTAGCTAAAACCTTAAAGAGCGTAATATTTTATAATAATAATCTATCAAGACAGGAAGGTATTATGAACACCGCATATATTTTAAAAAAGGGTTTACTGGGACTTTTGGGATTGCTTTTTTCTGCATCGTTATGGGCACATGGCGGTGCCGCGGGTACCGATACTGACCAATGCAAATTCGAATTGGAGCCAACACATTGGCTACATTACACCGCTTATCAACCTAACGCGTTTCCCGCTGAAGATTTCTGCGCCAAGCTTCCACGCGCAAACGAACTTACTTTGCTTGTTTTCGATTATCAGGATATGAAATACAGAAACAGCACCGTTGAGTTCGAAGTGACAAAAGAACCTGAAGGTACTCGTGTATTTTTTCTCCCTGGAGCAAAACATAAAAAAGGGACCGTTGAGTTAAGGCTGCCAAATGGTGTACCGGAAGAGGGCAGTTACCTGATTCACATCACCTTGATCCCAGATCAAGGTGATCGGTTAGATGCCCATATGAGTTTTAAAGCAGGTGGTGGGGAACAGGTTAAGAAAAGTGGCTTGTTGTTGTATGTGTTTTTTGCATTTGCAGGTTTATATTTGCTGTACCTCTCACATGCAGGCGTTAAGCGTAAAGTCGATGAAACTATAGCAAAGATTAAAGGCTGAAAAATAGCCTTGTTGGCAGTTAACAGATATTAAGGTACATTGATTTTTATCGAACAAATACGGAGACAAAATAATGGTGAAGTTATTATCGATTGGGGTACTGGTTTTTCTGTTTTCTGCCCCCGCTATGGCGGTAGACTATGAAGAGCATAACGGTATGCTCATGGATCACGGCGACGGTCACTTGATGGACATGGCGGGTGGTATGGTCATGGGCCAAAATACTGATACGTTGCCGGGAGGATGCGATAGTATCTCAGAGACCAAAGAAATTACCGTTCATGCAGGTCATAAATACGCCGAAAAATTTCCAGGCAGAATGTTTGCATTCGATACCCAGGAGTTTAATTTCAAACCCTGCACTAAGCTGACTGTACATTTTGTCAATGAAGATAATGTTCGCCATCAATGGATGATGCATGGATTACCCAAGTATTTATATCCCAAAGGGATGTTTCATTTGGAAGCGTCAGGTCCTGCAAAAATTTCCGGTACCTTGATTCTGCCGCCTGGCGATAAAACCTACCTTGTGCATTGCGATATTGCCCAGCACATGGAGAAAGGCATGAAAGCTCAGTTAAAAGTCGGCAAAGGCGACGGCGATCTGTCCAGTATTCCGGGAGTGACAGCTTATGTCATCCCCGATGATTACAAAATAGGCTTGTCTGAACTGGAAGCTATCGCTGAACAGGTAGTTGAAGCTCCTGTTGCTGCTGCGATTGCTCCTGCAGTAACGATCCAGCAACAAAAAGAAGACTCTATAGTATCTGGCGTTACTGTAATCGGTTTGGCAATAGGTTTGCTTCTTGCTCCCTTTCTTGCCAATAAATTTAAAGGTAAGAGCCTGTCCGAGATCATCGCTTATATCTTCGAGCTTTTACGTGCAGGAATTGATGTTGTTGTGAATTTGTTAGTAGCCTTGGTCAAGCTGTTTTATTCGGGTAAAAATAAAATATTACCTGGAAGATGAGTAATGTGTGCTCTGTGGGCTTTTTCTACAGGGCGTTATAGTACAGGCAAAGCTATTGATTGAATTATCAGGGCTGTTTATCAGTGCATTTATATCATCAACAATTGCTCCAGGCGGCTCTGAAGCAGTTTTGGCTTACATGGTAACGCAAGGCCAATATAAAACTGAACATCTGATTTTGCTGGCAACTATAGGTAATACCTTAGGTGCTATGACAACATGGGCGTTGGGTGTTTTTGCGGCAAAAAAATTTCCTGTTGCTGAACTACTATCTGAGCAAAAACAGAAAGCTCTTAAGGTTGTAAAAAAAATAGGTGTTTGGGCATTGTTTTTTAGCTGGTTACCAATCGTTGGCGATGTTTTGTGTTTTGCCGGTGGATGGCTCAAGTTACCATTGTTAGCTTCTTTTTTAGTAGTATTTTTAGGTAAGTTTGGCAGATATGCTGTGATAGCATGGTTGTTCGTTTAGCAACAGAATAAAAAATCAAAGAAACCTCTATGCTACGCCATTTTCCACAGATCGATGTTGTATATCCCCATAAAAAGCGCGATTACTTTATCGCGGCCTTTACTTTTTTTTGTGTAGCCGTCTGCTTAATCAGTGACGCCAGCGCCAACATGGAAAAGCAAAATGCCTTGGGTGTTGCCGGTTGGGTCTTTCTGGCTGGTCTGCTGATTGGCGAAAATAAAGAAGTCAGGATACAAGTAGTGATTGCTGTTATTTTTGCGACTATCGGTGAGCATTTTGCCTCGCCTTATATGGGCGGATACACTTATCGTTTTAGCAATGTACCTGCCTATGTGCCGCCCGGGCATGGCATGGTTTATTTAACTGCCGTTGCGTTGGCGCGTTCTGGCTTGTTTTTAAGATATGCGCGGGAAATCGCTACCCTAGTTGTTCTGGTATGTGGCGCCTGGTCTATTTGGGGAATCAGTGGCTATGCAAAGCAGGGTGATTCAGTTGGCGCGTTATTGTTTTGTGTATTTTTAGTCTATCTTTTTAAAGGCCGCTCACCCATGGTGTATCTTGCGGCTTTTTTTATAACCACATGGCTGGAGCTAATCGGCACAGCTGTTGGAACCTGGAAATGGGCAAGCATTGATCCTGTCTTAAGTCTGCCTCAGGGTAATCCACCTAGCGGCGTTGCCGCTTGGTATTGTCTGGTTGATGCGGTAGCCATCGGCGGAGCACCAATAGCATTTAATACTATAAGCAGTGTGCGCTATTGGTATAAATCTTCGAGAACCCGAAAGATTATTATCAGGGATGAGGGCATGAACAGGGAAGAAATTTAATACCAAATACCGGCCCTATGAAACTGGTTTAATACTTTTGTAACAGCGTCGGCAGTTCGTGCCTGGCATCTTTTCGATATACTGAATCAACAATAAAGGTGAACAAAATGCAACGTCGTGATTTTATAAAATTAAGTGTAACCAGTCTTGGTGCGAGCATCGTTATACCGTCTATAGCATTGGCTGAAAATGACAAGGCGATAAAAGCTGGTAGCGATATTTATTATACAAAAGACGATCCCGGTCGTTGGAGTGGTAAAGTTGCAACCCATTTACCCAATATCGACATCGAAAAAACGGATGGAAAAATAACTGTAAAAGTCGTAACTGCGCATGAAATGAAAGGTTATGAGCATTACATCGTCAAACATGTTTTGTTGGATCAGAACTATAAGTTTTTAAATGAGTATTTATTCGATCCAATAAAGGAAAAGGCCGCAATATCAACGTTTACTCTGGAAAACTACAGCGGCTCGCTGTATGTGCTGAGTATGTGCAATAAGCATGATGTTTGGTTGAATTCTGCGAAAGCGTAAGCTTTTCTTTGAAATCCAGATACGGTAATGCTGCACGTATTAAGTTAAAATCTAATTCATTATTTCTGAGCGTTAGATTTGTTAGCTAATCTATGTAATTGGTAGTTTCCGCTGGTATTTTGGTTGCCCACAAAACTTTTATATGGAGACAGCCGTTCTGTACTCTGCTTAAGCATTCTTCATGCAAATTTCACTACATTCTCTTTTATTCAAATACTGTTTTATAACCATTAATGATTAGCTGCTAAGATGAAACTGAATTTGGGTTGCGGTAATAAAAAAAAGTTTGGTTTTATTGGTGTTGATTCATTCCCTTGTGCGGCCGCTGATATTATTGCAGATATAACGGTCAGGCTTCCTTTCGAAGATTGTTCTGTTGACGAGGTCTGGATGGATAATGTTATAGAACATATCCATAATATTCCTGATTTAATGAAAGAAATTCAAAGGATTTCTAAAAATGGTGCATTGGTTACCATTTTCACGCCGCATTTTGCCAGTGCAGCCTCTTGGCGTGACCCGACTCATGTTCATCATTTGTCGTATTTTTCCATGGATCATTTTGAAAAAAAAGGCGTTCAGCATTATACCGGCGGAGGTTTTAAAGTTCTGGAACGAAGGCTTTCATTTGGTGGGCTTATGGGTAATGTTGGGCGTTTGATTTTTACAATCAGCCCTAAAAAATATGAGTCTACATGGTGTTTTATTTTCAGACCCAGTACGCTTAAATTTGTAATGGTAGTCAATAAATAAGTAGCGGTATCCAGGTCTAGGGTGTGTTCAATTCGGTCAAAAGGTTGTGCAGATGACTAAGGCAAGCTTAAGTGTAGTAATTATTACTAAAAATGAAGAGGACAACATCCGTGGCTGCCTGGAGTCGGTTTCCTGGGCAGATGAAATAATCATTGTTGATTCGGGCAGTGAAGATGAAACGCTCGTTATCTGTAAGGAATACACGGATAAAATCTTCACCTATAAAGAGTGGAAGGGCTTTGGTTTCCAGAAAAATCTTGCATTGCAGCAAGCCACGAAAGATTGGGTGTTATCGCTTGACGCCGATGAAAGAGTTACCAGCATCTTGCGAGCAGAAATTGAAAATACCATTAGTAATTCGGCTTGTTCGGCATTTTCAATACCAAGGCAAGCCTATTTTTTAGGCCAAGTGATGAAGCACGGCGGCTGGTGGCCGGATTATGTTGTTAGATTATTCCGTCGCGGTGCGGGTGTTTTTAGTGAAGACATTGTCCATGAGCGGGTCATTGTTAACAGTCCTGTACTAAAAATAACAACGCCTCTGCTTCATTACAGCTACATGAATTTAGACCAGTTAATGAACAAAATGAATGCTTATTCCTCAGCCGGTGCGGATAAAGCTTATCGACAAGGTAAAAACAGCAATTTATTAAAAGCGATTGTTAAAGCCAAATGGACTTTTTTCAGGGCCTATTTCCTGCGTTTGGGGTTTTTGGATGGACAAGCAGGCTTTATCGCTGCGTTCAGTAAAGCAGAAGAAACCTATTACCGCTATTTGAAATTAAGCTATATACAAAAACACTAGCTTAATTGAACGGATTTGGCGGCCTTGCCAAAGCATACACTCATTGATTTTTCCAAAAGAAGAAATGCATATTACCTTAATTCGCCAACGTTATAATCCTTATGGCGGTGCCGAGCGATTTCTTAGTCGTGCATTGAGCGCGCTCAATAACACGGATATAAAAGTAAGTCTGTTAGCCAGGGAATGGGAAGCGATTAACGCGATTGATTTTGTTCGTTGCAATCCATTTTATGTGGGTCGTCTTTGGCGTGATTGGAGTTTTGCCCGAGCAGTATGTCAGCAAATTAAAGTTTTAAAGCCCGATCTGGTGCAAAGTCATGAGCGTGTTGAATGCTGCGACATTTATCGTGCCGGCGATGGTGTACACAGAGTCTGGCTTGAACAAAAAGCCAGAAATCAGTCCTGGTTGGCACAACTGCTGGTTCGTTTTAGTCCTTACCATCGATATACTCAAAGAGCAGAACAACGGCTTTTTGAAAGCCCGAGGTTACGAGCGGTTATTTGTAATTCAAATATGGTCCGCACCGAGATTCTGCAATATTTCAGGATTGATCAATCCAAGCTGCATGTCATTTATAATGGTGTAGATACAGCACGGTACCATCCTGAGATCAAGCGGCAACAACCTGACTTAAGAAAGCATTGGGGAATTCCTAATGAGGCTACTTTATTCCTGTTTGTTGGTTCCGGGTTTGAACGTAAGGGATTGTTGCAGGTACTCAACGCATTCAGTTTTTTGCCGGAAAATTGCTGTTTGTTAGTTGTCGGTTATGACAAGCGAGAGCATTTTTACCGTCAAGAAGCCGAGCGTTTGGGTATAGCCGGACGCGTCAGGTTTTTAGGACCGCAAAAGGAGGTTATACCTTGCTATGCTGTTGCCGATGTTTTTGTGTTACCTACGCTTTATGATCCTTTTCCCAATGTGGTTTTGGAAGCTATGGCTTGTGGTTTACCTGTAATTACCAGTGTCAAGTCAGGAGCTGCCGAAATTATTACTGACTATGAAACCGGCTTTGTCTGCGATGCGTATGATCTCGAAAAATTGCAGGAAGTTATGCAAGTTCTTAGTGAAAAAAAGGTTGCTGAAAGAATGGGCAGGCAAGCAAGAGTTGTGGCGGAAAACTATGATTTGAACAAAATGGCTGCAAATTTAACTTCGTTATATAAAACTTTAGTAAGCACAATATGAAAATAGTCCATACGGAAGCGTCTCTAGGCTTTGGCGGTCAGGAATTACGAATTCTTAACGAAGCCGATGGCTTGAAAGAGCGAGGTCATGATTTAACCCTGATTTGTCCAGAAGAAGCCGAAATATACCGAATTGCAAAGAGTAGGGGGCTAAGTGTTGTTGCCATGCCTATTGGTAAAAAGCGCCTTTCAGGTGTAATCGCGCTTCGCGACTGGATAAAGCTTCATCAGCCGGATGTTATTAATACTCACAGTTCAGCAGACTCCTGGCTGGTCGCTTTAGCAACCCGGTTTATGAAGAATCGACCTGCGGTGGTACGAACCCGCCACATATCAGCGCCTGTTGCAAATAATATAACCAGTCGATGGTTGTACACAGAATCTTGTGACCACGTTGTTACGACCGGTGAAAAATTGCGTCAGACTTTTATTACCGTAAACGGCTACCCTTCTTCACATGTTACATCAGTGCGCACCGGTATTGATCTTTCCCGGTTTACGCCTGGCGATAAACGCAAAGTTCGAGATCAATTGGGGTTGAACGAGAGTGACCTGATTATTGGTATAGTCGCAACATTAAGGAGCTGGAAAGGACATAGCTATTTAATCGACGCTTTCTCAAATTTGCCGCGTGAAAAGGGGCTGAATCTGCTGATTGTTGGTGATGGTCCACAAGAGAAAACATTGAAGCAGAAAGTCGCTGATTTGCAACTAAGTGAAAATGTTATTTTCACTGGTCGTCAGGATAATGTTGAGGATTGGATGCAGGCGATGGATATTTTTTGTCTCCCCTCTTATGCCAACGAAGGGGTGCCGCAATCTTTAATGCAGTCACAAGCATGTGGAATCCCTGCTGTTACAACGCTTGTCGGCAGTATTGACGAGGCTATTGTGCCCGACCAAACAGCATTAGTCGTGTTGTCTAAAGATATCAGCTCATTAGAGCAGGCGCTCAAAGCATTATTGGTGGACAAAAATAGACGTGCTCAAATGGGAAGCGCAGCGGCCACTCATGCCCATGAGAGTTTTTCAAATGAAGTTATGCTGGATAAAATGGAAGCTATTTTCAAGAGTGTCGTGTTGTGATTGGTAGTTTGATGCGAGACCACCAAAGACCAATTATCAGTACGCTTAATATGCCGTGTTCATGATGCAGCGTGGTGTTAAATAGACCATTAATTAGAATGACTTGCATTGTACCAAAGGCGGCTAGCCAAAGTAGCCAATAAATGGGTTCATTTTCAAGCTTAGGCCTGTAGCGGTATAAAAAATAACAGATAGTCAGCAAATTAAAAAAAATTACGCTAACCCCAATTATTCCTTGTTCAGCCAGAGTATTAAAATAAAGGCTGTGTCCATGAGGGTAGGGAAGGTAAAGTTTGTCGGTGTACGTTTTGTTTTCTTCGTTCAGCCAATGTGCCTGTTTTTCCTGCGTTGCCTGACTAAAATTCTTAATTCCCAAACCAAAGACTGGATTATGCCTCCAGATAAGCAATGCACTATTCCATATTTTTATGCGTTCTGATAATCCACCACTACCGGAAGAAGTCTCCGACAGTGTTTTTTGTACAATTGATGTTTTGCTAAGATAAAGTTCGCTCGATATTAAAACGGAAGCCAGCAGAAATAATACTAACGGAGTTTTCGATTTTTTTATCCATATTAGTCCATAGGTTATCGTTATGATTAGCATTGCCAGAGTTGATCCCCTGCTGTCAGAAATTATAACTAACGAACCCAAAATCAATACAATCGTAATAAACAGAAGTCTTTTAACCCAAAGATCAGTTGGTTTTTGAGTAAGAGAAAACGCTAAAGCAAGCGCATAGTTTATACACAGGTAAATAGAGGAATGGTTAACATGGCCTACGGAATTCAATTCTAAAGCGTTTTTCTGATGGGTATATAACAGCCAGACACTTACTGATGATGCCAAAAGCGAAGAGATAATCACAGAAATTAATAGGGTGCCCATTTCCTTGTCATTAAATTGACAGTGTTTCAAGCAAAAAAGAAATAAAGGTATTAACATCGCATTTACAGCACCTCCCCATTCTTTATTCTGAATCCCCGCAAACTTGGCAACAATGAAGCCTACTATGATCCAGCTAAAAAGCAGGTAATCTGCAACGGTAATTTGTTTAAGCGATAAAATAGTCCGCTGTGTTGCTAAAAAAATAATAATAAACAAAACCAAGAAGATGGTTTTAGGTGCTTCCAATGACGGAAGCGCGAGAATCATTAATATTAATAGAACCCTAAGTATTTGTTTTGATTCAATGTCGAGAAACGAAGCCAAAAAACATTTCATTTTAGATTGATGCATCATAATTAAAGCGGTTTTGGAAACTAAGACTAACCTGATAAAGGTTTAGAGCTCCTAGTTAAACGATTTGTATCTTAATGTCAGGTTCAGTGAAACAGTATTTTGGTTCTGATGGAATACGGAAAGGTTTCTCGCGGCGTTCATTGTGAATTGTTGCCGATTACATCGAAAACAGCACCTACTATTGTAAGCGGATTCACCGTAGAAAAACTAGCGCTAATGAAGTTCAAACAAAGCCGTGATAGCGTAAAAATGCACACTTGTCTTGTTAGTGTATGGTTATAGTTAATGACAGTGAAGCCATATATTTTGATTATCCTGACAAATTCTATATTTTTGCAAAGTTTTTAGGTTAAAATAGCGGGCTTTGGAAGCTGGACGAGTGAAGAATAATGGTAGCTTATAAAAAGCAACATCCTTTGACTTTGAGTTACCTGCAAATATCCGGCCTGTTTTATCAAAACCGATGGTTTACAGCCACCGCGGTCTTAGGTTTAACTGACTGCGGTTTATAATATGTAGCCATTCGCCTCAGTCTTACTACCCTGAGTTAAAGCTCAAGGCTAGTCACCGCAACAACTTTTTATGCCCCAATTTTCAGGTTAAAAAATGAGAGTAAAAACATGACAGATTTATCGCATTACAGAAACATTGGTATCTTCGCTCACGTGGATGCCGGGAAGACAACGACTACTGAGCGAATCTTAAAGCTCACTGGCAAGATCCATAAAATCGGTGAAGTGCATGATGGTGCAGCGACTACTGATTTCATGGAGCAGGAGCAGGAGCGTGGAATTACGATTCAGTCCGCTGCAACAACCTGTTTCTGGAAGGATCATCGTTTTAATATCATTGATACACCTGGACACGTTGACTTTACTATTGAAGTTTACCGTTCACTTAAAGTGCTTGACGGCGGTATTGGTGTTTTCTGTGGTTCTGGCGGCGTGGAGCCTCAATCAGAAACCAACTGGCGTTATGCAAATGATTCTGAAGTAGCCCGTGTTATTTATATCAATAAACTTGATCGTATCGGTGCTGATTTTTACCGTGTAGTCAAGCAGGTTGAAGATGTGCTTGGAGCCCACCCGTTGGTGATGACGTTGCCTATTGGCAGGGAAGACCAGTTCAGTGGAGTCGTGGATGTGCTCACTCGCAAAGCCTGGATATGGGATGATTCCGGCGACCCGATGAACTACGAAATCAAGGATGTACCTGCTGACATGGTGGTTGATGTCGAAAAATGGCGCGAAAAATTGATCGATCAAGTTGCCGATCAGTTTGACGATGTCATGGAAAAATATCTTGAAGGTGAAGAACCCGATATAGACACTATAAAACGCTGTATACGCAAAGGTACGATTAACCTGGATTTCTTCCCGACTTTCTGTGGTTCGTCTTTCAAAAACAAGGGCGTACAGCTGGTGCTGGACGGGGTGGTTGATTACCTGCCTAATCCAACCGAAGTTAAGCCACAGCCTGAAGTGGATCTGGAAGGTAACCCAACGGGTAATTTTGCTATCGTTGATGCCAATAAACCGCTTCGTTCCTTAGCATTTAAAATTATGGATGACCGTTTTGGTGCATTGACGTTCTTGCGTATTTACTCCGGAAAGCTGGAGAAAGGCACTTCAGTACTCAACACGTTTACCGGCAAAACCGAGCGTATTGGTCGAATTGTTGAAATGCATGCGGATGCCCGGAACGAGCTCGACTCAGCACAAGCAGGCGACATCGTTGCTGTTCTGGGTATGAAGAATGTGCAGACGGGGCATACGCTGTGCGATCCAAAATTCCCCGCAACTTTGGAGCCGATGGTTTTCCCTGATCCTGTTATTTCGCTTGCAATCACTCCTAAAGATAAAGGTGCTTCTGAAAAGATGGGTATTGCTTTGGGCAAAATGATCCAGGAAGACCCTTCTTTCCATGTTGAGACGGATGAAGATAGCGGTGAGACTATCCTGAAAGGTATGGGTGAGTTACATCTTGATATTAAAGTCGATATTCTTAGACGTACGCACGGTGTTGACGTCATTGTTGGTAAACCACAGGTTGCTTATCGCGAAACCATCACTAAGCGTGTTGAAGACGAGTATACCCACAAGAAACAATCAGGTGGTTCAGGACAATACGGCAAAATCAACTATATTATTGAGCCGGGCGAGCCAGGTAGCGGCTTTGCATTTGAATCTGCAGTAACCGGTGGTAACGTACCAAGAGAATATTGGCCAGCTGTTGAAAAAGGCTTTAAAAGTATGCTTGATAAAGGTGTGCTGGCAGGTTTCCCGTGTCTGGACTTTAAAGTTATTTTGACCGATGGTGCTTTTCACGCAGTGGATTCGTCAGCTATTGCTTTTGAAATCGCAGCTAAGGCAGCCTTCCGCCAGTCTATTCCAAAAGCCGGCCCACAATTGATCGAGCCGATTATGAAGGTTGATACGTTTACTCCATCGGATCATGTCGGTGACGTTATCGGCGACTTGAATCGTCGTCGCGGCATGATCAAATCTCAAGATCCTGGCGTCACTGGCGTGCGCATCAAGTCTGATGTGCCTTTGAGCGAAATGTTTGGTTATATTGGGGATTTGCGTACGATGACTTCGGGACGTGGACAATTCTCAATGGAATTCTCGCATTATCTGCCGTGCCCAAAGAACGTGGCTGAAGAAGTTATCAAAGAAGTTAACGAACGTAACAAAAAGAAGTAGAGTTTGGCCATTCATTGTAGCCGGGCGATGAACTTGCCCGGCTACAATTGGTTTATCTGCGACACATTGATGGCTGATGAGTTATCGGGTTCTCTTTTTTGTCAGCGAAAAGGTTTTTTGTAAAAGCCCTTCCTGATAGTATTTGTTGGGATCAATGCCCCAGTCCTCACCTCTTACGACATTCTTAATGGTATAGACCTCTCCTTTACGGTCATTGACCATTTCCGACAGGTCGATAAGCTGTTCTGAGACCGGATTTTTTTCTTCATCCAGAATAAGAATAATTTTAGGTCGAAGCTTCATTTCTTCATTGACTTCAACAACAATTCCTATTGCCCCGTTGGTCATTATTACAATACAGCCGGGCGGATAAACACCAAGGCTCTCAATAAATTTAGTGACTAAATGCTTGTCTAGCTGAGTTCCTGCACTTTCAGCCATGATTTGCGTGGCTTCAAGATGGGTTCTGCCTGATTGATATACCCTGTTACTGGTTATAGCGTCATAAGCATCAACTATGCCGATAATTTTCGCAAAATCCGAGATACCTGTGGGTTTTATTTGGCGAGGATAGCCTTTGCCGTCCAGGCGTTCATGATGGGTTAGGGCGGTTTCCATCACGCTGGCGTGCATATAATCACTGGATCTTAGTATTTCATAACCAAGAGTGGTATGTGTTTGTATAATTTGCTTTTCTTCATCGCTCAATTTGTCGGGTTTGTTGAGTATTTCAACTGGAATTAGCATTTTTCCAATATCATGCATCATGCCGCAAAGTCCCAGAATGTTTAATTTATCTTCGGGAAGATTGATATGTCGTCCAAGGACTATCGCTAAAACAGAAACATTAAGGCTGTGTTGTACCGTGTATTCGTGCTTGTTTTTTAATTGGGTCAGCCACAACATGGCATCGGGCGAATGTAAGACACTGCTAACACATTCTGCGACTGCTTTTTTAGCGAGCCATCCGTCCACGGAGCTGCCTTTTGCGGCTTTTATCATAAAGTCCGAGACTAGAAGCTCAGTATTAATATAGATGTTTTCTGCGCGTACAATCTCTTGTTGAAAGCCGCTTAGCTTTTTAGGTGGGTTATAATCTGGAAGGTCGGTTTGATTGATCGACTTATTATTTTTGTTAGTGGAGCTATCAGTGTCTATTCTTTTTCGCTTTGTCATGTCAATATAGACGTATTGACAGATATCCCTGACGGCTTTAATTTCCTCTTTGGTCGTTAATTCAAAGCCTTGAAATAGAAATGTTGTGCCAAGCCAGGGACGATCCAGCTCTACGACATACATGCCCAGAGTCAGCTCACTGACGGGTGTGTAAACTTTTGTCAGGGAATAAAAATCAGCATTCCCTATCCGCACCTTCTTTTTTTTGCGGCGAAAAGGCCACCAGTTTTTGATAGGCATTATTTATCCATAAAACATTCGTTAATCGGGGTGCGAAGTAAGGATAATGGCTTGACTAAGGAGGGTGCCTTCAATCCCTTACGTTTGAAAATTCCAAGACGATACTTTGGGCCTTTTAGCCGCAATCGGTTGCAATGATATGTAGGATGGGTCATTTTTATACCTGTCAATGACTTCTATTATTTCTTATTAGATTAAGGAGGAAGCTCTGGTATTTCGTTTCATGCAATCCTCTTTTATACATTCACAACCTTTTGTTCCGGGAGTATTGATGGTTTAACAAACCAGATCGAGACTAATAAACATCCCTGACGTAACGTTTGTCTTTTTTCAGCTGGTTAACATAATCAACAGCTTGCTGCTCTGATAGTTTACCGTGTTCAGCAATAACTTCGTGCAAGGCTTTATCAACATCTTTTGCCATCCTGTAAGCATCGCCGCAGACAAAGAAATAACCGCCTTGCTCTAGCCAGGTAAACAGCTCAGCCCCGTTTTCAAGCATACGGTCCTGGACATAAATTTTTGCTTCCTGGTCTCTGGAGAAAGCCAGGTCCAGGCGTGTCAGCAGGCCGCTTTGCTGCATGGCTTCCAGTTCTTCCCGGTACATAAAGTCAGTTGCAGCGTTACGATCACCAAAAAACAACCAGTTTTTACCTGTTGCCTTACGGTATTGGCGTTCCTGTAAAAATGCCCGAAACGGGGCAATACCAGTACCTGGACCTACCATGATCATAGGCAAGCTATTATCTTCAGGAACTCTAAAGACTTTATTGGGCGTGAAGAAACAGCGAACTTCTGTGGCATCGTCAACCAGGTCGGCTAAAAATGTTGAACAAACCCCTTTGTGTTGGCGGCTATGACTTTCATAACGAACACTGGCAACCGTTAAATGAACGGTATCGGGATAGACTTTTCCGCTGGAAGAAATTGAGTAAGCGCGATGCTGTAAGGGTTTTAGCAAGGCTATAAATTCAGCGGCGGAGAATTCACAGTTTGGAAATTGCAGCAACAGATCCAGAATGTCGCGGCCCCATAAGTAATTTGCCAACTCATCTTTATTGCCGGTTTCAAGTATGCCATTAAGTTCCTGGTCGCCTGAACGATTGGCAATTTCCTGAACCAATTCCTTGCTGGGCAATTTTATCTCAAAGTAAGTACGCAGGGCGTCATGCAAGGATATTAACTCGCCGTTTACAGGTTCAATTTCATCACCTTTGCAGGCAATAGCTTTGAGGATATTCGCGACCAGTTCAGGGCAATTGGTTGGGAAAACGCCTAAGGCATCGCCTGCTTCATAGCTTAATCCTGAACCAGCAATCGAAATCTCGTAATGACGCGTTTCTTTGGATGATGACGGATCGGTTACTATGCGGTTTACCAGAAGTTTTGCGGGGAATGGATTTTTACGCGTATATTGGGGTTTGTCGGCTTTACTAGGTTCGGTATCAACAACAGCGACCGTAGATCCGCCATCAGCCAAGTGTGGTATAACTTCAGTAATCCAGGTTTTAGCAGGTTCCTCAAAATCCACGTCACAGTCTGCGCGTTCATAAATCCGTGTAGCGCCCAATTTTTCCAGTCGCTCATCCCAGTCTTTGCCCGCTTGACAGAATAAGTCATAGCTCGTATCACCTAATGCCAGTACTGAAAATTTCATATCCGGTAGCTTCGGCATCGTATCGGCCGCAACTGCATCCCATAGCATTTGGGCGTTATCAGGCATTTCACCTTCACCATAGGTGCTGGTAACTATGAGTAAGTATTCCATAGTGGTGAGCGCATCGGCTTCAATCTCATCCATGCTTTTTACCACGGGTTTTAATCCATGTGCCTTAGCTACGGTTGCCGCATCATTGGCAACGGATTCTGCATTTCCGGTTTGGCTACCGTAAAGTATGTTGATGATGCGTACGTTAACCTGACTGACAGAGTTCAAACTTTGAACCATTTGTGTATGCATACCAGCAAAGAAGCCGTTTAGCCATGCACGTTGGCTTTCACTATAAGGCGCATCTAATGGGAGTAGAGGTGTTTTCATTTAAGTTACTGACAAATCAATTTTTGTATCAACATTCCCATGCTTTGCATGGGAATGTGTGTGAAAGGAAGAGACTGGATGATCTCGTTTGTATGGGGGGCTATGATTAAGCGGATTGTTCGCTCAACATGCTTTGAACAATGCCCAAGCCAACAAGCCCTGCCAGATATTTTTCGATAGAAGGAATACCGGCTAATGCTTGTCTATTGATTTTCTCCTGTTCAATTATCCAGGCAGTAGAGCCTATAGAATGAATGCTTTGCACTCCGCGGTTGATTAGCGCTATTTTGTAATCGTTCAGCCGCTTACTGGCCAGCAAGCAGGCAAGCTGGTCGTCGCTATAATTGCTGTAAGCTTCGCGGGTGGTTTTAACCAGCGCTTCTTGCAGTTTGCGCGGGCGTTCAAGAATCAGTTTACGCGCCGCCTGCTCTATGTGGTTTTGTGAGCGTTGAGATTCTGGCAGGTGTTTAAGCATGTCGCGGACAACCTGTTGGGCTTTTTCAAGAACAGAAAAACTGTTGACCAGCTTAAATGTCAGGCTGGTATCTACTGCGGCATGATCTGGAATTGCACCGCCAAATAGGGGTTGTGAATTCAGATAGGCATTTTTGACCTGGTCAATTTGTTGGCGTGTCAGTTCGACGGCCAATTCCTCAATTATTTCTTTGCGATTTAAGGATTCTTGCAGGAATTTAGCCGTCTGGGTTTTGTAGAGCCATAAAGGCAGTGCAAATTTGAAATGTTTGCGCTCAGTCTGCCAATTACTCAGCAAGTTTTTGGCTTTACTGGAGTTGGCATATTCTGCATGTTGTTCCAGCATTGCAAGTATAAACTGCTCATGGGCGCGGGCAGTTTCAGTGTCTTCAGCCAAGCTGTGCAGTTCAACGGAAGATTTGTCGTAAAGTTTTTCCAAACGGTTTTCAGGGTCATACTGGTACGCATTACCGCCTGACATCCCATTGCAGAAACCTTTACCAAAGCCGCCGATATTTAATACCGCGCCATTGGTCATATATTCGCAAGCGAAATCGCCTACCCCTTCTACAACAGCCATTGCTCCTGAGTTTCTAACAGCAAAACGATCTCCTGCCTCGCCATTGATAAATGCCTTACCGCCGGTCGCGCCAAACAGTGCAAAGTTACCGATTAAAACGTTATTGCCGGGTGTTTTAACACCGCCGCCCGGAGATTCAACAATCAGTGTGCCGCCGCACGCTGATTTACCTACACCATCGTTACAGGTGCCAAGATGTTCCATCCGCATGCCATCATTCATAAATGCAGCATAGCTTTGTCCTGCCGAGCCGGTCGTGCGGATAATTACACTATCTGGAGCGAGATAACGCCGGCTATTTTTTTTATACTCAAGCGGATAATGGGTGTAGATAACTTTTGAGCTTTTGACTTGCTGCTCTGTAAGTCCATAAGCAAGCAGTCGCTCAATGTCAATTGCTGCCTGGCCGCCGACAGATTTGTTGCAGTTATTGAGCTTAAAGCCATTGCCTTCAATAATGATTTGTTCTTGATTACTTTCAATCAGGTCGGCTTTGACCCGTTCGATAATTTTGTCATCAATACTAAAGTTTGCTTCCAGATAGATCGGCTTGGCAATTTTCACCTCATCAACTTGTGCCAGCATTTGAGTCAGGTCGAGTTGGCCCACCATTGCCGGGTGATTGATTAAATGCAGTAACTCCGTTTTGCCGCGAATTTCGCTCAGGCTTTTATAGCCGAGTACGGCCAGGATTTCCCGAACTTCATGGGCCAGGTTCATGAAATATTGCGCCAATACGCGTGGATCGCCTTTAAATTCTTCATGCTCGGTGGTTAAGCCGGCAGGGCATTTGATATTGCAGTTTTTTGCCATAACACAACGCAACATCATCAACGCGGTAGTACCGAACTCAAATGAATCTGCCCCTAAAATAGCTGATTTGACTACATCGACGCCGCCTTGATGGGCACCGCTTCCGCGTAATACTACTTTGTCACGCAGGCCGTTGATAGCCAATGCCTGATGGACTTCGGCGATGCCGATTTCAGGTGACCGTCCGCTGTTTTTCAAGCTGGTTACTGCAGCAGCGCCAGTGCCGCCGGTATTACCTGCAACGTTGATAACATCCGCACCTGCTTTAGCGACACCTACCGCAATTGTGCCGATCCCTTCGGAGGAAACAAGCTTAACGCCTACTTTAACGCGGGCAGCTTTGGCGTCATGAATCAATTGTCCCAAATCTTCAATGGAATAAGTGTCATGATGCGGCGGTGGGCTAACCAGTTCTACTTTCGGAGTGCCGCCGCGTAAAGCAGCAATTTCTACTGATACTTTAGCTGCAGGTAATTGACCACCTTCACCAGGTTTTGCACCCTGGGCAATTTTGATCTCAATTTCCTGAATTGTCGGGTCGGCCAGATAACCTGCCCAAACGCCAAAACGTCCCGATGCAAACTGTTTTATTTTACAAGAACGCAAGGTATTGAAACGGCTGAAATGCTCGCCGCCTTCGCCTGAGTTGCTTAGTGCGCCGACAATGTTGGTGCCTTGGGCAACTGCCTCGTGCGCTTCGGCAATCAATGCGCCATGGCTCATTGCACCGGAAGCTAAAGTTGCGGTGATTTCATGCGCTGGCTGGACTTCAGCCAAGGCTATCGAGCCGCGTGCTGTTTGTATCGAATCTAAATAATTTGCCAATAAGCTATCTGAATCGGCAAGTTTTATCTCGATAGCCGTTTCCAGGACATTTACGTCGAATTGTGTAGCGGAAAAGCGGTTTTTAAAATGTTCAGCCAATTGTCCTAAACGTTGCGCAGAGGAGTTCTCAGTAAAACTGACAGAATAGGTATTACTTTGAGATTTCGTAATGCCCAGGCCGCGGATCAGGAAATTAATATTACCCTGCAAGTTTTGTTTTCCCAGGATCAGGTCAAAATCAGCACGGTTTTCGGTGCTGGTAACATCAGCCGGAAAATCCATAATATCGCGTAAAGCCGCAGGTCTGGAATCACGCTCCAGATACAGGTTTTTAACAAAACTGCGGTAAGCCGGAGTAATGCCAAAGCTGTCCAGTTGTTCGTTCGTACGTTTTTCGTAACCGAAATCAAAATAGGCGGTATCCGAAGCCTCAGGTGATTTATTCTGCGGCTGGATAGAAGATGTCTTTGCGGTTACCGAAGGGATATATAAAATCGCTTCGTCAGTCATGTTGATGTATTCCCTGACGGCGGTATTGCCGTAGGAGTGTCCGGCTCCATCCTGACGCTCCTTAAACAGGCCTAAGAAAGGAATATCTTTTTCATCGCTGACAGATAATGCTTTTTGATGCCATTCTGCTGCGCTTGCAGCTATATCAGCAAAGCGAACGCCACCTACCGGTGCATTAATGTTCGGGAAGTAAGGACTTAACCTGGGTTCATCAGTATCCAGATAGTTGGATTCAAAGAACTCTCCGCCAATATAACTTTCGACTGTACATAGGCCAAATTTGCCCATGGTTTTCATCAGTGACTTTTCCGTCCCTTTCTGGAATTTATCGAGTATTTTTTGCTGTTCAGCTGCTGGGTAATGGCTGATAACACGATTATGTACACTGATAGGGCAAATGGCCGAAGCTCCGAAACCGAGAATAGTGGCAATATCATGTGGGCTTGCTGCTTGTCCGGTTTCTGCAATTAATGAAGAATTAAAACGCAGGCCTTGTTTAACCAAGTGCTGATTTGCTGCCGCAACCATTAGCAACGCAGGAATAGCGGCGCGTTCTTTGCTGATGTTAATATCACTTAAGATAATAATGCTGATATTGTCTCTTGCCGCTTTTTCGACTTGCTTGCAAACCGATAGCAGGGCTCCTTCCAAAGCTGCTTCGTTTTGCTGGGCATCATTAAAATCAGGTCGGTAAAGAGCATCTAATGTTATCGTGCTGACCGTAGATTGCCTGCGGATCTGTTCCAGTTGTGTGCGTTGTAAAATGGGTGAAGATATAACCAGTTGTTTGCTGTTTTCGTCAGAAAAAGTCGGGTTTGCTCCTAAAGCGACACGTAAGGTCATGCCGTCGCTTTCGCGGATGGAATCCAATGGCGGATTGGTAACCTGGGCAAAACGCTGACTGAAATAACGTGACATACCGCCTTCAGCGCTGGATAAAGCGTTGGGGGCAATGCCGTAACCCATTGCCGATACTTTTTCCATACCGGTTGCGAGCATTGGGTCGAGCAAGAACTTGAAACTTTCCTGGTTGAGCGAATAGGCGGTGTGTTGTTGATCTACATTAAAAACGTGATCATTATTGAGTTCAGAAAGCTGCACGGCAGGGAGGTCGCTAAGCCGGATGGAGCGTTGTGCGAGTAAAGTTTGATAGTCTTTTTCCTGGGCGAGGCGTTCCATCACCTCATGGCTGTTATAAGCCTGTCCGGTGCTGTGGTCAAAATAAAGCATACCGCCTGCTTCAATACGTCCGCGTTTTAGAACGTCTTTGGGCGGGAAATCAATTTGACCGGCTTCTGACATGACAGCCAGAAAATTGTGAGTTTCAACCGAGCGTAATGGACGTAACCCCAGACGATCCAAGCGCGCGCCAACCCTTGTGCCGTCATTAAAAATCAATGCCGCAGGGCCGTCATTTTTTTCTTCATAGAGGCTAAAATATTCGAGCATGGCACGGACAGCTGGTGACAGCGTGGTGTCATTTTCCCAGGCAGGCGGCATCATTGCCAGTACCGCTGTGACGATATCCATGTGGTCTTCGTTGATGCGCCTGGTCATGGTTTGATCCAAACGGCCGGAATCGGATTGGCCACAAGGAAATGCTATATCCTTGTTATGCTGGCGGGCGATTGCGCTTTCGCTTAAACGGTTTTTCTTATCGGTATTCAACTCACCATTATGCGCGATATAACGGAATGGCTGGGCCATCATCGTTGCCGGCACAGTATTGGTTGAAAACCGGGTATGGAAGAACAGCGTCCTGATTTCGTGATCAATATCGTATAAATCTTTAAAGTAAGGAATCACTTCAAAAGAGTTCAGACGGCCTTTGTAAACCTGAGAGCGTGAACTCATCGATAACGGATAAAAACCGGTCAGCTCTTCACGATTAAAACCTTCTTCTTCAATAACCAGCAAAGTGGCTTGAATATATTTTTCAAATTCGTCATGTGAGGCGTTAATTAAGCTGTCGGGACGGCCAAATACGCACTGTTTAATCGGTAGCTGGGCTTTTCGGGAAGCTTCATTGATAACGTCGTTATCAACAGGGATGATCCGCCACAAGATAACAGGCAAGCCCGCTGCTTTAAAATGACGCTCGACCAGCTCCTGTGATGTTGAAACGTCATGGTTATGGTCTTCAGGGAAAAAGAAATTGGCAACACCAAATTGACCCAGCTCCAGGCTGTCGTTGCCTGTGATCTTGCGGAAAAATTTTAAGGACAAATCAATGTTAACGCCTGCCCCGTCGCCTATGCCTTCAGCGCTCATCCCGCCGCGATGTGGGATTGTACATAAAGCTTGATGGGATAAAAGCAATAATTCGTGGGTTTGTTCGCCCTTTTTATGGGTAATAAAACCTACGCCGCAGCTATCCTGCGAAAGAGCCGCATCATAAAGCAAAGCGCTTTTATTAGTTAATCGGGAATGTTTGTTCATTTGATTCACCCGTTCTCTGGTCATGCTGTTGTAGGCAACGTTAATATGTTCGTTTTTTTATCAATGCGTGGTAGAGTCAAATCCACCTGATTTGGGCATTTATTCGCTAGGAATGCTTTTTGATAAATGTATTTTAATGCAACCTATTAATTGTAATACAGTTAGGCTTATCTGTCATTTATAGGCCAGCCTTTTATTACTAGCATAGTGAAATTTTAGATTACTTTATAGTTGATTAATATGAAAGAAATTTTTGATGTGGTAATCGTAGGCGGTGGTATGGTTGGCGCTGCCGTTGCCTGTGGTCTTGGCGACAGCTCGCTTAAAGTTGCTGTTATTGAGAGTTCTCCGCCAACTCCGTTTAGTTCCGATCAGCCCCATGATCTGAGGGTTTCAGCGCTCAGTATAGCCTCAAAAAACATTCTGGAAACAGTCGGTGCCTGGAATGGTGTGGTTAATCGCCGCCTATGCCCGTTTCGGCGTATGCGGGTATGGGAAACTGCCGGTGATACACTGTTTTGCAGCGATGATATTGACTACCCGGAGCTGGGTTATGTAGTGGAAAACAGGATTACCCAATTGGCATTGCTGGAACGCTTGCAGGATTTTGCTAATGTCGAACTGATTTGCCCTGAGGTTATTAGCGACATCAGCTACTCTGCCGGAAAACCCAGCGAAATAAAGCTAGGCAATGGGCGGGTTTTATCGGCAAAAGTTCTGGTCGCAGCCGATGGCGGCCAATCTAGGGTCAGGCAAACGGTAGGTTTGGGTGTAACCAGTTGGGATTACAAGCAACACGCTTTAGTCATTTATATCGAAACAGCTTACGGACAGCAGGATATAACCTGGCAACGCTTTGTCCCCAGCGGTCCACAGGCGTTTTTGCCGTTAACGGGGCATTACGGATCAATAGTCTGGTATAACTCCCCCGATGAAGTTAACCGCTTAAAATCGTTATCTTATGATGATTTAAAGACAGAGTTGGTGAGAGCCTTTCCTGATTGCCTCGGTGAAGTGACCCATGTTTTAGGTACGGCGAGCTTCCCTCTGAAACGGCAACATGCACAGGGCTATGTTAAACCCGGTGTTGCGCTGGTGGGTGATGCTGCACACATGATAAATCCGCTGGCGGGGCAGGGTGTAAATATCGGTTTGCTGGATGCGGCGGCGTTGGCAGAAGTTTTGATCGAAGCGGTTAAGTCAGGCTCTGAACCCGGTGACTTGGCTGTTTTAAAGCGCTATGAAAAGCTCCGCCGTAATGAAAACTTAAAAATGATGACGGTAATGGATGTTTTTTATCAGGTCTTTAGTAACGAGATTTTGCCGGTAAAATTTTTGCGTAATCTCGGTTTGGGATTGGCAGAGCGGATATTGCCGGCTAAAAATAAGGCAATGCGTAATGCGATGGGACTGGAAGGTAAGTTGCCCAAGCTGGCAAAAGGCGAGCGGCTTATCTGAGCATGACAGATACATTTTAAAAATTGACTATAGTGCAAAGCACAACGGCTTTGCACTACAAGGATGATTTAGTAAGCGTTATCTATTTTTCAACGACGATTTTTTGCCGGGAAAGCAAGAAAATAAACTTAGTCATCACCGCCAAAAACACCCAGTATCTGCAACAAGCTCAGGAACAGGTTATAAAGCGATACATACAAGGAAACCGTAGCTAAAATATAGTTGGTTTCGCCGCCGTTCACCATTGCACTGGTTTGCAACAAAATCATGCCGGACATCAGCAGGATGAACATCGCTGAAACAGCCAGTGATAAAGCCGGAATTGAGAAAAGGATAGCGCCAATACCCGCCAGAAATGCAACCAGGATGCCGACCATCAGGAAGCCACCCATAAAGCTGAAATCCTTACGCGTGGTTAATGCGTAGCCCGACAGGCCTAAGAATATTACGCCTGTACCGCCCAAGGCCATCATGATTAACTCATGACCATTGCTGAAGGCCTTGATATACATGTTTAAAACCGGCCCGATGGTTAATCCCATAAAGCCGGTCAATGCAAAAACAAACAGCAGCCCTAAAGCACTGTTACGGAATTTTGTAGTCAGGAACAGTAGGCCAAAATAACCCACCAGCGTAATAATCATTCCAGGATGGGGAAGATTAAGATACATAGCCGCACCAGCGGTTATGGCGCTGAACAATAATGTCATTGATAACAGCAGGTAAGTATTCTTCAGCATTTTATTGCTTGCCAGAATACTCGCTTCTGGACGTGAAACAGCAGTATTTGATTTCATTGTAGATTCCTTAAAAATAAACAGTTAACACTATGGAACGACTGTTAAAGCTTACTAGAGTTTCAAATTTACGGTAACAAAATTAATATAACTTTTTCAATCATCGCGTGATTTTTTGTAAGTCACTAATATTTAAACAAGTTACTCGGAATGCTCAATATTAAAATACGGTGGCATGTTATTAATATAAGCCAGATACATGGCATCGGCCATTGTCCACAGCACATTCAGCTTAAACTTTAGAATCTCAAGCATACGGTCTTGTTGTTCGCGAGTCTTGTACCAGTCCAAAGTGATTGCCAGACCGTGCTCGACATCGCGCCGTGCTTCAGTCAGGCGTTTACGGAAATAGTTGTAACCTTCCACGTCTACCCAGGGGTAGTGTTCGGGCCAGTTATCCAGGCGTTGCTGATGGATTTTGGGTGCAAACAATTCAGTCAGCGAAGAACTTGCCGCTTCATGCCATTCGGCTCTGCGGGCAAAATTAACGTAAGCATCCACGGCAAAACGAACGCCGGGCAACACATGTTTTAATGAGGTAATGTCTTCGCGTGTTAAGCCGACCGCTATGCCCAGTTGTATCCAGGCTTCAATACCGCCCGGATCGCCCGGATGACCGTCATGATCCAATATGCGCTGTATCCATTTGGCGCGGGTTTCACGGTCAGGGCAGTTAGCCAGGATGTTGGCATCTTTTATCGGTATGCTGACCTGATAGTAAAAACGGTTGGCAACCCAGCCCTGTAATTGTTGTTTGGTGAGCTTGCCTTCATTCATCAGGGTATGGTAGGGATGATGAATGTGGTAATACTTTTCCATCCCGCGCAGGGCAGCTTCAAATTCTTCTTTCGTCCATGCTTTGTTATTGTTATCGCTCATGGTGATTTCCTTGTGTGACAGGATTAGAACTATAAATCGATTTCCAGGCCATCGTAAGCCACCTCAATGCCGACGGCATCAAGAATCTTACGCTGCTCGGAATCATCGTCCAAAATCGGGTTGGTGTTATTGATATGAATCAATATTTTGCGGGCTTTCGGTACACCGTTTAACACTTCTATCATGCCGCCTGCGCCGGATTGCGGCAAGTGGCCGATTTCACGCGCCTTTTTATGGCTGATGTTTTGCATACACATCTCGTCATCAGTCCAGAAAGTGCCGTCCACCAGCAAGCAATCAACTGCCTGCATCGCTGCCATGACATGCGGCTCTATTTCGCCCAGTCCCGGCGAATAAAAGACTTTTTTACCGGTAGAAATTTGTTCGATGATAACGCCGATGTTGTCGCCATCATGCGGGTCATAACGATGGGGAGAGTAGGGCGGCGCCTTGCTTTTTAAAGCCTGCGTGTAAAAACGTAAATCAGCAATGGCAGGAATGGTGAAGCTGCTGCCATCGACGGGAACCGGGTGGTGATTGACCGTGCAGTAATGCGACAGCATGTTAAATAATGGAAAGCCGGTTGTAAGGTCCTGCCTGACCATTTCCGTGCAGTAAACATCGAGCGGTTTGCCTTCCCTGAGCATCAACAAACCTGTGGTATGGTCGATCTGGCTGTCAATCAGCATAACGGCTTTAATGCCGGTATCGCGCACGCCTTCTTTGGGTTGGATGGCGGGGAAAGCTTCCAGTTGGGCGCGAATATCAGGGGATGCGTTAAACAGCAGCCAATTTTTATTATCGGTGCTGACTGCAATCGACGACTGGGTGCGCGCCGTGCCGTTCATTTTGTGGAGACGTAGGCGGCGGCAATTATTACAGTTGCAGTTCCATTGCGGAAAACCTCCGCCTGCACCTGAACCGAGAACTCTGATTTTCATATTGAAACCTTAAGGTAAGAAAGCGCTGAATGATACGGGAATAGCCATTTTCAGGCAAAAAAAAGGGGCTCTTGCGAACCCCCTTCTTTATCTCTGTACCCGGTAATTAATCAAGCCGGGAGAGAGCTTTTAGCGATTGTAGATATACATTGTTACTTCAAAACCGAAACGTAGGTCTGTATAACTTGGTGTTTCCCATTTCATAATAATCACCTCCAGAAGTTTATTAATTAGTTGCTAGCTTGATCAAGTAAGCCACGCAAGAGTATACGATGAAGTATTTCTTTAAGCAAATTTTGGCAGCTGCGAGAGTAGTTCAGAATGAAAAAATCCTTATTAACAACAGCATTTCTTCGGCTGAAAAAGTGGAGGCAGTGAAAAATAAATTTTTTTGCTTAAAAAAATGCCTTCAACACTAGTAGTCCACCAATTTTATTTTGACGAATACTTAATGTAATTATTAATTTCCTATAGCAAGCCAATGAAATTGAGTAGATTATCCTATGCCAGCCAAAAAATATCGCGTAAAACTGACCGAAGCTGAACGTCAAGAATTAAAAGCGTTACTTAACAAAGGCCGAATAGCTGCGCGGAAACTAACCCATGCTCGAATCCTCTTGCAATGTGATGAATCAGATGCAATTCCAGTCAAGACAGATAAAGACATTG